>OBLN01000710.1_pt1 | contig 11866 bp, 8 predicted proteins | sample 1519301 | NCBI WGS metagenome assembly OBLN01 (sample SAMEA2452533, study PRJEB22499) | sediment metagenome | reverse complement strand
AAGCCCTGCCACACTGCCAATGGCTATTTTGCGTCCGGAAAATTTGAACAGAACCATGCCGACTATGGCAATGAATACTAAAGGGTGAAAAAACAGCATCCCGTCTATGAGATGTTCCAGAGCCGTTTCGGTAATATCCGAGATAGCCCTTGTAAAAACAGAAAAATGCTCCGTGGTAAAATCTATAAATTTTTCGATAATGTCCCCGAGGGGAAACTTTGGTATGCTATCCATTGCCTATACCCCCTTCGGATGATAATGCGGAGAGAAGCGAACCTCTCACAACAGCGCCTTTCAGCACTCCTTTTTCGTCCACAACCGCTATGGGGAATTTCTCTTCCGTAAAGAGGCTGCTTATGTTTTCATCCGGCAGAACAGTCACAACATCCCTGTCCAGAACTTCTTCGAGGGTTTTATGATTAAGCTCTGCCGCCTTGCGCACATCACGCACATGCACAATACCTATAAACTGCCGCTCTCTGTTAACTACCATTACGGAGGAAATCCCCGCCTCTTTCATTTTAAGCAGAGCGGATTTAGGACCATCCTTCGGATAAGTAACAGCAAAAGGCTTCATCATTACGCTTGAAACCGTAAGAACCTTGGAAAGATCCACATTCTCCACAAACTTCTCAACATACATATTTGCAGGGTTTGTGAGTATCTCCTCCGGTTCGCCTATCTGAACTACCCGACCGTCTTTCATAAGAACAATTCTGTCACCCAGCTTCAAAGCTTCATCAAGATCATGAGTAATGAAAACTATGGTTTTATTAACCCTTGCCTGAAGAGCAAGCAGCTCATCCTGCATTTCACGCTTTATAAGCGGGTCAAGTGCGCTGAACGCCTCGTCCATCAGCAGTATGTCAGGTTCCACTGCCAGTGCCCTGGCAAGCCCAACTCTCTGCTGCATACCGCCGCTGAGGTTTTCGGGATAATATTCCTCCCACCCTTTCAGCCCCACAAGCTCAAGAGCGTCTGCTGCTTTTTTAAGCCTTTCATCTTTAGGCACATTTTGTACCTCAAGCCCATAGGCAGCATTCTCGATTACACTTTTGTGAGGGAAGAGAGCAAAACGCTGGAATACCATGCCGAACTTCTTCGAGCGGAGTTCACGAAGCTGGTCTTTGTTAAACTTAGTTATGTCCTGCCCGTCCACAAGAACCGAACCTTCTGTGGGTTCAATAAGTCTGTTCAGGCAGCGAATAAGCGTGGACTTGCCCGAACCGGACAACCCCATAACCACAAGTATCTCCCCCTCCTTCACAGAGAAGGAAACATTGTCAAGCCCCACGGCAACGCCGTGCTTCTTCATAATTTCTTCTTTTCCCATACCTTTCTTCATGTCGTTAATGGCATGAGATGCATGTTCTCCGAAGAGCTTATAAAGGTTCTCAACCTCTATTTTACACATAATACTTTATCCTTATCAAATATGAATAACTGAATATTGGTTATTGTTATATTTGATATATAAAACACTTTTTGTCTTACAGATCAAGTCTTTTATTTGTCTATGTGCGAAAATACTCTTAACTGTTAACGATTTACAAACTACGACTTACAGATTTAAAAACTCTTGTTTTCAATACCGCAGAAATTGAAAACCCTTCCCCTCTGCTGATGCAGAAAGGAAGGGCTCAAAGGAGAAATCTATGAAGGAAAGTTATGCTGCCTGCCGCTTATGAAACGGAGGGTCTCTTGTTTTTTATTATCAGGGCAAACGTCAATACAGTCACCGCAGTTGTGGCAAAGAAGGCTGCTTCCGTCTGTTACCGGATCAAGCCCCATGGGACAGGCACGCTTGCAGGAACCGCACATGGAACAGCTTGAGGAGACACGCTTAAGGTGCATTCCTCTTTCTGATTTAAACAGAGAAAGAAAAGTTCCCGTGGGGCAGAAAAGCCTGCACCAGAAAAACGGAAAAAATACGAACTCCGCAATTATAAGAACCACTATAAAAACAAGCTCAAATGTTACATAGTGAAACTTCACAAGCACCAGCGCCTGTGACGATATAATCCCCGGTGCTGAAATAAGATTCAGCAGAGGAATCCCCGCAACACCTGCCAAAGCAATAAAACAGACGAGTATGATAAGCCTCGCCGTTTCGGTGCGTCTTTTCTTTTCAGGAGTATGCACGGGAAAACTTTTTTTCATACCGAGCTTTCTTTTAACAAAGCTTACTCCTTCCACGATGAAATGATAAGGACACATCCATGAACACCACACCCTGCCTGCAAAAAGCATCAGCAGGATCGGTATAACAACGGAAAGCGCCATATATATATTCACCGACTTTGATGACATTGCCGCCTGAAATACAGCAATAGGATCCGCAGCAACGGCATTGCCCACATCAATGGAGTAAAAAGTGCCTTTGATGAAGTATATTTCAAGGATGTTCAGCGCCGGTATGATGAACATCATCATAAAAACCGCTGCCTGAACAAGCCGCCTGTATCTTTTTATCTTACTCTGTCCAGCCATCTATCTTATCCGTGGTTTCATAATCAAACTTAAACTCCGGTTTTGAACCGGACGCATCTATGCTCATTTTTTTCTTAATGGCATCATCACCGCTGTATCCTTCTGCGTCTCCTGCTTTTTTAAAGTTTTTGCGGGAGCGCTGATAGTAAAGTCCGGCAAGGTCTTCATTCCCCATTCCGGCGGGGATTATGCTGATGGATTTCGGGTCGGTGGGGCATTTTTCCACACATATACCGCAGCCGGTGCATTTATCTGTTATCACCGGAAGAAGAAACTGCTCCATCTTAATAGCTTCGTCAGTGTAGGGGCATGTATTGTAGCATGTGGAACATATCATGGCGAAGCCCTGAGTTCCTCCGGCGTTTTCATCCTTCACATAAAGATAGTTCAGACATTTGTCCTGCTCTATGTAGGCAATGCCCATCCGCACTTTTTCCGGCTCTTTCAGATTAGGGTCAAGGGCTCCCGTCGGGCAGACAGAAGGACAGAGCATACAGAGATAGCAGGCACGCTCATCTGCATAAACATACGGAGTACCTATCTGAAGCCTGTCAAAAAGGTCTGCTCTTTTCACCGATTCATATGGGCATACCTCTATGCACCTTGCACAGCGGATGCACAGTTCCATAAACTTCTCTTCCATCACAGCGCCGGGAGGGCGCAGCCTATTCCGCCTGAAATAGCCCTTAAACGGGTTCTTATTCAGGTGGTTTTTCACTTTTTCACGCAGACTCATAATGCTTTGCCGTTTTTAATCCTTGCGCTTTTGAAGAATGCGCCGAGTTCCGTGGAGGCAGCGTCTTCGGTGAGAAGTTTTTCAGTTTCTTCACCGAAATACATGTAATGATGGGCTATATCTTTGATGCCGTCTGCTTTTTTAAGTTTATCCGTAATGTTTTCCAGTGCCTTGCTGTCGTTTGTCTCTATTGAAACCACTGCATTGTTTCCATCTTCAGAAAATGTGTGGACTTCTATTTCCGGAAATTTTTCCAGCAGCTTAAGGGCTTCCGCACTCTGTCCTGCCTCAAAAGAAATTATGCTGCCTGTAAATATCATAATAAATACTCCTTAATATAAGGCCGTATCCGCCCCGCCGGTCGAGAGCGGGAACGGATACGGGAAGAAATAGAGATGGAGGTTTAAGCAAAAGGAGCGTTTACATCGTCTATTATGTACTTATCCGCAACGTCCTTCGGTCCGCTTACCCTGTTAATGCGCACTGCGGCAACTTTGTATTCCGGTTCTTTTGAATCGGGGTCTACAACGTCGTTGCATACGAAGTTGATCATCCTTGCCATTGCCTGATCATGCCACGGAACAAAAGCAACACCCGGAAGAGTGCCTTTTGTTATTACCGCCGGCATGACGGACTTGCCTCTTCTGCTCACTATCTCCACCATGTCCCCTGCGGTTATACCAAGCTGTTTAGCATCGTCAGGATGCAGTTCTATATATGCGTTCGGGTGAGTTCTGGCTATTTCGGGAATACGCATTGTCATTGTTCCCGTGTGCCACTGCTCCACAACTCTTCCTGTAGTGAGGAAGAAAGGGTATTCCTTGTCAGGCATTTCGCCCGGTCCATCGTACGGACGGAGGAAAAGATTAAGCTTGCCTTCCTTTTTAGCATCCGCATAGAAGTAGATTGTTGCATCAGAAGGGATGTGATCCTTTTCAGCGGGATGCTCAAACATAGGGTCCTGTCCTCTGACATAGCGTCTTTCCGTTCCGGGGTGGTCAACAGAGGGGCAGGGCCACTGTATGCCTGCTTTCTCTTTTTTGAGCCTGTCGTAAGTTGCTCCCCAAAGGGTGTGTTCAGTGTCTTTTGTAACTGTTATATAGTCTGTCCATGCCTGCTCATTTGCCTTCATGGAGTCGTTTCCGTTCCAAGGGATGAGCTTTTCAAGCCCCATTCTTTTTGCAATCTGAGCGGCAATCCAAAGGTCAGGTTTTGCCTGTCCCACCGGCTCAACAGCTTTTTCCGTAAGCTGGCTTCTGCGCTCTGAACATCCGTAAACTCCGCCCTTTTCATAAATGAAAGCAGCGGGAAGAATAACGTCAGCGAGCTGTGTTGTTCTTGTGGGGAAAATATCCAGAACCACAAGGAAGCTGTCCTGCATTCCCTTAACATATTTGTGCAGGTTGGGCAGAGACTGTGCAGGGTTTGTGGTGCTTACAAGCATTCCTTTAATCGGCTTTTCAGCATCCTTTTCACCGCCGAGTTTTTCAAACATCAGCATAGTATGGAATCCCGGTTTGGGATTGATTGTACCCGCAGGAATATTCCAGGCTTTTTCCACATGAGCGCGCCACTTATCGTTCGCCACGGGTTTTGTTCCGGGAAGAAGATGGGAAAGAGCGCCCGTTTCACGAACACCGCCGCAGGCGTTAGGCTGACCTGTGAGCGAGAAGGAATCTGCGCCGGGTTTACCCATTTCCCCTGTTATTATATGAAGGTTGTGTACAAGGTTGTTTGCCCACATTCCTCTTTTACGCTGGTTGAGACCCATGCACCACATGGAGAGAGTGGCACCGCTTGTGGCGAACCATTCGGCAGCCTTAACTATATGATCAGCAGGGCATCTTGTAAGTTTTTCAACTGCTTCCGGCGTGAACTGGGCAAGGAATTTTTTGTATTCCTCAAAGTCAACAACATCCTTGCCTGTGGTAATGCGTGAATGTTTATTGATGAAATCCATGTTATGAAGATTTTTTGCTATGATAACATTTGCCATTGCATGAAACACTGCAAGATCTGTTCCCGGGTCATTGGGGAGCCAGAGATCTGCAATTTTCGCCGTACTTGTCCTTCTGGGTTCGCAAACTATTATCTTAACATCGGGGTTTTTCATTTTATGGCGCATTACCCTTCTGTATATAACAGGGTGGCATTCGCTCATATTTGAACCTGTGATAAAGATACATTTTGAGCTTTCGATATCCGAATAGCTTCCCATAGGCTCATCAGAACCGAATGTGGATATGTAGCCGGCAACAGCTGATGCCATGCAGAGTCTGGGGTTTCCTTCCACCATGTTGCTGCCGAAGCCGCCTTTCCAGAGCTTGTTGAATGTATATGTTTCCTCCGTTGTACACTGACCGCTGCCGTAGTAAGCTACAGCGTCTTTACCGTATTTTTCACGAAGGTATTTAAATTTATTTGCCACGAGGTCGAGAGCCTCGTTCCATGATGTTTCCTTAAACTTGCCGTTTTTCTGACGGACAAGGGGCATTTTCAGCCTGTCGGGATGGTACATACATTTAAATGCGAGGAATCCCTTAACACAGAGAAAGCCGAAGTTTGTTTTAGCATCGGGGTTTCCTTTTATCGCAACTGCTTTGCCGTCTTTTACACCGACATAAACACCGCAGCCTGTTCCGCAGAAACGGCATGTTCCTTTAACCCATTTTTCCACATCAGCGCTTTCCTGAGCCTGCGCAGCTTCGGGAAAGGAGATGCCCGCCGCAGCTGCAGCGCTTGCAGCGGCTGTAAGCTTTATAAAATCTCGTCTTGAAACGTTCATAATAAATCTCCGTTATCTGTAGTCTTTCTGTTTATGCACGGTGAAGGTGTGAGCCGGGTGACACATGGCACATGATTTATCCGCCATGAAATTGTTTTCGACCTGTTTGGCATGACAGCCTCTACAGGTTGTATTGGCAGGTATTTTACTGAAGTTGAACTCATCACCGTGACATACGCCGCATTTAACGCCCGTAAAGCCGTGTGCGCTCTCTTCCCACTGTTTGACCGCATCCGGAGTCACATCAACATGACACTCCATACAGTCCTTGTTACCTATTTCCTCCGGATGTTTATCCGCATAAACCGCCGACACGGTGAGGATTAACGTCAGCGCTATGAAGCCGACCTTAATAAAATTAAACATTCTGGACCTCCTGATGTTTGCTCATGTATAAATATAGATCCAAGAATGTTAAGGGGGTTTTAATCTTGTATATCGGCGGTTAAGATTGCAAAGGTATTTCTTTACATTATTTAAGCCCTAGCAGAGCGCTATGTTTTTACAATAAAAGACTTTTCATGTCCGCTGTTTATTAAACACCGTTTGCACAGAATGGTTTGGTAAAACTGAATTTAAGAAAATTACAAACTGAACGAATGTTCTTTATCATATTTCTGTTCTGCGTGAGACAACTTTATTGCGCCCCTCATGCTTTGCCTGATAAAGAGCAAGATCCGCTGATTTCATCATAATGCTTTCTGTTGCATTTTTCTCATATGCGGTCACTCCGATGCTGCATGTAACATGCCCCACTACCAAGAAATTATGTGAAGCGACAGCGCTCCTGAGCTTTTCCGCAAGTCTGAAAGCTCCGTCCATCTCCGTTTCAGGGCATATTATAAGAAACTCTTCGCCGCCCCAGCGTCCTATTGTGTCTGTCTTGCGTATATTGTTTCTCAGAACTTCAGCCGCCTCACACAGAACTATATCTCCTGTCTGGTGACCGTGGCTGTCGTTTATGGATTTGAACCCGTCCACATCTATGAGAATAACAGAGAGAGGGCAGCCGTAGCGTTCGCAGCGCTCTATCTCTTTTTTGAAAACAGAATCAAGGCGAAGTCTGTTAAACAAGCCAGTAAGAGGATCTGTGACAGAGAGTTTCTCCATCTGCTTTTTTACGGTAATATCAGTACAGACTGCTGTGTAGCCGTTTATTCTGCCGCTTTTACTGTAGGTCGGCGATATTGTGGCGGATATCCAGTAGTCACTGCCTTTTCCGCTGCGGTTTTTGATTTCGCCCTTCCACACATTGCCCCATGTTATAGTTTCCCAGAGTTCTTTGTAGACCTCTTTATCCATATCGGGGTGCGAGATTACGTTGTGGGTTCTGCCGATAAGTTCTTCTCTGGTCATTTCCGCAGCACGGCAGAACGCATCACTGACATAGAGTATCTTGCCGTTAAGATCAGTGCGGGAAACAATGACATTTTTATCAACAATTTCAGTATATTCAGAAAGCATTCTGTTCATTCTGTCCAATGCAAGCTGGGCGTTTCTTATATCCGTCACATCCTGAAGAGTTCCGATAAGCGCAACAGCAGAACCGCTTTCACCGGTTATCACACTGCCTCTTATATGAACATGCCTGTGAGGCTCTCCGGGAATATTGAGAATATGCTCCTCGCTGAATGCTTTCTTCTCTGAGAGGGCGCTTTCTATGATTCCCTTAATTCTGTCTCTGTCTCTTTTACCCACAAATTCGAGGAAAAGATCAAAGGAAGGCAGAACACTCCCGCTTTCCAGCCCCAAGATCCTGTAATGCTCATCAGACCAGACCATACGCCCTGTTCCTATTTCATAGCGCCAGCTCCCTATCTTTGCCAGCGCCTGAGCATCATCGAGGTCTTTTTTGGCTCTGTGAACCTCTTCGGCGTTGTTCATCAGCATGCGCTGGAGGGACTTCATCTCCGTAACATCGGCAAAAGCGCCTATCACACCCGCAAGTTCACCCGCAGAGTTTTTGAATGCACGTTTATAAATTATGACTTTTCTCTTATTGCCTCTCAGAGTTGTAAGCTCAACCTCGTATTCGTGCATCCTTCCGCTGTCTTCGAGTGCGAGCTTGTCGTAGCTGCTCTGTATATCGGCCTGCCCTGCATCAAGAAAGTTGAAGTCACGCCTTCCTATTATCTCGTCCTTTGATTCAGCACCCATAAACTCAAGGAAACGCTGGTTGCACCCCAGATATTTGAGGCTGCGGTCTTTATAAAACAAAGGAACAGGCAGATTCTCCAGAAGAACCTCAAGAAACCTTCCGTTATCATCAAGTTTAAGCTCCAGAAGCTTGCTGTCTGTAATATCTAAATGAAAGCCGACAGCCTTCAGCGGTCTTCCCTCTTCGCTGAAAACAGCTTTAGCGTAAGAACACACCCATCTGTATGAGCCATCCTTGCACCTCATCCTGAATTCACAGTTCATGCGCTCAGATTCGCCGGAAAGCATTTTATCCACTGCATCGAAAGTCTTATCTCTGTCTGCGGAATGAAGAAGATCACGCCATGACTGCGATGCGCCTTTTATATCCCTTTCATCATAACCGAGCATGGATTTCCACTCACGGGAGAAAAAGACCTCATCCTTAAGCAGATCCCAATCCCAGAGACCAATGCCCGAAGCACCGGAAGCCAGCCTGTATCTGTCTGCCAGATTACGGAGTTCTTCCGTTTCTGCATAAAGATCCGTTATATCGCATATATAACCGAGGAAATGAAGAACCTTGCCGCTTTCGTCTCTGATAATCTTAGTAAAATCAAGAACCCATCTTATCCTGCCGTCTTTTGAAACAATACGGTACGGCTCATGGGTAAAACCAGCAGAACCGCTCTCCACGGCTCTTTTTACTTCTCCGAAAACTCTTCCCAGATCACTTTTATGAACAACTGAAACATATTTTACAGCACCGCTGCTGAGTTCCTCCGGAGAATAGCCGAAAACAGTCTTAACATTACGGGTGCAGTAAGCCACATCCCAGTTTAAGGTATTATTCCAGCGGAATATTACCGTCGCACCTTCATCAAACAATGCATACATACTGTCCAGTTCCGCATTCCGGGCGCTGTAGTGGCTCAGAAAACTCTCGAAACCCTGACGCATTATCAGATAGAGAATGATGAACAGCACGACTGAAAGTGAAAAGAAAAAAATGGTCTTCTCTTTTATGAGAATTCTTGCATCTGTTATGTCATAGAATGCTCTTAAAACAGCCGCTTCCTGACCTCTGAAATTTTTGAATACTGCACCCCGGCAAACAGCATATACTCTGGAATCAAAAAAGATCTCCTTTTCATCAGTATCTGCATATTTCTCAACCAGCAGTGCATTATTCCCACCGGAATGGAATATCCTGCCTGTTATGCCTGAAGCAGGGTTCAGACTGTTTTTTGCAACACTTATATAGGGGATCAGCTCAGGCATGAATTCCCTTATTGTTTCATAGAAATACTGGGGTTCAATGCCCATTTCTATACTTCCTAAATGCCTTCCTTTGCTGTCTATAACAGGGCTTATTATCCGGTAATGCAGTCCGCTTGCACCAAGTTCAAAACCGCTGACAGGGCGTAGACCCGAATTAACCTCGCCTACGGAATCACGATAGGCACTCAGACTGTCACCGTATTTTTCAGGCATATGGATTCTTACAAAGGAACGGGAATCAGGAGTATGAACATGCATTACACTAAGATACGGATTATTCTTTCTGAGAGATTCATACTTCGGCTTAAGGATTTTTATCACCTTTTCCCTGTCACGGGCAAGCAGAGCGGAAGTAAATTCATCGGAGCTGTAGATCTCAGCCAGACGGGCAAGGTAAACCCTGTTGAGCCTTTTAAGATAATTTTCAAAGAGCGTGACCATCTTTTTATCGGCTTCAAAAACCCTGGCGTCAAGTACGCTCTTCTGTTCAAAATAAAGAAGCGTCGAAAAAACAACCGCAAAGAAAGCAAGAACAGAAGCCAGAAGAAACGCTGTCTTTTTTCTTATGCTGCTGGTGGATTTAACCATAATACCGCTCCGGCTGCGGAGCGCTTTGTTTATCAGCCCCGAAGCTTTATAATAAATGACGCCCCTTCGGAAACTTTTTCGGCGGAGACTGACCCTCCGAAACATTTTACAGCTATATCGGCTGCCAGATATAACCCGAGACCTCTGCCCGAACCGCAGCCTTTTGTGGAAAAGTAGGGTTCAAAAAGCCTGCCGAAGTCCTCGTCTTTTATGCCCGTTCCGTTGTCGGCAATTCTTATACAGTAATACCCCTCTGTGCGAAAATATTCAATATCCACATGATACAAAATCCTCTTTTCCCGAAGCTTTCTTTCGAGAATTGATTCAATCGAATTTGTAATAAGAAAAGATATAAGATGACGGAACTCGCCCACATCGCCCTTAACCCTCATTGTTTTCCCATCCAGACAGCCATAGGAACAGTCTGAAAATATTGAACAGTCATACACGGGACCTGCAAGGACAAGGCTTTCCGGTGTTGTTGTATCAAGCCCCCTTCTTATTGTCATTCTGATACTTTTTTCACGCAGATACGGTGCATATATCTCGCTGGTTTCCGTGAGCGCTTCACAAAGATCAAAAACTGCTGATTTTTCCGTGCGGGCAAAGACTTTTGTAAAATTATCTATGGTATCCGAAAGCTCAACAATGGACGCCAGTGTATTGTCAACAAGCTCGTTGTCCTCCTTATCAAGCGAATAAGTATCCTGAAGATGCTGCAGAGAAGCACAGAAAGCGTTCATGGGCTGACGCCAGTGGTGGGCTATTGAGCGCAGAATCTCTGCCATATTATTAAGCCTTGTCTGTTTGACTGCTGCGGCTTCGCTTTCCTCTCTGCGGCCTATTTCAATCTTAAGCTCATTGACTTTTTCAGCAAGGACAGCTTCGGTCTTCTCCAGTTTTTTTTGATACCTATAAATAACCAAAACACCAAGCATTCCAAAAAAAGCCGTAAGAAAGGCTGTCCACATATCTTTTTCAAAATATTTCTGTTTAGCAACATCAAGATTTCTTACAATTGTAAGCGCACCGAGAATTTCACCTGTGCTATATCCCGCATGGCACTGGAGACATTCAGGCGTTACAAACAAGGGAGCTGCGTAACGGATTGAATATGAACCGTTTACGTCCGCCCAGTCTATATATTCACCCTCACCCATGAAGAAACTCTCCAGCGCTTTGGATTCCCATGGTTCCGGCGCATTTTCAGGACGAAGCGGCTCGATCCCCGTAAGCTTTATTTTCAGATTAACCCTTCTGCTTATTATGTCACCAACCTGCCTTGTCATATAAGCAGGATTAATCATGGTAAGAAGCTCTCCATCCTCTGTCCGGACATCTCTGTTGGGCACATTAAGATAAGGGTTCGGCCTGTTGTCCTCACTTACCGGAGCATAGACCCAGCCAAGCATCGCATTCCACTGCCTCGTTGCTATAAGTATTTCGTAAATCTGTTTTGTTTGAGCTATTGCCGCATTGCGGAAAAACATTCTCCCGCGGTAAAGTTCAAACATACACACGGATATTACAAATAATCCGACAAGGAAAACAGGGATAAGGTATTTCAGTTTCATGATCCAACCCCTAGTACAACAGAATTTCAGATTTTTACCGGACAGGTCAGAATGAGGAATTTTCAGATGAGGCAGTATTTTTGCTTCTGCGCAAGCTTTTAGTCTGGTTGAGAAATACCGGAAGGGAGGACGGAAAGTATTTTCAATACAGCAAAATATTTTAGCGCTACCCTAAAAAGACAGCAAACAGCAGAAACCGCAAAAAACCGGAGCTTTATTGTATATATTAAAAAAATACAGTAATCATACGCTGTTGTCAATTTAATGAGAGAATAC
>OBLN01000708.1_pt1 | contig 11878 bp, 14 predicted proteins | sample 1519301 | NCBI WGS metagenome assembly OBLN01 (sample SAMEA2452533, study PRJEB22499) | sediment metagenome | reverse complement strand
TCTCACCTAGCCCAAAATGCTCGAGGACCTGCTCTGTGCTCAGTGTTTCCTCTTCCTCGAGGCTCTTGATGCCTCTCTCGATTTTCTGACGCACGAAAATTCTGTACTGGAGATCTTCCCAAGTTGCATTTTCTGGCAACGAGTCTACCAGCTTTTGAGCCTGCTTTTTGATTCCTGGACTCGGCATATCTAACTCCGTCAAGGGACTGCCTACCTTTGGATTATAACAACGATCGGCTCCCCTCCCAATCCCGCTACTTCGCCCTATCGACGTACTCATCGAGAATGCGCCGAACCAGCGCCCTCAAAATAACGCCTTCTTCTTCGGCGCGACGCTCGAGCTCGTCAAACGTCTCGGCTTTGATCCGGAGCGTCAATCCTTTGAGCCCGAGTTTCTCGTCTATCTCCTCACGTCGGCCTGGTGAAGATCTGCGTGCATGTTGCGGGTCAGCTCCGAGCTCACGTCGCTCCCACTGGCCCACATCATCCAAAAGCTTCTCGTATTCTCGGTCGCGCAGATAATCGGCCGCCTCTTCAAGGCCCTCAATAATCTCTTCACCGATGTCACGCTCGGCCGACTTTTCGTTTTCGTCTCTTTCGCTCATTACGATTAGTGCATGGGATTGTCATCGAAGAGCCCCGCAAACTCAGGGTCTTGGTAGTATTTAATTTTACGGGCGATCGCAGGTCGACAACCTCGCACAAACAACAACTCAAGGTTCTCGTTTATCCTGCGCACTTCATCGGCAGTCAAAAGAGCTCGAGCTGTCTCGCTTATGCTGTCACCGTCGTTATACGTGAGGTCGAAGCCATCTGCGTTGACGCCGGATGATTGGTTGAACGTCGCCACGGTCGTTTGGCCCAGAAGATCGCTGACATATTGGGCTGTGCGTTGGTCTGAAACGCCAAAGACTTGCAAGACGGCCGCGTTCGACACGAAAGACTCCCACCGCTCTTTGTAGAGGCTGCGAAGCTGGCTTAAATCCTGCCAGAACTGCCAGAGCGTAATCCCGTAGCCTGCAGCGACTCCCACCGCGCTTTCCAGCGGACTCAGGCGGCCGAGCTGCGCAATCTCATCCAGAAGATAGAGAACTCGCCTCTCAGGCTTCTGGTAAGCGTCTCGCTGCAGCGCAGATAAGGACAGACCAACGAACAGACGGTTGAACGCTCGATATCTCGAAAGTTTATCCGGGGGAAGGACCACGTATACGGTTGCGCCTCCCCTCTTCAGGGTATTTAGGCGAAAGTCACTTCGTCGAAGCACACGCACGAACCGGGGGGATTCCAGCCAATCTGTATGCCTTCTGGCCGTCGAGATGACACCTGATCTTTCCCGGTCAGCCATCGACAACACCGTGTTGGCTGCTCGAGCTGCTGAACCAAAGGCTATCTTTGACCGGCTCATCTCCTCGAGAAAGTCCCCGAAGGGCTCTGGAGGGAGCGTAAGCAATCGTCGCACCTCGCCTAAATGCCGCTCCGAGCTGTCGGCCGTCTCCGCAACGTACAGTATCACCCCTCGAAGCAGCATCTTCGCGCTTTCTTCGAAGTGGGAGCTGGAGGCCGACTTCGCACCTTCCGTTTCAGCCAACATTTCAGCTACGAGATCAGCATCTTCAGCCGCATCCTCAGTGCCGGCTCGGATGAAATCGAGAGGGTTGAAGTGTGCTGAAGGCTCTCCGGAGACCCCAAAGGGGTCGAGCACATAGACGTTTTGGCCCATTTCGCGCCTGGCTCTGGCCGTCACACGGGCATTTTCTCCTTTTGGGTCTATGACCACCAAACTTCCGGCGTGAGTCAATGCGTTGGGAATGACAGCACCAACCCCCTTACCTGTACGCGTAGGGGCCACCGTGAGAAGGTGGCCCGGTTCGTTGAAGCGGATCAACTCGCCCTTCTCGGTGGTACGTCCACAAAGCAGCCCTCGGCGCTCCTTCAATCCACGTAGTTTCAACTGTTCATCGGAAGCAAATCCTGCCGTGCCGTGTGCTCCGCTGGAACCGGGACCGTGGCGACTTTGATTGATGGCCACATAAACAACACGAGCGCTATAACCGAGAAAAAGAACGGCTGGTATAGCGAGACTGAGAACTCCCGTAATTCGATTATCGTACACATCAGGCAAGACAAACTCGATCACGCAACCACTCGATATCCAAAGAAAAAAAGAGCAGCCGAGCGCGAAAACAATCGCCTTGAACTTCTGTATCCATTTAGCGTGACCCACACATCCCCCTCTTATCGCTCAACGCCTCGCTCTTGCTCTTTAACGTGCTTGATGCCTGCGGATTCCTTGGATTGAGACACCTCAACATTATCGCCAACAGAAAGGTCTTTGGCCTGCTCCTTTTCGACGTCGACCACGGCGAAACGGTCCTTGTCAGCGACGACAGCCGCTGATTTGTCGCCAAAATCCTCGACCTCTTCGACCTTGCCACGAAGGCGCCCTTGGTCGACATACTCCTGTCCTTCACCTATGCGGTTGGCGATTTGGTCCTCTTTCCAGATCTCGCGCTGCATATCATCAGACATTTGATACTGCTCGGACTGCTTGTCGGCGTACCCCTGGTCTTGGCGTTCGTATTCGTCGAGCATCTGTCGGTGGTGATGCTCGTTGTGCAACTGGCGCGACTCCTCTTTGGAGAGCTTCGCCCCTGAAGCGTCGCCTACTCCTTGGCCTTGCTCGTCTTGTCGTCGGCTTTCCTTAGAGTTTTCCATGATTCTTTCTCCTCTTCGGTCCAATGGTTGTTGTACAGATTGGCGGTCTCGCGACCGAGGTCGAGATACAGTTGTTTGTCGTCGTCCAGGATCTCTATCTTGAGGTCTTGAGCGTTCAGATACCACCATCCGGCTGCTATCAGCATCCCGTTGGTCACCAAGACGATCAGAACGGCGAATAGCGCGGCTCTCCTGCCCAGCTTCCCGACCGACTTCAGCACGCGCTGACGCGCCGATTTGCTCGCGGCCGTCAGCGCTTTCGGAGCCCCTTGAATGGTTGCCGCGGCTTGCTCGAGCTTGCTCGTCTGCTCGCGAGCGTCGGACCACACGCCTCGAGCGGTCGACGCGTGGCTTTGCATCTCCTCGAGGAGTGCTTTCGCGCGCTCCTCCTTCTTCTGAGCGGTCTTGAGTAGCTTTTCGGCCATCTGGGCGACGGACGATGCGTCGTTGCTCCCCATTGCCTCCTGAATCGCGCTCAGGCGACGATTCATCTCGCCCAAGACGCTCACTATCTGCTGATCGGCCGACGTCGGCTCCGCGCTCTTGGCCGCCTGGGCGTCCATCTTCTCGCTCAACGCTTCGATCTGCGCCCTCAACTTCACCAGCTCCGCGCTGGAGAACTTCTCTTGCTGCTCTTGCTGCTCTTGCTCCCTTTTCTGATTCGCGGAGCGCCGCATCATCTCGTTCATACTCATGATTAATCCCTGCTTTTTTCTGTAGTCCACCCCAGCTAAAGGCCCGGCCTAGATCCGAGCCCTTCATCATCTCGCCATCATTGCCTCGCACATAGCTGACTCCGTAAGGCGTGCCATCGTCGCGCCTCCTGAGTTGCATGTAGACGCCTTCCTCCTCGAGCTCCTTCGCGTACTCACCCATCGTATCAGCTCGACGGCTGGCCGCATCCACGCGTGATTGAAGGTCCATTTTTACGGACACTTCACCGGTACGCTGATACATCTCGAACTCAGAACGGGTCGGTGCAGCCTTGTCGGCCTCCCGGCTCGGCCGCACACGCACTAGCCCATGCTCTTGCTCGAGCTGGCGGCACACATCTTCGCCACGCTGATACGAACGCCACATATCGACCGCTGAACCATCGAAATCGACGCGGTTCGCCAAAATGTGAATGTGATCGTGGCCGGTGTCGGTATGCCGATAGGCCACCCAGGAGGATTCGGAAAAGCCCATTTGCTCCACATAGGAGTTGGCGACTTGCTCCCATGTCTGACCGTCGAGCCGTTCGCCTTCAGCCAAAGACAGCGATACGTGACACACGTCTTCCTGAACTCGGCCGTTCATTTCCCGATAAACATTCCACTCGCGCTCGAGCTCACGAGGGTTGCGGCCCGCCATGTTACCGGCGACTCGTTCGGCCCCGTCCTTGCTGTGCACATACGTAGCCGCTCCGCGAAAATTCGAGCCCTGAGTGATGTTCTGAATCATCGCTCGACCTCCCCGAGGAGAACGGCAAGTTCACGAACCTCATGAATCGCAGCGCGAAGACGGTCGCGACCGACAGGCACACGACCGAGATTCGCCGCACGCTCCCAGTCTTCGAGCACGTCGGCCGCCAGCTCGAGCGGCGCGGCACCATACAAATCACGCCGGAGAGATTGAACGTCGTCGCGCAGCTCGCGCACGACGTTCTTTGTCGAGCGCATCAGCTCGACGACCGCCCGGAGCGCATTGGGCTTCAAACCGCTCTCGCGAATGATGACCGCGAATCGGTTCGCCTGGTGGGCGAGCTGATTCAGGTTCGAAATCGCGGGGGCGAGTTTTTGCCATGCGCTCCGGTTGAGTTCGGGCACGCGTCGAGCACCCGACGAAACAGCCGAGCGTCGAAGATGCTCGGACATCGAGCGCCCAGCGGCATCGGCCGCGGCGCGAATGGCTTCATAGTCAGCCTCGCTGACGCGAAGCGAGATGTGGCGGTCTTTTCCCATGGTCGGTCTGTTTTGCGGTTCATCCGTCGTCGCCTCGGCCGCCCCGGCCGACGTGCGTCGAGTTCGATAGACACGAAGGTGTCGCATCGAAGGTCAAGCACCCGCGACGACGGATGATCTGCAAAAGCAAGACCGACCGGCGGCCCCCGTTCAGGGGGTCGCCTTCCGACGTGCGAGGGGACCGAGCACTCGGCGAGCCTGCTGGCGTATATGCATCGATGAAAATCGATGTATATACAAAGCACCGGCTCGCTGTCTTTCGGCGTGCAGCGTTACACGTAGTGTGACAAGCACGCCTGGCCGGCGCAAGTCCCGGCTGAAATCGCTGGCTTCGAGCGGGCTCAATGCCCTCTCGAAGTGACGATTGAAGACGGGGCTGAAGTCCGGCCACCGGGGGCATCGAAGATGCCGACTGAGCTGATCGGAACGAAGGTTCCGAGCGGCGAATCGGCGTCGAGATTGCCCCCGTCGCAAGCACAAAGTGCGCAGCGATATGCATCCGAAACGTTCGAACGAGAGTCCGCTGATGGGCTCGCGAAAACGTCACGGATGCATTCGAAGGCGGTCGATGAGCGCGGCAAACGACATCCAAGTTAAGCGTCGGAGGTCGTTTGGACGTGCTCGAAGAGCGTCGAGTTCGTCATCGGAAAGCGCACGACAATCAACGAGACGTCGTGTCCGGACGTGTCGACAAGGCCGCGTCGAGAGGTCAAAAAAGCTCGCCGGGCAGCTCGTCGAACTCGTCTTCGGCTTGCGCAACCGCATCAAAATACCCCATGCCGGACTGCTCTAACTCGTGGATTCGAGCGTAGAACGGATGCATCTCGCGGGGCTTTTGAGAGGTTTCGGAAGCGGTCTCGGAGGACGGCGAAGGCGTCTCAAGTGGGCTCGAAGGAAGCCAGTCGGGGGCGTCCTTGAGCAGAAATTGAGCCACCTGACCGGGTTTGAAACCGTCTCCGAATAGCCGCAAAAGCTTCAGTTCGAGTGTGTCGCGAAGGTCTGAGGGGGTCGCTTGGCGGTGCCCGTAGGCTCTCGCCAGCTTCATTGCAACGCCTTCATCGAGGACGCGACCACATTCGGCAAACAACTCGACCAGGGCGAGCTTGAGCTGTCGGACGCGCTCAAAATCGACGACTTTGGCTCCTGAGGACTTCTTTTCGGATGGATTTGGAGGCGGTGTGGAGGGTTGAGAATTGCTTTTCCCTTCATCTTGGCTACCACCTTCATCAACAGAAGTGGTCTTTTCTTTGTTATATAGAGGTTTCTGAAAAGTTTTTTCATTTGCTGTGAAAGACTCTTTCAGTTGCTCGTTGGGGGGAGTGTCTTCCTCCTCGAGTTCGGCCGACTGCGCAGCCAGATGATCTTGAATGGCTCGGTCGAGTGCTCGAGCAATCCATCCAAGGTTGCGCGTGCCAGTCCGTTCACACCACGCGTCGAACCCTCGTTTTGCTGCTTTCAATGCGGAGAGCTCATCCCATTTGGGCATTTTGAGCACCTTGATGGTCTGTCGGTGCCCCTGGCCGCTGGGGATCTCGAATAAATATCCCGCCTCGATAAGAGCATTTCGGCGCTTGCGATACGTCGGTTGCGTCACGCCGCTGAGTTCTCCGAGGGTCCTGTCTCGCCTCCAGATCAGCGGAATATGACAGTCCGGCGCAGCCGTCCCGCACGTTTTGCGACAGACCATGATGAGCCGAGCAAGCTTTGGGCTTACCTCGCCGTCGCCTGCTGCGACGTGATAATCCTCCTCCCAAGCATACTTGTTGAAGTGGAGTGCGTCCGTTGCGTCACTTACTGCAAACATCATTTAGACCTTCCATGGCGGCTATCAGGAATGAAATGATTGGCCGGGCCGGGAAGGTGGGAAGGTCCAACGACGTTCTTGACGTGGAGCCTTGAGGCGTCTAGCCTCTGAGATACCTTCCCGTTGCCGCTTGGCAACGAAAGGCATCCACCTTCCGGTGGCGCGCTTCCGCAAGCTGGACTCGAGGCCGCTAAACCAAGACCAGCTCGCGAAAGAACTTTTTGGAGAGCCGACGGTAAATCCGTCGGCTTCTCTATTTCTTGAACATCAGCTTATGTCAGCCATTGTGCCTCGACAAGCGGCTGTGACCGCCCTGTGTCGATGAAAAATGCATGTGGGAGCGGATCGGTTGGTGTTAAGGGGCTGAAATGATTGGGGATGGTCGAAGTCTAACGCCCTCCCCTTCGGTCCGGTTGTTTCCGCGCGATCGCGGCCGGGAAACCCGGCAACGATCGCTGCGGCCTGTTAGACACTGCTCATATGCCGCTTAGAGGGGGTGTCTACCGGATCTCTGGAAACTCGTTAGGCGGTCGTTCGTAATCTTCGTGTTCGCCAAAGTCTCCCAGCAGATCCTCCTTGCTTCGCGTCCTCGAGGACTTATCCCGCATCTGTTTTTCCTTCATGTAAGAGAGTTTAGCCCGCGAGTCGGCAATGATGAGCTGCGACAGCTCCATCATCTGCTTGGCAAGTACCGCCGAAATGCGGTTTCCTGCCTGAATGGCCGCCAGTGCGCCCTCCGCCGAGTCCGAGGCATTAACCAGCGCCTCGAGGTCGGCTTCTCGGCCGCCGTAATCTTCCATGACTCCATGCGCAATCATCGCTGCGCGAATAGCCTCCTCGGTCTGTTCTTCCCACCTCTTCCTCTTCCGCTGGTATCCTTCATAGCCGTCGGCCTGCGGGTCGTAGTCTTCATACAGAGTGTCGAACTGGCTATCTATCTGCCCCCACTCCATCCCGATGTGTTGCGCACGCTCATAGAGCTGCGCGAGCTCGGCGAATGCCTCTCGAAGGTCGCTTAGAGACTCCGGAGACAGCTTCTCGAGATTCCGCCGCATCATCTCGATTTGCTCGATTTGGTTCGCTATTTCGTCAATCTGCTGCTTGACCTGTCTCACGTCTGCGACACGAGACAGGGAGTTCTGAACAAGGTTCGTCGGGTCCGACACAACCATCTGCGCGGAAGCTTGGGCCGTCAGAAAGACTCCTGCCAGCAGCACACCAACGAATATTCTTATTTTTTGAAAATACATTTCTTCCTCCTATGAAAAAACCGCCCCCAGGGCGGCTCCAAATGCACGGCATCTATTCTTTGCTGTCTTCGTTCGTCTTGGCGGTCTTACCATCAGCATCGGAAGCAGACTCGATGCCGACAAAATGCTCAAGAACAACGTGATCGTCTCGAAGCTTCTCCGGAAGCTCGGCGGAATCCACTTGAGTGAGCATGCCTTTTGCTTGCTCGTAGTTCCCAAGTAAGGCGAGTTCTAAAGCCGCATTCCAGTACAACGCTGGATGGGGCTCGATGACGTGCGCCTTCCTCCACTGCGTGGCGGCTTCGGGATAGTCTCGCGCCTGGTGGGCGAGCACCGCCCGGTAAGCAGCCTGCCAAGCATCGGCTTTGTGCAGATCGAACCCTGTGAAGGGATGAAGGGGAACAGCGGGACACTTCGAGGCCACCGACGTCTTCGGCTTCGGTGCCGAGCTGCAGGCCGGAAGAACGAACATCAGAATCAGACAAGAAATTAGAAAACGCATAGAAAAACCTCCTTTCAAAACACCCACTCAGCCAACTCTTCAACTTCGGTCAATCCCGGCTGGAACTGGCGAAAGCTTACGTCGAACGAAAGCCCCCAGCCGTCTTCGAGGCCTATTCGGCCGTTGACCGGCAAGACCAGGTGCTCGAGCTCGAGAGAGTCCAGCGAAAGCGGAAGCGTGACCTCTTCAACGATGAACTCGGATTGCGAGTCCTGATCGGATTCGCCAAACCAAGCCTGCAACGCCCCTACCTCCGAGGCGGTAAACAGCCTTGAAAGAAACTGAGCGGCCCCAGTCAAAAGGGGCTCACAATCGAGCGCGTGAAGATCTCGGCCGAGAGCGTTTCGGAGAAGACACCCGCGAGGAAAATTGCAAGGTGGGTCCAAGTGAGCACGCTCAGCGTACCAGACCGTTGAATGCGCCCTGTGTAGAGAGAGCGGACGATAAAGAACACGGGACATACCAGCCTCCTAGGAGGGGGGGAGGCCGAAAGCAACAAGGAGGGTTGACCATCAGCACAAGGCTGACGATCCTCATGGTCCACCATGCCTGCCGAGCTGCTTTCGGCGGGTTCAGCCCTGCGACGAGTTCCAGTCGTCGCAGGGCTCTTTTAGTTAGTCATCAAGTGACTGTTGTTTCGGCGCGAGCAAGTCGACTTGCTCCGCTTCGGGCAACCGTTCCTTAAGCAAAGCGCGTAGACGTTGGAGGCCGTGCGCGATCGCCACGCGAATCAATGCCGACCGCGAGAGCGTCGACGCCTGATACTCCGGAAGTTTCTGAAGCAAAGGGCGCAGCTCTTCTAGGTCGTCAAGCATCTCATCGGGGATGCGCACGCCAACAGCTCGGCCTGAATCTCGTTCGTCACTCATGTGCACAATGGTGCACCATTGTTCTTTTTGAGTCAAACCCGTTGAGGTTGCGTTTTTCCGAGCATCAACGAAACTAACAACACACTCACGGACGAGGCGATCTATGAAAGACAATGTTTTCAGGTTGAGCGAGAACACGTGGCGCAGCCGCGCAGAAATGGCGGAGTTTCTTGGCGTATCCGAAAGGACGGTCACTCGACGTGTCAAACGCGGAGAGATCATCCGTCGAGAACGTCCAGGAGGAAACTTCTATCGTCTCAACGAGACAGATCGAGACAGCGAGACGAGACACGAGACAGGACAGGACGAGACATCCAGCAAACCACTGGGAAACCAGAAGAAAACAACGCAAGCGCCAGCCACGCGAGACACGAGACAGGACGGGACAGGACACGAGACAGGACAGAGCAAAATGGTGTCCGTATCGCTTCGAGAGTGGGGCGACCTTCGTGAAAGGGTAGGCCGCTTAGAGGCAGAGCGAGACGCAGCGCGGAATCATGCCAGGCAGGAGAAAGAGGCCCGGCAAAAGGCGGAAGGCTTTCGAGGAAAGTACTACTTGGAGGCTGGGCGACGTGAGCTCGCCGAAGAACGCCTCGAGGACAAGACCGAACAGCTCGAGCATCTTAAATCGGAAAATGAACGCCTGCGCAAGCAGGTGAGAAACGCGCAACACAAAAAGAGCGTCAGTTGGAATCCCTTTTCGAAATAGCAGTGATAATCTTCCCTATGGAGTGTCACGTTCCTCGTTGATGATGCGGCGAAGTTTACCCGACATCTCTTCCAGATCCTTCATGTATCCAGTTATCCTCGAGTACTGGCCGCGTCTCTCCGCTTTCTCAGGTGGGAACACAACTCGGCCGTACCACTTGTCGATGCGGTACGTTAGCGACTGTTCATCACGGTTAATAAGCTTCTGAACCGTCTCAACGTAAATGTAATCAATACCTTCGCCCTCGATCGAGGCATCAAAATACGCCAACGATTGGTGATGAATCTCAAGCCGCCAATCGGTCTCTACGTACTTGTTAAGCACCTCCCTGACGCGACTCCACGCGGGCTCAAGAGCGTTCCTTACCTTGTCTGGATAAAGCGCCAAGTCTAGGCAGGCATCGCGACTTACTGTGTATTTCACCTTCAACCTCAGTGCATGTGTACCGAAAACATCTGTTCTTGCGTCGGAGGGCGTGTTAGAGTGGGATAGCGTACCGAAAATCTATGTTTTCGGTACAACTGACCCTGCTTAAGCAAAAGGAGTTCGCCCCGTGGCCTCCCCTCAAAAACTGCCTCGCGTGCTCACCGACGACGAAGCGAAATCGCTCGTCGACGTCTTCAACTTACGCTACGACGCCGGCGTCAAAAACCGTTGTCTCGTGCGGTTGATGCTCGAGGCGGGGTTGCGTGTTTCGGAAGCTTGCAGCCTGCGCCCGGCCGACCTCGACATGCAAAGCTGCAGACTCGTGATCAAAGACGGCAAGGGAGGAAAAGACCGGGTGCTGTGGATCTCGGAGGATCTTCGCGACCTGGTGGGCGAGTGGAAGGCGCGGCGGCCGAATTCGCGGTGGATGTTTCCCACCCGAACCGGAAAGAAAACCTCGCCCCGGTCGGTGCGCCGCACGGTCAAGACCTACGCTGGCAAAGCCGATATCGTCCACGCAGACGAGATTTCACCCCATACGCTACGCCACACGTTCGCAACGAGACTGCTTCGGCGCTCCGGCAATATCCGAATGGTCCAGAAGGCCCTGGGCCACAGCGACCTGTCCACCACGATGCTTTACACCCACATCGTCGACGACGAGCTCGAGGACGCCATGAAAAGAATGGCTGTCGCCGTCGACCTCGAGGAGGATCACTGATGCACTTCAACCTGCAGATTGACGATGCCCCGGCCGAGCTCGGGGAACGACGCCCGGACTGTGACCACCAGGGCTGCTCCGCTGAGTTTGATTATTTCGTGCGTCTCGAGCTCAACGGCAAGTGGCGCGAAGCGAAAGCTTGCGCCGAGCACGTCTTCGAGATGGGAAACCAGCTGCTCGAGGCGGCTGATAGTTCGGTGCGACTTGAAGAGGTGAGCGCTCTCGCCCGCTAGATAGACCTCACCCTCGAATGCACGGATTGTAGACGGCGAATAGGTGTTTTTTCTGCGTGATGGGAGCCGAAACCGGCCAAAATAGGCGGGGGCTCCTCGAAACGGAAAACCACGACAACGAAAAAAAGCGCGCCGGCCGACGAAATATCGCGCTCGTAGGCACATCACCCGAACGACGGCCTGGGGGGAATTGATGTACAGCCGTCGACCGGCGGCAGGGCATTGTTATTCAGATTGGAGTGACCGACAAGTCTTTCTAAGCCGCATCGACTGGTGACGACCCAGGCTCGACAAATGTCGAGCTGGAGTCGTCAGCCGTCGAGCGGAGCCAACCGAAGGGCGGCAGGCTACTCGAACTCGGGAGGTTCACCCGGCAATAGTTTTGCTCCGTGAATCACGGCCACCACATCAACTGTCTTCTCTTCGACCCGATGGATGACTCGATAATCCCCCACAACGATCTCTCGGAACTCGTCGTAATCTTCATATTCGGGAACGATGCGGCCTGAACGAGGAAATGTCTCAAGCCGATTTGCTGACTGGGCCAGCTCCTTGATGAGCTGGTCGGCATGACGGGTTGAATCTTGGCTAACGTAACCGTGGATATCGTCCAGATCTCTCAGGGCTGCTCGACTCCAACGTAACTTCACTTCTCACCTAGCCCAAAATGCTCGAGGACCTGCTCTGTGCTCAGTGTTTCCTCTTC
>OBLN01000707.1_pt1 | contig 11879 bp, 6 predicted proteins | sample 1519301 | NCBI WGS metagenome assembly OBLN01 (sample SAMEA2452533, study PRJEB22499) | sediment metagenome | reverse complement strand
TCAACGGGTTGCGCCTGTGGAATACTCCCTATCCGCCGCTCTATGTCACGCAGGGTTCCGGGGTACATCTTCATCCGTCGATCACGTTGATACAACGTCCGGAGGATTTTCGGCAGGAAGTTCTTGTGTGGGAGAGTGTGGTTCCGCTGGCTCTTCCGCCGGGGATACAACCGGAAATCACGGTGCAGGAGTTGGGGACGCCGCCGCCGGGGTTCACCTCGCCGAGCGGGCTGCCGTCGTCGCTGCGGTATCATCCGGCAGGGGTAGCGCGGGCGTATCCGTCGGCATCGTCGCTGAACTCGTTCGACAGTTGTGGGGGTGGCCCGCTCTGGGGTTGTACGCCGTGGGTCAGTATCGCGTTCAACAACGGTCCGTGGGAGTCGGACTTACGGATGTACCAGAGCACAATTGACGGCGGGTCTGTTAATCTGTGGGCGGGCCTGCAACCGGAATACACCTACGGTGGTTATCACCCTGCAACGGCGGAGTCGTCGATCATGCAGGAACAGCGGCAGGCGGTGTTGTACCAGAACACGCCGAACCCTTTTACGACGCCGGGAGTGTTGAGAACGACACGGGAGTTCTTTACGGCGAAGTATGAGCGCCCGACCGGATACGTTGCCGATGCTCGGAGTACGGCGGTGATGGTGGACGACTCGTTGCGGGTCGGGTTCAGTGTCGATCTGGTGGATGTCTGGCAAGCGTCCGCGACGGGATCGGGACCGCTGGAGCTGGTTGCCTTTGATGAGGATACAGCGGGCGTCGATGATCTGGGAGAGTTGGCCGACGTGATGCGGACGGCGGTGTTTAGTGCGGGAGATTCTACGGTGATCGGCATGGGATTGTATGGCCGTGCGTTCGGAGCTGGTCTTGGTTCGGCGTGGGTTGATGTCGTGGCCGAAGTGGTGGACTCGGTGAGTGGTTCGGCGGTGGCTGTACTGGATTCGTTTCGGTTGTCGTCGTCGGTGGACTCGGTGAGTCTGGCCGTCAACAGTGCGGTTGACTTGGTGAGCGGTCGGTATTACGTGCGGCTTCGGCTCGACACCGGAAACCTGACCCCGGCAGTAGTGCGGTCGGTCGGTCGGCGCTATACGGTGGCCGATGCCGGTGTGTACGTGGCTGATGAGCAGACCGGGAAGCGTTCGGCGTCAATGGCGGTACCGGGTGCGCCATTGATTCGGGTGAGTGCGCAACCGAATCCGTTCGGTGATCGGACGGAAGTGCGCTACACAATCCCGGAGCCGGGGCGGGTGACGGTGACGGCCTATGATGAACAGGGACGGGTAATACTTCACCTGGTCGATGGGGAGATGACCGAGCCGGGGCGCTATGCTGTTGGGATGAGTGGTGCGGGCCTTGCCGCTGGTCGGTATCTGGTGGAAGTGCGACTAGAGCGGGGCGGCGTTGTCCGCGGTCGCTCGGTGGTGCCGGTGGTGATCCTTCCGCGATAGTGTCGGACATGGCAGGTGGAAGAGATCGGAGGGGCCTTTTTCAGAGATGGGAAAGGTTCCTCCGGTCAGGGTTAAAACCCGACAAAATTCGACATTCTGCGGGTGAGGAACTTCCGCAAAACGAGAGTGTGCCGAACCTTCTGCAGAGGGGTGGAGGATTGCCCGTCGGTCGGGGTGTTTTCTGAATTTCTGGATGTCCATAAAAAAAGGTGGAAGAAGTGTAGGCGAACCATGCATTCGTCGTAGTGTTCCCCATAGGTATGGGGATGATTCTAAGATTTCTGTACAAAGAAGCCCCATTGTAAAATTTTTACAGGGAACCTTGCCGGGAAGGTTCCCCATGAATCGGACAAGACCGGACACCCCTATGCGCGGGCGTGGTGGAGCTGGTCGGGGGAGGAAAGGGTACTTCCCATGCGGTGCATCCGGGGAACTGGAAATCTGTAGCACAAGCGGATGATCGATCATCCGTTACAGCACGGGAAACTGCGGGGGGCAGGAGCGGAACCCGTCGCGCCACCGGCGGCCCGCTCACCCGTGCTGATGCGCAGCGGTGCCGAATTCCCCCGGTACTGGCTGGCCAGTCGTCACCGAAAAAGTGTCCAGAGGTCGAAAATCAGCTCAGGTAACGACAGAGGAACGGAGATCGGGCCGAAGCATAACCTCGGATTTCAAAAGAAAAACAACGGTTCTGGTCCTCTACGGCCGTCTGTGGAACAGGGATGAATGAGCGATTTTACGACCCCTATAAAAAAGGGGCCGTTCCCTCCCCTTTTTTTCGGTGAGAATTGAGAATCCGCAGACGCCTGCCGGCAACGTTGAAGTCACGGATTCTCTCTCAAAATCGACGGTTTCAACCGGCGATCGGTGATGAGATTCGCGTGAGACTTTTTCCCAAATTCTACAACGGATTCTCACGGTACTGTCGCGATCTGTCCGTACCGATGAGCAAGAATCCGGGATGATCGATCATCCGAAAATGTTCCGGTCCGCCGACGGCCTACCGAAGCAGTGGCCGTTCGGTGAACCGCTACGGCAACCCGTCGTGAATGCCGGGTTGCACTCCAGCCGGGCCGGGGTGCAGGAGTTTCTCTCCGTGGATGTCTGCGCCCCGGTTTTCCGGTCCTTCCGGTAAAAATGACTGCCCTTCTTCTCTCATGTATGCGCCTGTTTCGCACGGAAAGGCACTGTCACGCCGTTTTTATCTCGAAAAGGTGTAATGATATACCCTTGTATCAAAAAACGCCTCTACGTCGATTTTGTGGATAACTCCGTGGAAAACTTGTGCGAAGAAAACCATTGGAATTCTCCTCCGTTTCTCCGTTCGTTGAACCAGCGAATCATCTGTCTATCCGCTGATGGAATTTTTCTGAAAGCATCGTGAGAGGATAGGGCAATGCTGAAGAGCAACCCGAGCGCTCACGGTGGCCGGACTCGCGGCCTCCCGGTCCTATCGGGGGGCCGGGGTCAATTCTTCGGCGATCTGGGCACGAAACGGGATAGCGCTTGATTGACTGCGGGGAAATCTATAACCGTTATGGCATATCTTGATCTGTCCGTTTTTCAAGCCTAAGTTTCCGTTCCATGAGACCGCAACGAGCCATGTTCAGACGCGACGTACCACGGCAACAGAGTCCGGCTGTTTGCGGAAAACTTCCGTGACCTGGTCGCCGTCGTCAATCGGCGGCGAACGGGTCGTCAGGGCCGGGCAAATGAGCGGTGCCGGGTGGGCAGAAATGAGGGCCTGCGGCGGGGGGATTCCGGGTGATTTTGCCGGGCGGGTTCCTACATGTAGAGTATATGTATTACATACATATATACTCTACACGGTAGTAGAGATATACATACTACCAACTTGAGAATATGCGATTAAAGTGGGGGAGCGGGGAAAACAGAGAAATTTTTGGGGTGGGGGGGACATTTAGAAACTTGCTTGGAGAAGTGAGGAGGGAGTGCGAAGTTTTCAGGGTAAAAAAAGGGCCTCGGTCAGTCCGGCAAAGACTAAAAAGACCGAGACCCAAACTAAAAAACCGTTGATCGACAGTAAGGCGCTATGGTTCGTCGATGTCGTCGCCGTTCATAGCTCCGGGAGATCACCCCGTTCTCTCGGAAAAAGCCTTTCGTCGATCAACCCCATCGGGGTCCGAGAGTGTGACGAATATAGGACAAGAAAACATTTCAGGGCAATGTTGTAACGAGGAAGTTGCAAGAAAGGATGGAGCGGGCGTTCAACGGACGGTCCGACGGTATGGAGCGCATAAGCGGCGGGTCTTGGAGATGGCCGGGTATGTGGGGAGGCAGTCCGGGGAGGGGGTGTTTCCTCCGGAGAAGCTTGCAGAGTTGTCGGAGAAGCTGCGGACGTGCCATAGCTGGTTGAACGTTCGGCATTATCTGGAGAGCAATGAATTTCGGTTGCATCGGACGGTTTCTTGTGATACGCACTTGGTGTGTCCGCTTTGTGCAATCCGTCGTTCGGCACGGCAGGTACGAAAGTACTGGGAACGGTTTGAGTTGATCCGGGCGGGGCATGGGGCGCTTCGGTTGTACTACGTGGTGTTGACGGTGAAGAACGGTCCGGATTTGGCGGAGCGGTTCAGGCATTTACAGAAGGCGGTAAAGACGTTTTTGCAGCGGCGTCGGGATGCACAGAAGGCACGGAAAGGAAGTCGTGCAAATGCGTATGCCTTGAACAGTTGTTTCGCGGATGTGGTGGGGGGAACGTATTCGTTCGAGGTGAAACGGGGGGCGGGTTCCGATGAATGGCATCCGCATATTAACCTTCTGCTTCTGGTCGATGGGGAACTTGATGCACGGGCACTGTCGGCGGAGTGGGAGAGTATAACCGGGGATTCAAAGATTGTGCATTGTTCGGAGAAGGAAGCAGGGGCGTTTCCGTTTGTCGAGGTGTTCAAATATGCGTTGAAGTTCTCGGAGATGACGCTTGCCGATAACTACGAAGCATATCGGACGTTGAAGGGAAAAAAGTTGCTGGGATCGTTCGGGGCATTTCGTGGGGTAAAGGTACTGGCGGGGGATGAGGAGGAAGCGTTGGACGAGCCGTATTTTGATTACATTTTCCGGTATCTGAACGGGGAATATGCGGAAGCCTATGATAAGGGTTCCGGGCTGGTGGTAGTGCCTGGGATCGGGGATACAGGGTAGAGGGTGGGCCGTGAAAAAACGGTATGTTAAGGTTTCTGAAATACCTGAAATAGAAGAATTACTGTGAGGGCAGGGTATGCGGTGTATTGCGGTCGTGAATCAGAAAGGGGGTGTCGGGAAAACGACCACGGTTGTAAATGTGGCGGCGGGGTTGGCCGAACGAGGGCGGCGTGTTCTGGTCGTGGATCTTGACCCGCAGGGTTCGGCAACACGGTGGTTGGGAATAGATGGGATTACCGATGAGCCGTTTCGTGTTCTGGTCGATGGTGAGGGAGTAGAGGTGTGGGAGAGTTCGATACAGGGTGTTGATGTTGTCCCTTCTTCGTCGCACCTGGGACGGGCCGAACGTGCACTTCTCGGTGAGATCGGTTCGGAGGTGCGGTTACGGAAGCGGCTGGGGAAACTGATTACCCGGTACGATTATGTGTTGATTGATTGTTCGCCGTCTCTTGGTCTGTTAACGGTTAATGCTCTGGCAACGGCTACGGAGGTGCTTGCCGTGGTTGAGGCGCGGGTAATGGCCGTGCATGGTCTTGCGGCCCTCCTTTCAACAGTGGAACAGGTTCGGGAGGCGATAAACCCGGCTCTTGGGATTGGAGGAATTCTGATAAGCCGGGTGGATGGTCGAACACGACTTTCGCGGGAGGTGGAGGAACTGATCCGGGAGGAGTTCGGGGAACAGGTGTACCGAACGGTGATCCGGGAAAATGTGAGGTTGGCCGAAGCGCCGCACGTTCGGCAGTCGATCCTTGAGTACGCGCCGGGTTCGCATGGGGCGAAGGATTACCGTGTACTGGTGGAGGAGATCGACGGGTAACGGGTAAGGAAATTACTGAAATGAAAGAAATACCAGAATTAAATACAGGAGGTGAAAGAATGAGTCGGAAGGGGTTGATTGATAGAAGCGCGTTGTCGGATATAATCGGGGGAGAGAAGAGGGGGAAGCGGTCGGGATCGGTGCGGGGCCGTCCCCGGAAAGGACGTGGTGGGGTTTCGGAGGGGAAGGAGAAGTTTTCAACGATGGTCGGAAGCGGAACGCTTGAGCGTGCCCGTGCGGCGGTGTATTACACGGCGTCGCTGACAATGAGTGACTTTGTGGAAGAGGCGTTACGGCGGGAGGTGGCACGGTTGGAGAAGCAGCGGGGTGAGAAATTTCCGGAATACGGGAGTCGTCTTCGGGCAGGCCGTCCGTTGAAGTGAGGGAGTTTGACAGGTGGGCGGGAGGGGGAGAGGCTTAGCCGTTGCAATATCGGGCATAGGATTTCCGGAGGGTTGGGAGTTATCCGGGAATCTGTGTGGAAAGTGGGAACGGTTTGGTAATTGTGGAGGAAGAAGGGGCCTTTTTCGGAAGGAACGGGGGACTGTTTTTGCAATAATGTGGTAATCGGAAGGGAGTTTTCGGTGAGTTTTTGAGGAGTAAATGGGGAGTAGATGGTGAATAGTGATGCGTTTGGGGGCAATCGGCAGTGAATAGGGGGTGTTTTGCGGTGAGAAGTGCCGGGATCGGTGCGAATTATTCCCGAATAACCCGCAGATGGATAACAGTTGTCGGAAAAAACGGGGAATTGTTCCGGTGTTGTGCGATGAAATTCGGTTGTGTTCGGCTCTCTTCCGATGGTAGGGAAGTGTTGTACACTGGTAGGATACCGGTGTGTGATGGCAGGAAGGGTTTTTGGCGTGTTGGTTGTGCATTCAGGCGGTTATCTTCGGGTGATCGTCGTTTTTTTTGCGGTGTGGTGTCAGGTCTGGCCGCCGCTGTACGTCTCTTATAGAAAGACCGGAGAGTTCCGGTGATAATCAGGAGAAGGAAATGAACAGGTTCCCCTCGCAAGTGTTCGCTATCGTTCTGGTATTGATGCTGTGGAGTGTTCCGGTATGGAGTCAGCCGCCGGTAGAGGCGGTGACGGCGAATGAGAATGCGGCGTTTCTGCGGCGGCTCTGGATGTGGCGGGGAGCGCTGACGAGTCAGGATAGGGTCGGGGATGGTACGGCAAGTTTCGGTGATCTGTTTGGTGTTGGTCGGAATGCGTGGGGTGTGCAGTTCGGGAAGGTGGGGCAGTGGCGGGTGTACATGGCGGATGAGTTCGGGAGCCTGCCGGAGCCTGATAAGCCGGTCTGGACGTTTGCGGCGGGGGGTATTACTCCGGTCGTCGGCAATTTTTTTGGTGATGGTGTTCCGTGGCTGGTGTACAATGGCTGGGAGGTTGTGGACTATGGCGGAAAGGAGCGGTATTACCTGAAGTATCCGTTCTATCGAATGGGAAGGGTTGAACCGCCGACGGAACCGGAGATGTACTTCGTACCGTGGGAGACGTGGCGGGCGGATGTGGTGCAACCTACGTCGTTTCCGTGGGAGGGGGATATACTCTTTGAGGCTATGACGGCGGTTGATGTGAATGGAGATGGAGCCGACGAGTTTGTGTATGTAGGTGCGCCGGTGAGTGAAGGGTACCGTAGTCGGGTATGGATATTTGAGGGAGGGAAGGAGTTCCGAGTTGATACGCCGACGGTGATTTTACAGGATGAGGAAGTACCTCCGTATAGTTCTATTCCTCGTTGGGTGTTTGGTGACTTTGATGGGGATGGATACGAGGATGTGATGAAGATGGTGAAGTATGAGAGTGATAGAGTTTCGAAGTTGTTGTTTTGGTGGGGTAGGGAAGAGTTTTTAGAAATGTCGGTGTATCCTGATCGGGTGATAGAGCTGGAGGGTGACCCTCACCTTGATCTTTCGTTCGGGGCGGCGGCAATGAATTGTGATAATGACGGGTTCGATGATCTGTTGTTCGTGGCGAATGATGGAGCGGTGTATCTCTACCGGATGGGGATTGAAGGGAAGGAACCACGGCAGAGAACCTTTACTCTTGCCGATGCGGATCGGGCGTATGGGGTGTATGGTCCTCTCTTTGTGATGGGGGCGATTAATGACAGCAGCGGGCGGTATCCGATGTTCGGTGTTCATACCTACGGTGGGGCGGAACTGGGTCTTGGGATGTTCGGATTTTCCGGAGGGCGGAGCGGTCCTGATGCAACGTATGATGCGTATTACTCGGCTGAAGCGGATGGGTTGCCGGGGGAGGGAGTGATTTCGCGTTCTATGGCTGGTCCTGTGGGTGATATAGACGGGGACGGCTGGGAAGATTTTTTGGTCGGCAACGGGTCGTGGTATGGAGAACATTTTAATCCGGGAATCGCGATTCTTTTTGCCGGTGGTCCGTACATCCCGCACGATGACCCGACAGTAAGTGTTCGGTCGGTTCCGGTCGCGGGCCTCCCGTCGGCGGTGCATCTGTGGCCGAACCCTGTTGTTGACAGAATAACGATAGCATGGCGGGGTGACTTGCCGGATGATCCGGCGCGGCTGCGAGTGGCCGACATGCTGGGTCGGATCGTCGCCGACGAAGGGATCACGGCGGCGGTGAACGGTTCGTATTCATGGGCATGTGACCGGCTCCGGGTCGGTTCGTATGTCCTTCACCTGGTGGATCGGTTCGGTGAGCCGGTTGCCTCTCTCCCGTTCGTGAAGCAGTAAGTCGGAACGGCTGCTGCTGCGGATGGTCCACTACTGGTATCCTCCCCGGCCCTCCGGGATACTACTACAACAACTCAACCTTTCTGAAATCACGGAGTTGAAATGTTTTCACAACGTGCAGGGGTGTTCTATGCCCTGATGGTTTGTCTTGTGTTGGTTCTCTCTATGGGGAGAGTGTCGGCGCAATCGGTTTCCGACGGTGGCCGCTATGTTCCGCAGCCGTGGTACGGCGTCGATGATGATGAATTCTGGATCGGCGGCTGGGTGTCGGTCTGGGATACGACGAACGGAATAAGCGGACTGTGGGGGTTCTGGGAATCCCTCGGGATGAGTACGCTTGTGCAGCCGTCGCGGGAGGCGGTGTCTGTGGATTCCCTTGCATGGACGGCGGGACCGGGACAGCGGATGATAATTACAACGGATCGTCTGGACCATGCCGGATATGGTGGGGTGGTTCCGTTCTACCTGTTCGATGCGGAGGGGGGCGGGGATACGGCGCAATCCCCCTACTACGTGAACAAGTTCTATTACCGGGATGGAGGGGCGACAGCGTTAAATCCGGACCCGTCGCAGGTTGACGACTACGGGCGGCAGATGAAGGAACAGGTGTACGATTCAGCGACGACGACACCGGGGCAGGTTGTGGCGGATGATATGGTGTTTGACTGGGATTCCAGAAAGGTCTACAGGTTCCCGCAACCGTGGCATGTGGGTACTCAGGGCTATTGGGATATACAGGACAGTGTGCAGCGAAGTGACCAGTTTTTTACCGACCGGGTGGCGAAGGCAAAGAATATGTATCCGTTCAGGCTGGTCGTGCAGGGACATTTGTTTTCGCCGCTTGAGGGCGGCGGAAGTTCGGCGGCTGGTGATACGTTATTGTGTGTGGAGATCTTACAGGAGGTGGCCAAGGGGGAGAGTTACCGGGCGAATACTCCGGGGATTCTGACGGCGGCGGCGGATACGGAGTTTACGGTCTCTTCCTTCTGTGTGACCAAGGGGGATTTGGAATCGGAGGTGCCGGAGCCTAACCGTGATCCTGAAGACTGGTCGGAGTATCAGGAGTCCGTTCACGAGTTTGACCCGGTGCGGCTGGCACCACCGAACCAGATTTTCGGCTTGGGTCCGGGGTCGAACTTGGTTTCCCGGCGGATGAATATTCGGGTTCGCTGGATGGGCGGTGAAAAAGTGGCGGTGCGGTCAATAGAACTGCGGGACTCTCTCGGACACCGTGTTGTCGGGAGTGATGCAGAGTCGGAGGCGTGGCGGCAGGTCTATATTGATGGGCTGCGGCGGATGCTCTACGGACCGAGTCTCAGCCCGGATAGTGTGCGGCGGTCGATCATGGCGGGGTACTGTGCTGAAGAGATGTTTCCGCTTGAAGCGGCGGGCTATGCGGCGGTGGAAAAGGTGGTAAAAGACACATTCAACTTTCCGAGTCTGGTCGGCGGGGGTCGGGATTCGCTGCCGTTGTGGAGTGCGCAGACGTATGCACAGTCCCCGGCACACGTCCATGCGGTGCAGGGAGCGTCATTCGCGGCGCGTGAGACGTACCTGAATGATGGGAGAGATACGGCGTTGCTTGTTCTTCCGGCGGACACGGGAAAACCGGCGCGGGATGTGCCGGAACTCTACGGGGTACCTCACCACATGGCCCCGTCGATTGCGGAGCATAACGGGGGGCGGTTTCATGTTCCGAGACTGGAACTGACGCCGCAGGCGGTGGATGATTATTCGGTGACGTTAAACCGTTCGTATCTGGGATACCACCGGACGGAAGATTATTCGGATCAGTTGTGGTTTTTGCGGGGAAGTTCTCTGCAATGGCTTGGGGAGTATGCGCGGATTTCGCGGGAGACGGGGCGGCGAATGGTGGGTATTCTCAGCGCAAATTCACATACGGCGTTCCGGCTTTATACCGATACGAGCGGAACGAATCGGTTGGATACTCTGATATCGCATATACCGGAGCGGGCCGAACTCAAGCTGTTGTGGAACCTTAATCTTGCCTACGGTGCAAAGGGTGTTGGGTGGTGGTGGATCGGCTCCATACGGGACATGTTGAATGCCTATATCCCGAACGGAGGTGATACGATCTGGTACGGGGAGTCACACGGGGCGTGGGGTCCGGTGGGTGTTTATCTGGACACAACTAGTGACATGACGACGAGTTATTCCTTTACCAGCTCGCACAGTACGCAACCGCATGAACCACGGGTAGTAATCGACAGTTTTTACTGTGGGTTCGGTGTACGGTCACGGGCGTTGCGGTGGTTACATACGGCATGGACGCCGACCGTGGAGCCGTGGATTATGCGTTTGCGGTGGCGGGATGCGTATTCGATCCACCAGACGTTACCCCGTGCGCTGGAGATTGACACGCTGCGGGGATGGAGGCCGCTGCCGTCTGATGAGATCGTGACGGAGGTCACGGCGCGTTCGCCGTGGTCATCGCAGGATGATCCGACCACTTCGACGTTCGTGGAGTTGGGGTTGTTCGATACGTGGACGGATTCAACGAACGGCGTGTATGATCCGACGAAAGACACGGTGCATTTTATGGTAGTGAACCGTCGGACGTTTGAACGGCCCGATGATGTGGACCCGAGTTCACCCCGTGGTCGCCTGATGGACACGCTTGCGGAGACGCGCATCATCACGCTGAAACTGAACATGCCGAACCCGTTGGCCGACAGTTCCGGCTATGAGCAATACGCATTCATCCGGGTTCAGGAGGTGGTGAAGGATACGACAACCCCGGCGTTGTACAGTTCGGCCCCGGCTCCGCTGGATACCATCGTAACGGGAGAGGGGTCGGAGATTTCAATCACGGTTCCGCCGGGCGGAATGTCGCTGCTTCGGGTTACGTATATGCCGCCGGACTCAAGCTTTATTGCCGGGGATATTCGCTTTAACAACGGCAAAAAATTAGTCTATTCGGGGAACCGCTACTACAGCGTTTATACACGGTATCAGGGACCGGAGTCAAGCAGTTTCTTTGATACGGTGTATTGCCGGAGAAGCTTTCCGATGAGTGATCCGGCGGGTTCGATCATCTGGGAGCCGGTCGAACATGCGGTATCGCTGAAGCATATCGGATTTGATACGGCACGCTGGCAGAATCGGTTCCCGTCACTGACGGTGCGGGCGAGACAGTACGATACGGCTGTAACGGTAACGTGGTCGTGTGAGCAGGCGCAGCCGTTTGCCAGTCAACGGGAAATCGTGATGCGGGATTTGGTGTTCTGGTACCTGCCGCCGACGGGGGGACAACCGGCACAGAACGGGCACTACTGGACGAAGATTCAACACGTTGACTGGTATGCCGGGGAACAGCGTACGCAGTGGGGAACGCCGGTAGTGTCGTCTCTGGATGCCGGGGAGGTGGTAGCATGGAGTGATTCCCTGACGGGCATAGAAGCGGTGTTCCGAGCGCACAATAACGACTATACGGCGGGGTGGCCGCTCGTCGGTCCGGATACGCCGATACTCTCGCCGGTGCTGCCGGTGAGCCTGGGACTGACGCAGCAGTACGGGAGTGCGGGCCAGTACCCGACGGTTGCGGCTTATGGTAATCGGTGGTCGTCGGACTCCGGTATTGGCATAGCGTGGCAACAGGATGTCGGAGCCGGTTCACTGGATATAGTCTATGATCGGGTGCGGCATGACAGTACGGTATTCAACGGGTTGCGCCTGTGGAATACTCCCTATCCGCCGCTCTATGTCACGCAGGG
>OBLN01000705.1_pt1 | contig 11905 bp, 10 predicted proteins | sample 1519301 | NCBI WGS metagenome assembly OBLN01 (sample SAMEA2452533, study PRJEB22499) | sediment metagenome | reverse complement strand
ATATTTGTCGGCTCTACGATCGCAACTGGAGTAACCGCACCTGTGCGTCCGACTTGAAGGATTATCTCTTTTAGCGTAGTTATCTTCTCGACTGAGGGAAACTTGTAAGCAACCGAAAAACGTGGGTTTTTAACGGTATAGCCCATATCTATCTGAGCGGCTATTTCGTTTACTTTTATAACCATCCCATCAAGCATCATCGCGTAACTGTCGCGGTTTTTGTTCATCTCTTCATATACCGCTTCTATCTCGTCAAAATTTTTACATGTAGCTCGAAGCGGCGGTTTTTTAAAGCCAAGAGAGTAGATGTACTCCATCTTTTCGCTCAGAAGTTTATGTTCCAGAGTGTTTTCTCCGACACCGTAAGGCAAAAATACAAGATTTCTTGAAGCGGTAATGCTTGAGTCAAGCTGTCTTAGGCTACCTGCCGCGGCATTTCTGGGGTTTGCAAAAACAGCTTCGCCCTTTGCGGCTCTCTCTTGGTTGATGCGCTCAAACTCATCTTTGTAGAGCACTACCTCGCCGCGAATCTCGATGCGCTCTTTATGCTCTATACTCAGCGGGATAGAGCGGATGGTCTTTACGTTTTGCGTTATCAGCTCGCCCACGCTTCCGTCTCCGCGCGTGATGCCTTGAGAGAGCCTGCCATCTTCATAAATAAGATTCAGAGATGCACCGTCATACTTCGGCTCGCAGTAAAATGAGATATTGCTGTCAAGTTTGTATGTTTTGGTAAGCCACTTTTGCAGCCCGTCACTGTCAAAAACATCCTCAAGACTCCACATTCGGCTAAGATGAGGAGCTTTTGAAAATCCCTCCGAGACAACATCGCCTACTCTTTGCGTGGGAGAGTTTGCCAAAATATCCTCACAGTGGCGCTCTTCATACTCCAAAACCTCATGGTAAAGCTTGTCATAAACCTCATCGGTAGTCATCGGGTCATCAAGTACGTAGTAGTGGTATGAGTAGAGGTTAAGAAGCTCTACTGCTTTTATATATTGCTCTTTGTTCATGGGCAAAATTTTATCGAAATCTTCTTAAAATAATTACTTTGATAATAATTATCAGTATTTATATTAGATTAAGGCAACTTCCTATACACTTTCGTATTGAGAATGAATATCATTATAAAACAAGGAAACAAAAATGAAAAAATTGTTTATAGGATCACTTTTAATAGCCCCTATGCTTTTAAGCGCGGATGTAATACCTGCCATTAACTCAAAAGGCGGCGCTTTAGTTCTGCCTGAGGGAAAGTTAAAGATGACGATGACGCATATAAATTTTGATAGAAACAGTATGTTTGATGGGACAAGCGAGGTTCAAAACAGAGAGAATCTTGATGCGACTGCAAATATAACCACTGTGGCTTTAAGCTACGGGCTATCGAACAAAACGACTATAAGCGCGATCATCCCTTACAAAAATATCGAAGCTACTGCTAGACTCGGTGTAAATGACGTAGCCATAGAGAACAAAGGTCTAGGCGATATAGTTTTGGCCGCAAGACACGTTTTAGTACCTATGAGCGATGCAGGGTATCAGCTCTCTTTTGATGCAGGTGTAAAACTCCCGACAGGTTCTACAAACGGCTCATTTAAAACAGCACCTGCTATTGCAAACGACGTAAACACTCCTATGCCTACACAGATGGGAACGGGAGAGTTTGAGTATATGCTCGGGCTTGGAGCTACAAAGATGCTGGATGAGAGCTGGGAAGTGGATGCGCACGCTATGTACACGCACAGACCAAAAGCGCACAACGACTACGATTTCGGCGATGAGATCGCTCTGAATCTCTCAACGACAAAAGCTGTTACAAGCAAACTAAATATTGGTGTTGAGTATAATATTAAGTACAATACAAAGACGGACATGGGGGATGACACAAATGCACCGCTTCGCTCAATGCTCCCTTTTAAGGCGTTTAGCGGAACGGCAGCTTACATTACGCCGCAGATTGAGTTTTTGCCATTTGGCAAACCGAAGATTCACGTAGGCGTAGGTCTCTCATTTTTGGCGCATTATGATCTAAAAGAGTATCAGCCTCTTGAAAAAGAGAGATTTATGGTCAGACTTGGTTATATGTTTTGACTTGATTATAGTCAATGATAATTAATATTATAGTTAGTAATATACAAAATAATTTTATGAGGATTTTTTAATATGAAAAGTTTTATCTCTGCAGTTTTTACACTGTTGCTGCTTGGCTCGAACTCACTTATTGCGGGCGAGAAACTGGACAAGATCGTGGTCTCTGGTCCTTTTGCTTCCGTTTCACACCCAATCTTGCATATGATAGAGACAAACGCGCTAAGCGATGTGGCGGACAAGGTAGAGTTCAAACTTTGGAAAAATCCAGACGAACTTCGTGCAATGACCATTAAAGGGGATGTTGACTTCGTAGCCATCCCTACAAACACGGCGGCAATACTGAACAATAAAGGCGTTGATATAAGACTGCTAAATGTTTCCGTTTGGGGGATTTTAGGGATGATAAGCCGCGATAATTCGCTAAAAACCCTTAAAGAGTTCAAAGGCAAAAAGATAGCCGTTCCTTTTCGCGCCGATATGCCAGATATTGTCTTTAAACAGCTTCTAAAAAAAGAGGGTCTGGACCCTAAAGAAGATTTTGAACTTGTATATGTAGCTTCTCCTGTTGATGCTATGCAGATGCTTATCATGAGAAGAATAGACCACGCGCTTTTAGCTGAGCCTGCCATCTCAATGGCTCTTCGCAAAACAAAATCATTTCCCGTAAGTCTGGTCGCGCCTGACTTGTACAGAAGCGTTGATCTGCAGGATGAGTGGGGCAAAGTTTTTGGCACAAATGGTGATGTTCCGGAAGCGGGTATTGCCGTTATGGGACATGTTAAAGATGAGCATATTATCAAGAGATTTAAAGAAGAGTATGCAAAGTCGCTTGAGTGGTACAGAGCAAACCCCCAAGAAGCAGGTAAACTGGTTGCAAAAAATATTGATATGTTGAGTAAAGAGGGGGTGAGCGACTCGATCTCGCATATAAGATTTAAAAATGTAAGCGCAACGGAAGCAAAGGATGAGTTAGAGTTTTTCTTTAACATCTTAAAAGAGGAAGAGCCTAAAAGTATCGGCGGCAAGCTGCCTGATAATAGTTTTTACTACGGACTTTAATATATGAAATTTGCCCTAAAAATTCTCAAAGACTTTCCCGCGTTTCTTTGGAGCGGATGGGGAGCGCTCGCCTCAATACTCCTATTTATCGCACTTTGGGATGTGGGAAATCAACTCTACGGCGATCTGGTTCTGCCGTCTCCGCTTGAGACCTTTAAAACTCTGGGTTTGATGCTTCAAGACGAGGCTGTCATAACAGAGATAAAGACAACGCTTTACCGCGCTTCGATCGGCTTTGGCATCTCACTTCTTTTAGGAACCGCTCTTGGACTTATTGCAGGTTTTTTCGCAACGGCTTCCATGATGAGCCGCCCGATAGTAACCATTTTAGTGGGCATGCCTCCTATTGCCTGGATAGTTTTGGCGATGATCTGGTTCGGTATGGGTGATGAGACCGTTATTTTTACGGTTATCGTCGCCTCTTTTCCTATCATCTTTGTCGGGGCTCTTCAGGGAACCCGCACGCTTGACGGTGATTTAAAAGAGATGGCGCAGAGCTTTCATTTTCCGTGGCATATGAGATTTTTTGACGTCTATTTTCCGCATATCTTCTCATACGTCTTTCCCGCATGGGTAAGCGGTCTTGGGATGGCTTGGAAGATAGTCATCATGGCGGAGCTTTTAGCTACTAGTGACGGTATCGGCGCATCTTTGGCAGTTGCCAGAAGCCAGCTTGATACGCCGACTGCTCTCTCCATCGTCGTAATCATGATAGCTTCGCTGATGTTCATCGAGTACATAATATTGGAACCGATAAAAAGAGAGGTTGAACTGTGGAGAGACTAGAGGTAAAAAAACTGAACCACCATTTTGGTTTTAGTGAGATCTTAAGAGATATAAACTTTACACTCGAAAAAGGAGAAGTCCTCTCGATAGTAGGCCCCAGCGGGGGCGGAAAGACAACACTTCTGCATTTATGCGCCGATCTTCTTGATGTTCAAGAGGGAAGTGTGACAAACACATTCTCAAGCAGTGCGTTCGCTTTTCAGGAAGCTAGGCTTCTTCCGTGGAAAAACGTCATAGACAATATCGCTCTGGCACTCATCGCAAAGGGCGAGAAAAAAGAGATCGCTGTTAAAAGATCGCAAGAAATTGCGCTTCGCTTCGGACTTGAAGAGGATGATTTTGAGAAGTTTCCAAAAGACCTCAGCGGCGGTATGAAGCAGAGAGTCTCTTTTGCAAGAGCGCTTGTCGTCAAACCCTCCCTGCTCTTTTTGGACGAGCCCTTTTCAGCCCTTGATATAGGTCTAAAAAAAGAGCTTCAAAGCGTGCTTATTGAGATGATAAGCAAAAAAGAGATAAGCATACTATTTATAACCCATGACCTTATGGAGGCTATACGTCTGAGCGATGAGATGCTGCTTCTCAAAGCCGATCCTGGACATATAGTTAAAAAATTCAGGTTTGACCTTATCCAAAATCAAAGAGACGACAAGTATGTATATGGCAAGAGTGCCGAGATACTTCAAGATGAAGAGATAATAAGCACGTTTGAGCTGGAGCTGAAATAATGAGCCAAGAAGAAAAACCGCAGATACTGCACGCGACGAACCACTATCTATACTATCCTGACGAGAAGGATGTGCCTGCGTACTTGGCATATGGTTTCAGACCGGTATTTCTGCTTCTTGCTCCATATATGATAATCTCCATGCTTCTTTGGGGGCTTGTCTGGAGCGGAGCCATAAACATACCCTTTATGGACAATGTTTTAGTATGGCACGCTTACGAGATGCTCTTTGGAATACTTACCATCGGGGCACTGGCGTTTTTAAGTACAGGACTTCCGGAACTTTTTCCGGGGCTTGTTCCGCTTATAGGCAAAAGGTTGAAGTATGTGGTACTGTTATGGGTGGCAGGCCGCATAAGCTTCTGGCTCATCGACGTCACGGGAGTTTATTTGACCGCTATCTTGAACCTCTCCATGCTTGGCTGGCTTATCTGGTTTGGCAGAAGAGCGGTTCTGGACAAGCTTCAAAGACACGCCTCTCTGGGATATACGTTATTGGCTCTTTTGATCATAGAGGCTTGGTTCTTCGCTTCTATGGCAGGGCATACGCAAACAGACCCGATGGAGATACTCAAAATAGCTCTCGGAGGACACGTTGTACTGATACTTCTGGCGCTTAGACGCGTCAACATGGAGGCAGTAAATGAGCTGATGGAGGATAAGGGGATAGATGACGTGTATGTTTCACGTCCTCCGCTGACAAACCTCGCCGTCTTTAGTGTCATTCTCTTTAGCGTCGCAGAGTTTTTATACCCTGCAAACTCCGCTCTGGGGTGGATCGGGCTTGCCGTGGGAGCTGCTGTTTTGGCGGTAACGAACGACTATATCTTAAAAGATAAATTTATACTTGGTCAGCCGTACGTTATCTATCTGGCTCTGATTTTCATCTTGATCGCAGCTGGTTACGCTTTAATGGGGTGGGCTATTTTAGCCAAAGAGACGCATAATCTCAGCCACTTCAGACACTTCATAACAAGCGGCGGTATCGGTCTATCATACATTATGGTCATGATGATCATCAGCTGGATACATACGGGACGCCATCTGACGTCAAACATCTATACGCACTCTATGGTCGCAGCAGTGGTTGTTGCAACTATTATGAGAGGATCTATACCGTTTCTTGAGAGCTATTCGCATGAGCTCTATCTTTACTCATCGCTTATATGGACACTTCCGTTTATCATCTATATAAAGCTCTTTTTTAAATTTTTAACAGCTCCTCGGGCTGACGGGATAAAGGGGTGACGATAGAACAGAGATCGGTCGGGCGTCCGAAATAGTAACCTTGGAACTCATCTACGCCATACTCTTTTAGAAGCTCAAATATCTTCTCGTTCTCGACAAACTCCGCAACGGTTGTAATATTTAACTCCTGTGCAAAGCGGATTATGCTCTTTACCAAGATTTGAGAGTCGCTGTCTGTCAATATATTTTGTATCAAAGAGCCGTCAATTTTTAAGTAATCAGGCTTGATCTCCAAAATATGCGCATAGTTCGCATAGCCGCTTCCAAAATCGTCTATGGCAATCTGCACACCCATCTCACGAAGCTTTTCAACGACTCTTCTGAGCATCTTGAAGTTCTCTACGCCCTCTTGTTCGGTTATCTCTACAACTACTCTGCTTGGAGAGTCAAACTGTTTTATCTGCTCCATCAAGGTATCCATCATAGAAGTATTAAAAAAGTCGTTAGGCAGGAAGTTTATTGATATCTTCTCGCCTCTTTTTGCAAAAAACGAGAGGCTCTGAACCAGCATCTCTTTTGCTATCTGTATATATAGACCGCTGTTCATAGATATGTCCAAAAAGTCGCACGGTGGCAGTATCTTTTTCTCTCCGCCGTCAAACTCCACTATTCTAACCAGAGCTTCGTACTTTATAACTACTCCGTCCCTGTTTGTTATGGGCTGAAAAAAGGGAATGACGTTTTTGTGCTCCAGCGCATATTTTACGCACCGCTTAACCCTCATAACGTTTTGTGAATACTCTTTAGTATCGACTTTCTGTGAATACATCAGATAAGGCAGAGACTGCTTTTTAGCCTTTTTAATAGCCATCTGAGCATCTTCAAGCGGGTGCTTGTCGTTAAACGCTATACCCGAATATATCTCAATGGTAATAGCCTCATCCACCCCTACTACAAATATTTTTAGAGAGTTTAGCTTGTTGTGAAGCTCCTCGATGATCTTACAGTACTCATCCCCCTCAAAACTATCCTCTTTTTTAAGCAGAACGAACTCATCCGAAGATATCCTGTATGCATCAAAGCCATACTTCTTCGCAAAATCGTCAAACGCTTCCGCAACTCTGACAAGTATCTCGTTACCAACATCAACGCCGTATATTTCGTTAATAAGGCTGAACTCTTTTATATTGCTGAGGATAAGCACCTTGTTTTCTAAAGAGAGCAGATTGTCGTTGAGCGCATGCCTGTTCAAAAGAGTTGTCAAATGGTCTGTGTAGACCTGTTTGGAGAAGTATTCAAGCATCTTGTTAAAACCGATATGGTGAATTGCCCCCAAAATTAGCATGATCACGACAATCATAAAGAAGAGATGCTGCATAAACTCTCTATCTTTTTTTGCAACTGCCGACATATCGAACCCAACAACTAGATATCCCAATGTTTTGGATAGATGGTTGTTTAGAGGAATGCTCATATCTATTTTGTAGAGCTCTACGTCCTCGTTATGCTCATGCTTTAGGTGTCTTTTTAAATTTTCGCTTCCGCCTATATAGATGTAGTTCTCGCCTATTGCCACTCCGCCTTTGTTTATAAAAACATCCATCAAAGATCTGTTTACGGCGACACCTATATCGGCTTCAAATATGGAGTTTAGATTTTTCAAAAAATTCTCGGGAGATATTCCAAGCTCTACGTTTCCTACATAAACATCATTGTAAAAGATAGGCTTTGTTATGCGGTATGTCATCTCAAGATTGCCGACTTCAAAACCGCTGAATGAGCGCTGCATAGTGTTCGTATCTGTTATAAGGGTTCTTTTTTCGTTGAGCTTATCGCCGAAATACTCAGGTTTATGCGCACGAAATAGAGTTGTACCGTCATTTGTGCGAAACGTAAGTATGTTTACGGAGTTTTGAATGAGTTTTAACTCATTGTAAAGTGGGGAGACTATCGAAGCTATGCTTTCATGATCTTTGCTTGATACTGCTTTTGAGAGGCCTTTTGAAGCTATAAGTTCATCAAGCCTCAGTTCAAGCTCTATTTTGTCATGTTCAAGATTTACTTCAAAAAGATTTTTGGCAGACGCCGCAACCCGTTGAAACTGCTTCTCTACAGAACTGCTTATTTGATAGTTTAAAAAAAGATAAACGACGACCCACGCCGCTGCAAGTACGATCGAAGTCAATATTAACGTATTTCGTCTTGTCTGGTTAGGGATACCCATGCAGTTCTCACTCTACTCTATGATAGTTTAGTCTCAATTGTACCCTTTTCATTCTAAAGTTTTGATTTATTTTACTTATATATCACTAACACTTTTATATAATACTTTCAGTACCAAAAACCAAAGGATTAAAAATGAAAAAGATATTATTGGCAGTCGCAGTTCTTGCGACACTCTCCATTGCGGATGAGACACTTCAGGCTCATGAGCAGAAGATGCAGCAGATGCAAAAAGAGACCGGTTCGGGCGAGATGAACCAGGAGAGAAACAGAAACAAAGAGAAGCAGGAGAACAAAAACAAATACCGTTATGAAAATCAGTACAAAAACGGCGAGCAGGACGGCTCTAACATGAAAAATGGAGGCTCAATGAACAACGGTTCAATGGGCGGCAGAGGCGGCGGAGGCAGAAGATAACTCTTCTGCCATCTACACCTTGGTGTAGAGCCAGCTCCTCTTTTGATAAATATAGACATATATCAACCCTTTTATAAGCGTCTCAATATTCATTATCACAAATATGGCAATGATCCCGTACCCCATTTTGTAGGCTATATATGAGGGTATCACTCTAAATATCCAAAGCGATAGCACGTTGACCTTTAGCGTAGTTTTTGTAGCTCCAGCCCCACGTAGAGCACCGGAATAGACGAACATAATGGCCAGCGGTATCTGGGCAACTCCGACAAGTATAAGGTAGTATGAAGCCACGGCTATTGTCGCTTTGTCTTTTGTAAAGAAGCCTACCAGAAACTCAGGAAAAAGTATGAGAAAAACACCCACACTTCCCATAAATATATAGGCTATGCGTCCGCTTATCACGCCCATATTGTAGGCTCTATCTACATTTTTTGCACCAATGCTCTGCCCGACAAGCGCCATAGCCGCTATAGCAAAGCCAAAACCTGGCATAAAGGCTATCCCCTCTATACGAAGAGCGACCTGATACCCTGCCAGCTCCTCTGTTCCGTAAGCGGCGATTATAGCTACAAAGACAAGAAACGACATGCTTGAGATACCACGATCTAGCGCCGCGCTCCATCCTACATGCCAAACCCTGATAAGATCTTTTACCCTTATAATGGGAATTATATTGAGCTTTGAGTGCGGTTTTTTTATAAGGATGTAGTAGGCAACGACGTTAAAGCAGTAAGATATTACGGTCGCATATGCCGCCCCCTCTATTCCCATCGCCTCAAAACCGTAATGACCGAAGATGAGGACATAGTTTAAAAAAGCGTTTATTGCAGTAGAGACAAGCTTGATGTAGAGAGAGTTTTTCGTATCTCCCGCCGCCGAGAGGGCATTGTAGAGAAGCGTGTCTATAAATATAACGACTATTCCAAGAGAGATTATCTTAAAGTATAGCGCGCCCTGCTCCACGACATCCTCTTGCGCACCCATAAGAGCATAGATATACTCACTCCCTGCGTAGCCGCCGATAGTTACAAAAACAGAGAGCACCGCGGCAAAGATAGCAAGCGAGTAAAGCAGTGCCGAGGCGCGTCTTTTTCTTCCCTCTCCTATAAAACGAGATATCAGTGCATTTCCGCCAACTACATAAAGCGTCATAAGTACGTTGATGATCATCATGAACTGCATGCTCATACCCACCGCGGCAAGTGCCGAGACGCTTACCATCCCGATCATAAGCATATCTACAAGGATCTGAAGAATATCTACAAGATGCTTTAATGCCGCAGGAATTGCGATTGAGAACACCTTGTGCGTATCACGCGAAATCAGTTTTGAAAAAATTGTGACACCTCTTGCATGGCCGACATCAGCTCATCTTTTGTCTTAAACTCTAAAATCGTTCTATTTTTTTTCTCTTCGTTTGCGGGAGTAAAGTCAAAAACAAGAACGTAGGAGTTTAGCTTTACCTTATCACCGTAAAGCTCTGCCCACTCCAGACTCATCTCTGCGACCTCGCCGTTCAAATCGACTACTACGGCAGGATATAGCCTTGTTATTTTACTTAGATCGAGATCTCCGGCACTTGATTTATAGATCATATTTTTCATAGTTGAACTTTTTATTACTCTTTTTCGTATAGTAACCAATGAAGGTTGATAGTTCGCTTTTTAATGAATAAAACATCGTTACTTCACACTGATTTCACACCTCAAATTTATAATAGTTATTACAGTTTAAAATATTTCAAGAAAGATGTCTCTATTATGAAAAAATTTCTGTTTCTCTCTTTTTATCTTTTTCTCTCTGCCTTAAGTGCGGCAGAGATAACACTTGATGAGTGCATTGAGAAGGCGCTGAAAAACCATCCCGATATTAAAAGGCTCTCTTTGAGTGTTGCAAAGAGCAGAAGTTTTGTAGATATCGCAAAGGCGGACTATCTCCCGCAGATAAATCTAAATGCGGAGTACAACCCGATCAATACGTTTGTTATGCCGCAAAACTCTCAGTTTAATACCATTGAAGATGAGAGCTACAAAGTAAGCGCGCAACTGAATCAAAAAATATATGATTTTGACAAAACGGCATCAACCGTAAAAGCGTACGAAAAAGAGCAAAACAGAGCAGACATGACACTGCAAGATGCAAAAGCTCTTCTTGTATACAACGTGAAAAACTACTACAACTTGGCACTTCTTCAGAGCAAAGCTCTAAAAGCAAGACAAAAAGATATTCAGACAAAAGAGGAGCTCTACAAACAATCCCTCGCACTTCTCAAAGAGGGACTAAAAACGGAGGCAGACGCCTCAAGCATACTTAGCGCGCTCTATATTGCCCAAGACAACCTTGCTATAACACACTCAGAGCTAAAAAAAGCTCTCTCTTCACTCTCTCTTTACACAGGAGAAGAGATAGATGAGAAGAGTGTTTTAAAAGAGAGCCATCCGCCAAAAGAGCAAAACGGAAGAACACTTACCCAAAACATTTTAGAAAAGAACTTTTCGCTTAAAGGTTCAAAAGAGGAGATACAAAGAGACGCCCTGCTCTATGAGGCTACAAAGGCTGCAAACTACGGCTCGATAGATGCCGTTGCATCTTATACGCATCAGGACACTCTTAACGAATATGACACTTCGCTTGTCGGTGTAATGCTAAACATCCCGATTTACAGCGGCGGAAGGATCAGCGCACAATCACAGCAGGCTAAGATCTCAAAAGAGATGGCAAAAGAGTCCTACAATGCGCAAAAACTTCTTTTAGAGGAGGAAGTATCCGATCTGCTTATCGATCTGGAGAGATACAGACACACTATTAAAGCAAAAGAGGCACTTATAGCCTCAGCAATGGCTACCAAGAGTATAGTCGAGGGAAGATACAAAGAGGGGCTATCCACCTACATAGAACTCCTCGATGCCGCATCTGTGCATCTCTACGCCGAGCTTGGACTTCTTGAAGCCAAATTTGCCATCAACAACACAATAAACAGACTTGAGTATCTACAAGGAGAACTTCAATGAACAGATATATTAAATATGCTCTTATCACTATTTTAGTAACCATTGGAGCGGCTATTTTTTACAACAAAGTATATGTTGTAAAATCAACATTTGCCACGACCAAACCGACTATCGGTGACCTTCATGTGACCATTCGCGGCATCGGAAACGTTGATGCTAAAAATATATATACCATCACGGCGCAAAGCGGCGGGAAGATAGAAAATATCTACTTTGACGAGGGTATGTGGGTAAAAAAAGGCTCTCTTCTCTTAAACATCGACCCGGTTGAGCTTCCTATGCTTCTTGATGAAGCAAAACTCTCAGAGCAAAAAGCAAGACATGAAGTAGATGCCGCTAAAAGCGTACTGAAAAGTCTTGAAGCGCAAAAGGTGCTTCTACAAACGACGTATGAACGTTA
>OBLN01000703.1_pt1 | contig 11922 bp, 9 predicted proteins | sample 1519301 | NCBI WGS metagenome assembly OBLN01 (sample SAMEA2452533, study PRJEB22499) | sediment metagenome | reverse complement strand
CGATGAGGTAGAAGAGGGAAAAGCTATCAACAAAGTTATCCAAAAAGAGATAGGAAATATCGCTCTTTGTGATGATGTCGTCTTTGTTCCGGGCTTGCCAAAGACACGCTCAGGTAAAATTATGAGACGTATTTTGCGCTCAATCGCAAAAGGCGAAGAGATCACTCAAGATACCTCTACTCTTGAGGACCCATCAATAGTTGGTACTATCATTACTGCAGTTCAATCTTGCAAACTCTAAAACTGTAGAGTAGAACTTTCTACTCTACAGCCTTCTTCAAATAGATTCACCAAAATAAAAATGGTACAATTTCATCTAAATATCAATTTAAAAGAGAACTTATGCAACTTTGCGTAGCACTTGACCTACCCACAAAAGAAGAAAATCTAGACTTAATTCATAAGATCAAAGAGCACGACATCTGGCTAAAAGTCGGACTTCGATCATATATTCGCGACGGAGAAGAGTTTTTAAAAGAGATTAAAAAGATAAATCCGGATTTCAAGATATTTTTGGATCTGAAGCTCTATGATATTCCAAATACTATGGCAGATGCCGCAGAGTCTATTATGGGGCTTGGTGTTGATATGTTTAATATTCATGCAAGTGCCGGAAAAAGAGCGATGCAAGAGGTTATGAGCAGGCTTGAGAAGTACGAAGATCGTCCGATCGTTTTGGCAGTAACGGCTCTTACATCTTTTAGCGAAGAGGAGTTCACCCAGGTTTATGACGCCTCGATCGCAAAAAAAGCAGACCAGTTTGCAAAGGATGCGTATGAGAGCGGACTTGACGGAGTAGTCTGCTCCGCCTATGAGAGTCTGTCTATAAAAAATATCACAAACAAAGATTTTATGACTCTCACACCGGGGATACGCCCGTTTGGAGAGGATGCCGGAGATCAGCAAAGAGTAGCAGATGTTGCGTATGCAAAGAGTGCAGATGTAGATTTTATAGTTGTAGGACGCCCGATATATAAGTCTGATGCCCCTTCAGAGGTGGTTAGAAAAATATTGAAGCAATTTTAAGTTATATATTATCTATATGTGACTATAATTGCACCCTCTAACGGATAGGTGGGTGAGCGGCTGAAACCACATCCCTGCTAAGGATGCGTACGGGTAACTGTACCGAGGGTTCAAATCCCTCCCTATCCACCACCAAAAATATCCAACTCCATCTATAAAAATCAATAAAATTTGTGAAAATAAGCTATACTTATGAGAATAGTTGTATTTTTATTATATGGTATTATTAATTTTATAAAAAATAAAAATTTAGGGTGCGTAATGTTTGTAAAAGATATGAAGATGCTTATAAAGTATGCAATCGAACTGGACATTTCAGGACTGGAGTGTAAAATAGGCTATAAAGGGGATGCCATTTTAAGACTAAGTTCAAGTGATCCGGATACTTTGCAAAAGATCCAGTCATTTTGCTCAAAAGCAGATATAGAGTACAAGGTAAGCTATAACAAAGCAAGGGCAACCACCGATATATTTTGCGTTTTTCCTGCTGATACATATGATCTAAAATAGCAAAAGAGATCAATTTCCGTCCATAATGATAAATACTCTTTGTGATATAATCCCCTCTACTAAAAAAAGACAAAAGTGATTTATGTTTGCATCTGAGATAAACTCTATTTTAAACAACAAAGAGAAGCTTCTTACTCAAGTATATTTTGATCTGCAGAGGCACTTTGAGGATAAATACGGGCAAGATACCGTTGTTTTTATGGAGATAGGGACCTTCTTTGAAGTCTATGAGATAAACAACGATGAAGAGCAGGTCGGAAAAGCAAAAGAGATCGCCGAACTCTTAAATATCCAGCTGACCAAAAAAAATAAGAACATCATAGAAAATAGCGACAAAAATCCCCTCTTGGCAGGAGTTCCCGCCGTCTCTTTCGAGAGATACTTAAGCCGTCTAATAGCGGAGCAGAAGTATACGGTAGTGGTTATAAAACAGAAGGGGAACCCTCCAAAGATAAGCCGCTATGTATCGCAGATCGTATCTCCTGGAACAAATTTTGACTACATCATCGACAATGACGACAACTATATAGTATCAATACTAGTTGACAAGCATAAAGGCATCTACACCGTAGGCTACAGCGCGATCGACGTAACTACAGGAAAAACGTGGCTTTATGAGAGTCACGGAACAAGTGAAGACCCCTCTTATGCGCTGGACGAGCTTTTTAATCTGCTAAACACCTACCGCACTTCAGAGGTCGTTGTGACATTTTTGGACGGAGTTGATGACCAGCGTCACGTCATACACTATCTTGAGATCCCGGAACACTATAACTACAGCGTTAACAACAAAAGACAAAAGATAGAGTTTCAAAACAAGCTATTTAAAGAAGTGTATCAGATACAATCGCTCCTATCTGCCATAGAGCATCTGGATCTTGAGAGAAGCCCTATGATTACAGAGTCGCTTGCCATACTCATTGACTTTGTGATCGAACATGACATACACATCATTCAAAAACTCGACCACCCAAAAATTATAGACAACCGCCGTTTTATGTATCTTGGCAACAGCGCGCTTGAACAGATGGGCGTTATATCAAGAGACAAAAAAGAGTTCACGCTTCTAAAGATGCTTGATAAGAGTGCGACGGCAATAGGGCGCAGACTTTTAAAAGAGAGGCTTTTAAATCCTATCATGGAGAGGGAGGAGCTTGAGAGAAGATACGACCTTATAGAGAAGGTCTCATCCCACACAAGGTATCTTGATGAGATAATGCGCGGAGTTTATGATCTTGAGAGACTCTCGCGCAGACTTGATCTTGGCAAACTGCACCCCTTTGAGATGAACCATATCTATGACTCTATGCTGAGTGTAAAAGAGTTGATAAGATATGCCAAAAAACATAAGATACAAAAGATTCCCTTTCATGAGAGCGAGGTCGATGAGTTCTTAAGAGAGATCACAAAGAGCATAGATCTTGATGTCTCCCGCCGTTTTACGAATGCAACGGTTGATGAAAACTTTTTGATGAGCGGCGTCGATGAGGCGATAGACACTTTGGTAAAAGAGAACAGGACTTTTTACAGGGCATTTGAAGATATTGTGGCAAAGATCGAACTTATGCTTGAGGGCGCAAATGCGCTTAGTGGCTCTAAACTTGTCACATTGGGCTTTTTGGAAAAAGAGGGGTACTATATCTCTCTTAGCAAAAACAGATTTTCGATGATAGAGAGTGAGTTTAAAAAATCTGAGGATTTTAAAGATTTTGCGGTTAAAAAACTGACAAACAACGTAAAGATAACATCACACTTTACTGATGAGATATCAGACACCATTATGAAAAACCGCCGCAAGATAATTACGCTTGCAAAAGAGAGGTTTGTTCAGCTTCAAGGGGTTTATGAGAGGAGATACTCTCTTCTTTTTGACAGAGTGATAAACTATGTAGCGGATCTGGATGTCGGTGTGAGCTCATCCAAGGTCGCCGAGATGTACAAACACTCAAGACCTATGATAGTAGATGTTGAGGCAGATGAGAATTTTATGCAGATAATGCAGCTTCGCCATCCGCTTATAGAGATCCAGCAAAACTGCGGTATCTATGTTCCAAATGACATAGTCATGGGAGAGCGTTCATACATGGACCTTCCTCATCCTACTACCGTTATGCTCGACTCTTCACTGCATGACGGACATCAGATCAACGGGGTCTTGCTCTACGGCATAAACTCAAGCGGAAAATCTTCGCTTATGAAAAGTATCGGACTTGCGACGCTCATGGCTCAAGCCGGTTTTTTTGTAAGTGCCTCGGTTATGAAGTTCTCCCTTTTTGATTCGCTATTTACAAGGATCGTCTCAAGGGACAACCTTGCAAAAGGACTCTCTACTTTTGCAGTTGAGATGCTGGAGCTTAAAAACATATTTAACCGTGCAACCGTGCGCTCACTGATCCTTGGAGATGAGATAAGTCATGGAACAGAGACGCTATCTGGCGTTGCCATAGTCTCAAGCGCCATCATAAAGCTTTCATCTCTGCGCTCTGTGTTTCTCTTTGCTACGCATCTTCATCAGCTCTCGACCATGCAGGAGATAAGAGCGCTTAAAAATGTCGTAGACCTGCATCTTAGCGTTGAGTATGATGAGATGGCAGATAAGCTTATATTTAACAGAGTCCTTCAAGCAGGAAGCGGAAGCAGTATATACGGGCTGGAGTTCGCAAAGTCTCTTCACATGGACAGTGAGTTTTTGGATACTGCAAACAGGATCAGAAAAAGACTTGCAAATGACTTTGATGAGCTAGAGCTTCTTGTAAAGAAAAAAACAAGCAAATACAACAAAGAGCTCTATGTGACCAAATGTATTATCTGCGGTGCAATGGCCGAGGATGTGCATCATATAAACCATAAATCATTAGCAGATGCCAAAGGTTTTATTGATCACTTTCACAAGGACTCCAAGCATAATCTTGTTCCGCTGTGCAAAGAGCACCACAAAGCGATACATGAGGGTAAAATAAGGGTAGATGGGTTTGTTATGACAAGCAACGGCTTAGAGTTGAAGTATGAGGAGCAGCTACGCCAAAAAAGTGAGCAAAAAGATATTGAACCAGGGATAAACGAGAAAAAAGTGGATACAAATCCAAAAGGATTTGTCTTGGATGATTGGGATTAGATCAGCTTATGGCAGCCAGTTTGTTCTCTACTTCAATATTATAAAGAAACTCTTCGAGCGTATCAAAGAGATAGTTTGTCATTTTTGAAGCGCTCTCGTACTCTATAGATGTAATTACTTCCATATAGAGATCCTCGTTGAGACAACTCTCTTCAACCTGATTTTGCAGATTTAAAGCAGCTCTTTGCGAAGATTCGGAATCAATGCAGTCAAAAACAACACAAGAGAGGTTTTTATCTAAAGATATATACTTGTCCGTTCTTCTTTTAACGTCTATTATCTCTCTAAGATCGATATTTTTAGTACAGTAGACAATGGCAACTGCAAAATTTATGTGATATCTCTTGCTTCTGTAGGAGTATTCATCTAAATTGTCTATAATCTTTTCAACGTAGTTTTGACGGTTCTCTTTAATTTCTGCTAGCATAACGAATAGATCCTCAAATAATTTTGTCAATATATTAGCATAAAAGAGCTTCATTAAAAACTATTAGTAACAGCTTTTTGATTTAGAAGCTGTTATAATCAACAAAGTGTGAAAAATAATAACAAAAAGAATATATAGTATAATTCGCGATCAGTTAAAAAGATTAGGCAATATATGAAAACATTAGAACTTTTTAAATACATGATAGAGCAAAAGAGTGAAACACCTGATGACGGCGGGCTTTTGGATTTTATTGAGAGCTATTTAGACGATTTCAAAGCAGTTCGCATCGATGTAGAGGGCGTTAAAAACCTCTTTATCTATAAAAAATTCTCAGAGGGGGAACATCTATGTTTTGCGGGACATGTGGATGTAGTTCCTGCGGGGAGCGGCTGGGATACAAACCCTTATGAAGCCGTGGAAAAGGACGGTTATATCTACGGCCGCGGCACACAGGATATGAAAAGCGGTGTTGCTGCATTTGTTCAAGCCCTAAAAGAGACAAAAGATTTTAAAGGAACCCTCTCTGCGATTTTAACATCTGATGAAGAGGGCGAGGGGACTTACGGAACCATAGAGGTTTTAAAATACCTAAAAGAGAGCTCCATGCTTCCGGATGCCGCAGTCGTGGCAGAGCCTACGTGTGAGAGAGAGTTTGGCGACGCCATAAAAGTCGGACGCAGAGGCTCAATAAACGGTTATATAACTATAAAGGGCAAGCAGGGGCATGCGGCATATCCAGAAAAATCAATAAACCCGATAGACCTTATTGCTCCGAGGCTATCAAACATGGCGGGAGTGGATATTGACGGCGGAGATGAGTTCTTTGCACCGAGCAAATTTGTTATTACCGACATACGTGCGGGCATGCAGGTGACAAACGTAACCCCGAATGAGCTTAAATTGATGTTTAACGTCAGAAATACTACTCTTACATCGCAAAAAGAGGTGAGAGAGTTTGTCGCTAAAAACCTTGACGGTTTGGATTATGAGCTAAAACTCACTCAAGGCTCATACCCCTTTAAAACAGATACGGAGACAAAGCTTGTCAGAAATATAGACAGTGCGATAGAGAAAGTAACGAGCATAAGACCGAAACACTCGACGGCAGGCGGAACTTCGGATGCAAGGCATATGGCTCCGATGGGTATTGACGTTGTGGAGTTCGGCGTAATAAATGATACAATTCACGCTGTAAATGAGAGAACGACCGCTAAAGAGGTCGAGTCTCTTTATGAAGTCTTTAAAAATCTAATAGATACTTGGGAGTAAGAGATGATTAAAAAATTACTTTTGGCGGCAGCACTTTTTCTAAATCTCAACGCTTTTGATTGGCCGAGTGATTACGATGAGGCATTGGCAGAGGCAAAAAAAGAGCAAAAAGATATCTACCTCTTTATAGGTTCTGAGTATTGCAGATATTGTGAAAAATTTGAAAAAGAGGTTCTCTCAAAAGATGAGGTGATAGATAGGCTTAAAAAGAGTTATGTGCTTATCTATCTCTCAAGAGATATAGACGATATTCCGAGCCATCTTGAGACAACCCCTGTTCCAAGACACTACTTTTTGACAAAAGATGGCAAAGTGATCTTAACGACGATCGGCGGCAGAAGCGTTGAGGGCTTTTATGAACTCTTGGATGAAGTAAAAGAGGCAAAAGAGTTTTAAAATATAGATGGTTTGTGCAAAATTTAAAACACGCTCACTGAGGACAACGCTAAGCTGCAGAATCGTTCGCTTAGTTTTATTTTGCAGGAACTTTAATAAACTAATAAAAAGGATACAAAACACAATGAAATTCGTACAAACAAACAAGGCACCATCGGCAATAGGTCCATACTCTCAGGCGGTAGTAGCAAACGGTATGGTTTTCACATCGGGTCAAATTGCACTTACTCCCGAGGGCGTTATGCTTGAGAATGATGTGGTCGTTCAGACAAAACAGGTACTGAAAAATCTTCAGGCAGTTTTAGAAGAGGCGGGCGCTTCAATGCAAAGCGTTATTAAAACTACTATATTTCTGGACTCTATGGATGATTTTGCAACGGTCAATGAGATATATGCTCAGGCTTTTGGTTCTCACAAACCCGCACGCTCAACGGTCGCAGTTAAGACATTACCAAAAAATGCACTTGTAGAGATCGATGCAGTAGCGCTGGTAAAATGATAAAACTCCTCTTTTTGATGCTGCCTTTTCTTTCGGCGGCAGAGAGCCTGCAATCTATTTTAGAGTATGCTTATCAAAATAACAACAATATAAAATCTTCAAAATATATAAAAGAGTCAAAACTTCAAGAGGTCGAATCACAAAAGAGCGGCTATCTCCCTGCCGTAGATATCGGCGCCTCCTACACTAATACAAGTAACAGAACAGTTTTTCAGATAAAAGATGTCTATGCAGGATATGCCAAAGCAGAGTTTGATATTTATGACGGTGGAGCAAGATCGGCACTAGTGCAAAAAGCCAAAGATGAGTTCTCATCAAGCCTTCATGATGAAGAGAGTCTAAAACAAGAGCTCTCTTTGGAGATAGTCGGAGATTTTTACGCAATACTCAGTCTAAAAGCGAGCCTCAAAGCAAAAGAGGACGCTAAAAGATCACTGCAAGAACAACTTGAGAGAGTAAGGCAGTTTCGAGGCGCGGGACTGGCAACAGAGGATGACGTAGAGAGGCTTAGGGCATCTTATGAGAGAGCTCTTTATGAGATAGAGTCGCTTAAGTATAAGCTCCTTGAGCGTAAAAGCTCTCTGGAGCTGAAAGTCGGCAGAGAGATAGAGAGCTTTGATAACTCCTATTTTAAAGAGGCGGATATAAGCGATATTGAGACCCAAGATGCCGTAAAGTCGCTTGTATATAAAGAGAGGGCACTTAAAAAGAGCGCAGATGCCATTGAGAGCATCTACTATCCAAACATAAAAGCCGAGGATATCTATACGGTCTATGAGTATGGAGATATAGCCGAGGATCACTTTGCAAAAATAGATAGGCAAAACGTATTTATGCTTACTCTCAATATGAGGATCTTTGACTATGCATCTACAAAAGAGGCGAGGGAGTCTATGCTTCTGAGTGCTAAGGCTTTGAATGAGAAGATAAAATATATGTCAAAAGAGCAGAAGCTCCGTTATGAGCTCTCCATCGACAGGATCAAGAGTTTAAAAGTTAAGATAAAGAGCGCAAAAAGTGCTTTGGTCGCCGCATCAAGCGCTTTTGAGACCATAAACGAGAAGTACAGTGCCGGCTTGGTCGACTACGTTGTCTATCTGGATGCGCTAAGTGCTAAAACCGATGCTACCTCCCTTTACGAGAGCTCATTGAATGAGTTGCAGACAGCATATGCCATGTACTACTTCTACAGCGGAAGAGATTTAGAGGAGTTTATAGAATGATGAAGATATTTTTTGGCCTGCTTTTTAGCATCTTTAGCCTTAGTGCCGAGGATGTTTATGCAAATTTTTTCGTAGAGCCTCTTAAAGATGCGGCTTTGGCGTTTCATGCAGGCGGTATTGTCAAAGAGGTACGTGCAGAGGTCTCTAGCAGCGTTAAAAAAGGAGATTTGCTTGCGACTTTGGCAAACGATGATATAAAAGCGCTCTTGGATGTTGCAAAAGCAGAGTTGGCAAATGCGGAGGTTGAATATAAGTATGCCGCAAGAGATTATGAGAGACAACAAAAAGTCCGCCATCTGATCGATGAAGCAAGGTTTGATATCTACGCTCTTGCCTATGAGAAGTCAAAATCAGCTCTAGAGCTTGCAAAAGCGAACCTTGCCTACCAAGAGGCGCTCTATAAAAAAACCATGCTTTATGCTCCCTTTGACGGTGTTATATATGAAAAGAGCGTAGAAACGGGGGATGTCGTGACCGAGATGTCGCCAAAGGTCATCTTAAAACTCCAAAGCATAGAAAAACAGAAGCTTGTTTTGGAGTTTGACCAGAAGTATTGGCAGGATGTAAAGATAGGAGAGAGTTTCAGATACAAGGTTGACGGGGATGAGAAAGAGCATAGAGGCGTCATTACAAAACTCTACCCGCATGTGGACAAACAGAGCAGAAAACTACGCGCTGAGGTCGAGGTAAAGGGTTTTGCCGCAGGGCTCTTCGGTGACGGCTATATTGAAACTAAAAAGTAGCATGACATGTATAAACTAGCCATAAAAAGACCGATTGCGACTCTTATGTATGTCGTTACATTGGTGATATTCGGCTTTATGAGCTACAAGTCAATGCCCTCGGCACTATTTCCAAATGTCGATTTCCCCATAGTCACCATTCAGACAAACTATCCGGGTGCCGAAGCGGGCACGATAGAGTCGCAGGTCACCGATGAGATAGAGGATGCCATATCGAGGATCGGTGGAATAGACAGCATAATATCAAGCAGCAGCGACGGTGTGAGCGTAGTCACGGTAAAGTTTTTTCTAGAGCGTGATATCGATGAAGCGACAAACGACGTAAGAGACAAGGTCTCAGCCGTAAAACTCCCAAATGATGCACAGACTCCTCTTGTAAGCAAGCTGGATATAGGCTCAGCGCCCATTATCAACATATTTTTAACCGCAAAGAGCGATACTCTTCAAAATCTTATGCTCTTTGCAGACGAGAAGGTAAAGCCCACTATTCAGAAGATAAACGGCGTTGGTGCGATCAATATCGTCGGCTACAAAGATAGAGAGATCAAGATATTTCCAAATACAAAAGAGTTGAACAAATACGCTATAACTATCTCGGAGCTAAACTCGGCGGTAGCCAGAGAGAATGTAAAGATAGGTGGTGCGAAGCTTATAACAAAAGAGCAGGAGCTTACACTTAAAACAAAAGCGGATGCGCTAAGCATTGAAGAGCTAAAGAACATAAAGATAAAAGACAACATTAGATTAAGAGATATCGCCGAGGTTAAAGACTCTCTAAGCGATGCCAAAAGCTACGCTTCATACAATGGGGTGGAGGGTGTGATGCTTGAGGTTCAAAAAATCTCCGGCACAAATACTCTTGGCATTGTAGAGCGTGTAAAAAGTGTAGTCCCGCAGCTTGAAGCAATGGCTGCAGATAGATTTGAGGTAAAGGTTTTAAACGACACCTCGCCTTTTATCATAAACTCTTTAAAGGATGTCGAGTTTGATCTCATTTACGGTGCGATTTTAGCCGCGGTTATTGTTTTTGTCTTTTTAAGAAATTTCACAATCACCTTTGTCTCTGCCCTCTCCATACCATCCTCTATTTTAGGCACTTTTGCGCTTATGAACTACATGGGATTCGATCTCAACAAGATGACTCTTATCGGGCTTACACTTGCAATAGGCATCATTATAGATGACGCTATCGTGGTTATTGAGAACATCTACAAAAAGATGGAAGCGGGCATGAGCAAGTTTGAGGCGGCTTACGAGGGTACAAAAGAGATGGCTTTTACCATTTTGGCTATCTCCGCGATGCTTTTGGCGGTCTTTGTCCCCGTCTCGTTCATGAGCGGCATAGTGGGCAAGTTTTTCGAGAGTTTTGCCATGACCGTCGGGTTTGCCATCATCATCTCCTACACTATTGCTCTTAGTTTTATCCCGAGTTTGAGTGCTAGGGTTTTAAAGGGAGGCGAGAGCAGATTCTATAACATTACGGAGCCTATTTTCAGATCTCTGGAGCGCATCTATGAAGCGATGCTCAAAGTGGTTCTCAGATTTAAAACTATTACTCTTATTTTTGTGCTTATACTCTTTTTCGGCTCGCTCTCTCTTTTTCCAAAGATCGGTATGGATTTTATACCAAAAGAGGATAAGTCTGAGTTTGAGATAAAGATAAAAGCAGATGCGGGAATCTCGCTTGAAGAGATGGTTAAAAAATCCAAAAAGGTGGAGGAGTTGGTGCGAGCAAATCCTCATGTGGAGTACACGACCTTAAATGTAGGCTACAACACAAACCAGGAGAAGCATAAAGCGCTCATCTATGTAAAACTTAGCCCAAAAGATAAAAGAGAGCCAAGCCAAGAGGAGATCATTCAGGATTTTAGGCAGAAGCTTGAGGTTTTTAAAAAAGATATGTTCATAACCGCTTCGGCAATTCCCGACATAAAAGGTGCTGGCGTATCGGTTCCTTATCAGATAGTATTAAAGTCAGACTCGTTTGACGATCTGCAGAGGGCCAAGAAAAACTTGGTTGAGCATCTCTCCAAAAAAGATGGGTTTGTTGATATTGACACGGATTTGGATGAGCCAAAACCGCAGATAGATATAAATATATTAAGGGAGAACGCTTCAAGTCTTGGCGTCTCTGCGTCGGACATAGCAGAGGCAATATCCATAGCCTTTTCAAGTGATCTGGAGATATCCTATTTTGAAGAGAACGGTAAACAGTACAACATCACGCTGAGATTTAGCGATGAAGAGAGAGTCTCTTTGGATGATGTCAAAAAACTTCAAATAAGGTCTAAAGATGACGTGCTTGTCTATCTTGACGGCTTGGTCACATTTACAAAGAGCCAAACGCTTGCTACGATAAACCACTTTGACAGAGAAAGAGAAGTGACAATTTTTGCAGACCTTTTTGGACTTGACCTAGGCGGCGCAGTATCCTACACCGAAGAGGAGATTGAAAAACTGCTGCCAAAAGGGGTGACATACAGATTTACGGGATTTGCCGAAGAGATGGTAAAGACGGCGGATGCCTTTGCGGCAGCCATTGCTTTGAGCGTTATCTTGATGTTTATTATCTTGGCAATTTTGTACGAATCGCTCATTCAGCCTATAATCATAATGGTCGCACTTCCTCTTAGCATAATCGGCGTCATGCTCTCCCTCTACATGTCGGGACTTCAATTCAGTCTTTTTGTTATGATCGGGTTTATGCTTCT
>OBLN01000701.1_pt1 | contig 11949 bp, 16 predicted proteins | sample 1519301 | NCBI WGS metagenome assembly OBLN01 (sample SAMEA2452533, study PRJEB22499) | sediment metagenome | reverse complement strand
GCATACGTCATAGATAAAATATGAGTCGTCATTTTTGTCCCTCAATCCAGACATACCCCCTTGGGCATTTTCCACCATCCATTACACACTTTTTCAATGGGTATCCTTGTTCTAAACATGAATAATCATTGTGGTCTGGCTTATCTTCAAAAAATCTTGATCTGCAATTTATTACCTTCTTGTTGTTCATTTTCTAATCCTCCTTACGGTTTTGTTCTTCTGGATAATTTGCTTTCCAGTATAACTTGAACCAATACGATTCTCGGTATTTTGAAAAGTAATAAAGGAACAGTCCGAGCGCTAAAATCACCGCAAAAAATAGTGTCGCCGCTCCCGAAGGTGGAGAATCAAGTTCGTTTACTATATCAAAAGCGAACGCTACTAGACTACCAAATGTTATAAAAAGTAAAGAAAAAATCCAAACAAGGGATGCTTCCTGGATATTGGAATATTTTTCTGCGTGTGATCTGTAAAACTCAGCTTTGCTCTGATCCGGTTCGGGGATGATTTTTATTATTTCATAGCCCAAAATTTTCATTCTTTCACCTCTCGCTTTTGTTGGTGTTCTATGACTTTTTCCAAATCGGCACGATACATTTCTTGAAAATCATGGTTGAATGTTACAACATCACCCATCATTGGATTAAAATTCCTATCCAGCGTGATAAAAAGTGTTGTTGCACAGTCCAAGTCCAGACATGAAAAATCCAATTCATGCGTTGGGTGTTTTTCGTTTCCTAGTGTCATCCCCTCACACATCATTTCACATCCACATTCAGGACACTTTACTGTTGGAACGTGCTTGTTGAGTTCTTCAAAAGTGCAAAGGTCTTTCATTGTCGCATTCCTCCCGAATCTTTACTGGCTTGTTGGTGTTTGGAGACAGCTTCTAAGCTATGGCACATCGCTTTTGATAGCGATCTGGGAATCTTCGCTCTCCTGGCAGCCCTATCCGGTGATGGTGGCAATTTCCATTTACCGTATTCGTGGGGCGCCCATAATATGGGAAAATCTCCCCAGAGGTAACGAGAACCGAATCTGGCGACCGGTGAGCCCAATATTTCAGTAAAATAAGGAACCGCCCCCCTGACATTTTCTATAACATAATACTCGGCACCAGATTCAACGATCACTCTTAGTGTTTCCTCCAAGAGAGTCATGTCCGGCTCTTTTTTTTCGAACCATGGCATTGATGCCTTTGAAAATTCCGTACATGGGGGAGAAGCCAATACAACGTCATATTTCTCTCTTGGATGCCAATCAATTATAGATGTACAGAATGTAGGATTAAACCTTGTTTCAATATCAAGAGTATGAACCTCATGGCCACGTTCCCTAAATACCTGAGACCAACCACCCAATCCGGAGAACAAATCCAAAACCTTCATTGTCGCATTCCTCCCGAATAAATGACTTGGTTCTTTGCATTTGGTCATTTTAAGCGCCTTCGACAAAATAGTATTCGGCGGTTGATTCGTTGGCTAATGTCGGCTTGGGATAAACTGATTGGACATTATCTCCGCGGTGGATCGCTACGGACGCGCCGCATGAGTTGCATACGCGGTAAATCTTACCGTTATGAACCCTTACATCTTCGGCGTTGTGATCTCCGCATATCAGGCATTTAAAGAGTTTCTTATCTTCGTTCTCTTTGCGCGTAGATAATCACCAAATAAGATATTGTAACATTCTTTATTTAATATGTTCTATAGTGTTACATTTACAGATAATCAGTATATAATGGCTAGATAGATAGATAGATTTCATGCAACATATTATGATATTATGTTACATCGTAAATCGGATATTTTGGTTCAAAAAAGGGTGTGTCGTGGTATATAATATAATATGTATGTATATGGTCTATATACATACATACATAGTTAGACTACTGGTCTTTCTCTTTTTGTGCTCAATTTCGAGAACATATACTTTTTAACTTTCTTAACGGGCGTTAAGTCACGGGACAGTAAAAAAAGAGGGATTAAGGGGTTTATCGTTGGTAATTCGGGTTTTCGCTTATAGTTTGAATCACCAATTCAAAAAGGCGGCTCTTATCAATAGGACCGAACATTTCATAAATAGCTTCTTTGGTTTCAGGATCGTCCAAATAACGCGATTCTAGCCAATTGGCGTTTTGCGCGTTCAATCTTCCCAGTTCAAAAGCGGTTACTTGCTTAGAGGGCGCTTTATATATTTTCTTAAAGCTCGTTATGATCTCATTCCATAATTCGCTTAATCTCTCTTTTCGCGCCATCGCTTCCTTTTCGATGGCTTCAAATTCTACGGCAACTTGTTTAAGTTTCAAAACTTGAAGTTCGGCGGCTCTAATCTGATCTTCCTTCACGCATGGCAAACATAAAAGGGCTTTGTCATTAACCGATTTCTCTAAAAACTGACTTGTTGATTCGTAATATCCAGAGTCAATTAAAAGTTTTAAAAGTTGTCGCGTTTTTGGTTTGATATAAAGGCATATCTTATTACCTTCGGATTTCTCCTTAATTGTTCGCTTGCGCGTAGATAATCACCAGGGGATAAATGAAAATGTTGCATTATAACCTTATTGGTCATGTGTTAATAATAATTTAAGCTGTATACTTAAAAAATATAACTTGTTTAAGTAATTTCTTTATTTCGTTACTAAACGATATGTTAATAAATGAGAAATTGATATTATTAATTGGGCGCGGCGCGTTGGGCGCGAATGATAATCACCACAAAACACTTTAGCGCCCTAATTTTATTATTATTATTCTAATGTAAAACATACTTTACATTTTCATGCCCATATTTCAACGTCTAGGGTGGGGTAAATAACGCTTTTTTATTATTCTGTAATTACGAGAATAAAAATAAACTGCCAATAAACAACAAAAGCGCCAATATCCACAATTTCACCACAAAAACGGTATTATTGCGGATTGTTTCAGCGTCCATAGAATTACCTTTTGACTCTTGCATAATAAGTAACCGTGCGGCCATCTTCTTTGGTCTTGATGATCTCAATTTCTCCCGCTAAAACCAATAGGTGCGCGGCTGTTGCTATTTGGCGCGTGGTTGGGCGCGTCATATCTGCCAATTCCCATAACGCTTTAAGGCGCTCGGGGGTAGCATCGTTATAGCGTTCCAGCGCCGCTATTATCTTTTTACAAATAATAGGTTCGTTTTTCATACTATAACTAATAGCATCGCGCCAAATATCATAATCAGCCAGCTAGCCATGAATGTGGTTATGATCTTGCAATTAACGCTTTGGTTATTGCTCATTCTTATCACCGTTGCCAGGTGTTCGCCTCATTAGCATTTTTTCTACTTCCTTTAAACTCTTTTCTTTCCAATCTGCTGGATGTTTCATATCTGAGCTGCATACGGTGGGGCGCGGGCCCGGGCCAGTTATGGACATAAAACATTCGCGGATTGAACACTTGCACGAATAAAACCTGGGTTTCATAGTTAAGCCATGTCTTATAAAGTATAATAATGTTACATAATATCGTTATAATGTAACACATGATAAAGTAACAAATAGATTATTTGATTATAAAATAATCAAAAATCAGGCCAGCACTTTATTAATTATAGCAATAGGCATTAGTTAAGGTTTAAGCGTTATTAATTTAGGAAAATCTGTTGCGTCATATTCTAGGTATTTGTCTGTTGCATCGTGTAAATTATGGATCGCTAAAATCAATCGGGCATTATTAGCTAGCGCGTATTGAAGTTCAGGGCGAAATTCGGCGGCGGAGATAGTGGTTTTTTTATCATAATCTAGGCACTTGCACGAATAGACCTTATGAACGGTATCTAGTTTAGCGATAACGTCAGGTTCGCTTACTCTCCCGCCTAGTTTAACGTTATAGCCAGCGGTCTTTAATCGTTCAGCGGTGAATATCTCATAATCTCGGCCAGCTAAACGCGATAACTCTCCTTTCATCTGTCTAATCAGCTTGCTAACGCTTGATTGATCGGTTCGCACCTTGGGATCGTTGGTTATCGCGGCTTGCGTCATTTTCTCATAAGTGTATAGGTAATAAGCTCTCGCGGCTTTTCTCCATTCTCTTTTTTTCTGATATTCGTCCAGAACTCGGCCAACATCGAATAAAAACGGCTTATCAGCATCAAATAGGGGGGTCTGCGCATCATCGAAGTTAAGCAATTCTACGGGCGCGGGGCGGTGGTAAAACGTGCCAGTTCTCGCGCTAAATGGTAAATGAACGATACTATCCGACTTAGCGCTATCTTCCGCGTCCTCATAGATTCGGCGCGTAATTCTCGCCAGCTCACTATAAGCTTTAATGCCAATTTGCTTGGATATAAATAATTGGTCTGTCGGATCGGCTGGAACGCTTTTAAAAATCATAACGTGGGCTGATCTAAAAACAATGTCCAGCGATTTAAAGCGCTGCGCTGCCCATAATGTTATAACGATTCCGTTTTTTCGGTCTGCCACTCGCTTATAGATATGTCTGACTTCGTAAAAATCGGCTATATCGTCAGCTTGACTCATGGCTTTGCGGCTATTGGCGTTTCTTACCGCATCATCAATAAACATTATCTGGACCAGTTTATCATTTATCTTATCCAGGCCATCCGATATTTCACGGACCGCGATAAGATTAACGCGATTAGCGCCATATCGTTTAAGCGCTAACGCGGCGAGCGCATTATAAAGGGTGGTCTTTCCTGATTCCATTCCTCCGAATATTACCGCGTGGCGGTGTCTAACCGAATTATCGGGGATTGTTGGGAATAGAACATTCATTGATTTACTGGTCAAGTTCGGTAAATCAAAAGGGTGGATTATGCGACCTGTTGTTAATGGCGTATGTCGCATAATCGCGTCTATTGGTTCGCTATCCATTAGTGGCTTTCTTCCGTTAGCGTGGCTGCGGTCAAGGCATCGCTAGCGCCAATTATACCGCGCAGCTCGGCCAATCCTTTCTTGTTGGTGTGGTTCTCCTCATATAGTTTTAGCTCGGCCAGGGTTGCCAGCGCTTTGGTGGCTTGCTTTGAATCTCGACACGCTATCAAAAATTCCGTGGTGTCAATCATCTGTTTTATTACGGTGTTGATCTCCTCCATATCGGAAATAGTCATAATCAGCTTGCCATCATCAATTTGCGCGTCATATCCCATTTGTCGATAAGCGGCTATCGTGGCATTAGCTATCGCCATATCTTCTTTAATCTTCTTCTCGACCAGGCCATAATATTGGATCGCGGTTTTTCCAGGTTCATATTGACTACCAGCGGCAATAGTTTCGCGGACTTCCTTTGATGGTCTGAATATCTCGGCTAATGATCTCTTGCTATCTGCTGCCATATCCTTTAATCTCCTTCTTCATTCGGGGTTTTCTTTCGTCCTTTTACCTGTTTCGTCTGTGGTTTTCGTCCTCTTTTCGGCTTTTCCTGCTCTATTTCGGGCTGTTCTTCTGTCGTTTCTTCTTCGGATTCTTCAAAAGATTCTAACTGCTGATCTGTCGCGCTATCTTCGGCGGTGGTTAGTTCATGCTCTTTAAGCTGGATCGGCTCGTTATCTTCTAACGGTTCCGCGAACCAATCAGCTATTGATTCGTGCATACTCACTTTCATTGAGTGCCGAAGCATATCTGACGCGGCGGCTGTGGTTTCAGCTCTCCGCATTAGATTATCCTTAACTCTCATATTCTCGCTTGTTTCAAGGCGCGATGTCAGCGTGTGGAATGAATCACTCGACATTAGCCATAGATAATAAGGCATCCGTGAAGCGTTAGCCAGTATATACGCGGTCTGTCTTTTTATCAGATTGAAGCGCCACCAGGGGACGCGGCTTTCGTCTGTCTTGGTCTTTTGTAGCCATAAGCCAGGACCGCGTAGGGTTGGGAAATACGGCTTTTTAACGGAGTAATGCCAATCGGGGTTAAGTCCACCGTCTGCGGTTAGTTCGTGATGGATTCCTAGCCAGCGCCTAATAAGGGCGCGGTTGGTCTGCTCTTGAATACATGGCTTGTTACGTTCATCTGGATAATACAAAACTACCGGGCGAATGTCCAGCATTTTGGCGGCGCTGTCTATCTTGACGGGCATTACATAAGGAATATGCCAAATAAAAAACCCTAGAATATAGCCAATTACTAACGGCAAATACCACAATTTATTAAAGCTAGTCCCCAGGACGTTAAAAATGCAATCTATGCCCAGGAATACAAAAAAGCCAATACTGATAAGGTCAGTTGGCGCTAAAAATCGGGTAAATACCTTAATGCCAGCGCCTAGAAATACTCCAATCGTGGCAATAACGGTAGTAATTAAGAGGGTGTCTAGGGTGATCGCGGCGATGATACGCGCCCAATCGGACGCGGTAAATATCTTTTCTTCTTGTAGGGTTTCTGGCGGTGTCCAGGTCCAGCTATCCTTTGGTGGCGGTAGCTAAAAACCTCCTATATCTCGACCAATTGAAAATATCGTATTGCCGCCAGATATAAGGGCGATTGTATAGTTTGTTTCTACATCAGGAAAAGCTACTTGGATAAGTTCGCTCGATCTCTCGGCCAGCGTGTAGGTTAGATAAGTTTTGTTTCTGTCAAGTGTATATTGGTAGCCAGTTATCAAAAGGGTTAAATCGCTATCTTCCGCGTAATTGACCAGGATTATAATGTCATTATTTTGTATGGATTCGGGAACGTATAAATCGAATTGTGCGCCGCCGTATCGCGTTAAAGCAATATCGGCGGCGCTGGCGGTAGGGGCAAATACCGCGATTGATGGAAGTAATACCATCATTAACGCCAGCGATATAAATAGATAACGGGATTTCATCATAACGATATAACAATATGATATAATGTATTAAAAGGTTACATTTATCGGTATAATGTTACATAGAACGCCAAATATGATTATCATCAGTATGCTTATGATCTCCCACAATGAGATTATAACCAGGGCTGAAATAAGATAAAAGGAAAAGGGTTTCATGGGATCGTTACCTTATGTTTTGTAGCCATGCTTTGAGGTTCACCGATTCCATACTTAGGTTTAGCGCGTCCAATATGCTAAAATCTCCTGCCAGGAAATAGCCAATAACGCCAGCTGCCAATAGAACCAGGCCAACAATTATTATCGCGGTATTCCTAAAGCTGATCGAGGCCACCAGGCATATTATACCTGCCACAATAGCAAAATAATACCATCTGGATAATAGCCATTCATAATCATTAAGGTTTGATGGGGGCGTAGTTGGACCGCTAAGGTTCGGATCGTAAACCGTAAGGTCGGCCACTTTTACGGTTACGGTTTCTACTGGTTCTCCTTCAAAATAGATTTCTTCTATATCGAAGGTCCAGTTTAATCCATAACTGATATATTCCATTGTCTGCGGTATAAACGAATTGTTTGATGGATCGGCCATTATTTCGCCTATACTTGACGAATTTCCCCATCTTATCAAAAATCCCGGTTGCGTCATGGTGTTATTACCTAGAGATAAGGTCAAATCGTCCAGCGTCGGGAACGGTGTAAATATCGTTTGATTGTTGGCTATCAAGTCATTAGTAGCATTATAGATACTACCACGGCATACCAGTTTTAAAGAATCTATCGAAATTGGTATATTGTCCAAATTAACCGTATATCCATCTTCAAAACCCTGCTCTAATGCCATCATATAGGCCAGATAGATAGAATAAAGTTCCGCAAACGACATATCGGCCATTTGTTCAGGGTCAATTAAAACCACGGATGGAGGGGTATATGGCAGCCCAATATCCCCATTTATTACAAGATAGTTGTAATATGTTTGCGCGTAATTATTTACAACTGTCCCAAGCGTAATTATCTGCGAATATGCCGAGCCTATCGCGTTTGCGCTATCTTTAAGCTCAATATCTGAAGCGCCGTCACCGTTCAATGTAACGTTGAAGTCGGTGGATAATGGATAACCGGCAAAGCCTCCAAGGTAATTACTCCATGTCTCTGTTCCAGCCTCCCACACTAAAATACCGGGTATTTGGCTACCATCATTCGATCCTACAAATGATTTTATTGCCTTATCGCAGAATACGTGTATGTTTGTTGATACGGCGCCGATCTGCATCTTCAAAACATGACTCCCGTTTTCAATGTTCGGGTTCATGTCGCGCAAAGTCCATTCGTAGACCGGCGAATTGGATTGTTTCATATTAATCGTTTTAGAGCCGGCAACCGTTCCGTTTGGGTATAACAATGTGAACGTACGATCCCCAGATAGACCAGTTTGATACGAGTAGAATGATGCGTTTGAATCGAATACGTGGTAGTCACCGATTGTAAGTTTCGTTACGGGCACTATATCAAGCGGTGTCGCGGCTGTTCCTACCGCGCTACCTTTCACAAGGCTCATTGAAGCGTAATCGCCAACAAAAGTTTGCTGCAGCTGATCCAGCGTGTCAAACGTGGCAACAAAACCGGAGGTCGTCATTTTATACTGCTTGAAAAGATCGTCGTAAATATGACCTTCATTGAAAATATAAGATCGGTCATAATCATACGGTAATGAGTTTGCTTTTTGATATTGATAAAGTTGAAGGGCGGCCATTTCTCCAAGTCTGGCATAATAATTACTGGTCATTTCGATTAATTCTGCTTCGTTTAGCGCGGAGGATTCGGCCAGTTCTAAATAATTTTGGTATGTATTAGCCATTTGTTCACGATAAGCGCCTATTAAATTACCGCTAGCATCTGCTTGATCTTTTAAAACGTTGTTCGTATACCAACCAGCTATAAAACCGGCCATCGCCGCAATAGCAATACCAACACCAACGGCCACTAATGGAACTACAGCCTCGACTTTCTGCGTGGTCGGACCTACTACGGCCAGGGTGATAAATGAAAAGGCCAGTAAAACGGATAACGTGATTGTGAAGGTTTTGTAAAGGGATCGGGCGCGGCGGCGTGGTGGTTCACCGCCGCTAATAGCTACTTCACTATCTTTTTTTTTATTTCGTCCATGATCTGATTACCTCCTTAGACTATCAGATAGGACAAGATCAGCGCCACAAAGGCCAGTATTCCGACAATCAGGACGTAGAAGTTCTTAAGATACATCCCGAGAAGCGTGAACAGAACCGCGAGGGCTGCCATGATCCACTCGAATACGGTCATACCGTAGTAGATGGTAGCGCCTACCGTGGTATTGTTTTCTACGGCTGCAACGTCCCCGCTAGCGGCGGCCATGAGAACAACACCACCAATAGCCATAATTCCCCAGGCCATCGCTTTGTTTCCCTTCAAAAGCTCGGCCTTCGCCATGATATTATCTTTTATCGCGTGGGTGTCGATTGTAATCACCTAATAATAAAAAATAAGGTGCTACCTTAATAAAGATTTCGGTATATCGTAATTACAAAATTTAACCTTCTTCTTTATTCTGGATTTTAGAACCTTTTGATAGTCATAACCTAGATGGCTAACGTATTTTGTCCTAAGTTCAATTAAAAATGCTCGTTCAGCTTCGCTTAACATTTGACGCGCCCAATATACAATATCGAAATACCGTATAAATATTATTTCTTAATCCATTTGCCCTTTTTAAAAGGTTCAAGATAAGCGCTTATATCGTCCCATAAAAAATAAACTGCTAGAAAAGCGCCTAGAGGACCGAACCACCAATAGAGGTATAGATGGAGCATTTAACCTTTGTACGCGGCTCTAACGGCCTCTTGCGCCCTACCGCCAGCTCGTTTGATGTAAATCTGCGCGGTCTTTAGGTCTGACCATCCGAATATATCGCACAATACGGACGGATTGGAGATTTTATAAGCGGCTTCGGTTGCGGCGGTGGCTCTCAGGGCGTGGGGATATACGCGGCGGTCAATTCCAGCGGATCGGGCGAGCTTAACGATTCTCCTATATGTCGTCTGTCGTGATATGTCGATCTGTTCGTGTGCGGTCATATATCGCCTTATTGCCTCCCATCCTTCGGGCGACATATCCAGCGCTGGAATCGTTCTAGCGCCAGCGGTGCTTTTCGGCTTCCATTTGGTGCTTCTGTCGGATTCGGGGATCTTGATTAATCCGCGGTGAAAATCTAGCCAATCTCGCCGCATATTTGCCAGCTCGTCAGCTCTCATACCATAGACGGCCAGAGAATACAATATAACGCGGTCTAGCGGATCGGTAGCGACTTTATCCAGCGCTATAAATTCTTCTCGCGCCAACATATCATCGCGTGAATGTCCTTCGGGCTTTCTAGGCATGATAAAAGATAATCATGCAACATATTTTAAATGTATGTTGCATCTTTACGGGCGGAATAGTTTTTTATATCGTGGGTTGGTCATGCGCGATTCTACCTATTTTGTGACGGTCTATAAACAGCTACTATCGAAGGAAACGGGGCTGGCTTTGCATCATTAAACCTGATTCTTCCCTGCCAGAAGATAATTTCATCAGCAACGCCTAAAACACATTCATGGAACCAGGCGGTGCTTGTATCGCCGCGAAGTAGCATTACTACGAGCTTACCGTTCTTGGATTCCTCGATAGCCTTTTCTATCCAAGGGCGCGGCTTTGAATACGGAGGATTAACAAACGTCCTAGTTCCCCAATCCATGCTTAATCCATCATTTTGAGGGTTCGGATTAAGCGGGCATGGATCGTAATTAAAGTTAAACTCCTGGTCAAGTTGATTATAGACCTTTTCGGGAGTTGCCCAGTTATCGCCAGTATGACGGGATATAAAATTGCTCATGATCATCATTTACTCCATTCTGTCAATCATATTTCGGGCAATTTCTACAATTCGCGTCTTGCGGTGTCGGGCAATTGTCGCATACTTCCTGATCTATGTTCAGTTTGTATTGGCAGATCGGGCATTTGACGGGCGCGGATACTCTCGGCATCCAAGTGTGCCTACACCTTGGACAGATGATTAGTAAAGGGGTTTCGGTGGTCATTCAGGCCACCTTTGCTTTATGTTTCTTTTCGCATAATTCAGCGGCACTTCTGAAATAATACTCTTTGTTGCATAGTGTGCCAGCAGTTGGCGAATTTGATCTTGGCCTCTTCAAGGGTCATTGAGGGCATTTGGTCGGTCATTTCTACTCCATTTTCTGTTTCAAAATATCCATGTTTCATCATCTACTGGCTTCCAGCGGATGATCTGATAATCAAAATTGATGCCGTTCAATCCCCACAAAACCTTTTTCAACTCAGCACCAGTTGGGGGATCGATACCATCCAAGACCGCCAATTCATTCAATTCTGGATATGTCATGGTGGTAAGGTCGATTATATCCAGATAGGTTATTTCAGCGTACAGGCGCTTGCCCCACTTTGATCGATAGGGTTTTCCTTCCCAGGTATGAATGATCAGATCGTCGCCAATCATTTTTTCCGGTTTTCCAGGCCACCATCTACGGATGGTCTGTGTTATCTCACCAGAAAAGACCCTCTCGATCTTGGGAGCATACGTCATAGATAAAATATGAGTCGTCATTTTTGTCCCTCAATTATGACTTGATTTTCAAAGCATTTGACTCGTCGTTTTATTAACTCTAACTCCAGCAATTTTTGTTGATATTTTTCAGTAAAATCTACCTCAAAAAGACCTAATCGGCCAGTTACATTAAATCGTGGATTGATGGGAATAATTTTATCAAGTATCCACGAATACGCATTGTGATAGACAGAACAACAAGCGAATTGCTCATCTTCCTTTGTCATTGGCCTTATATCCAATAATTCACAAGTGGCGAATGCCATACCGTTTAACAAAGAACGACGACGTATCCACCCTGGAACTTCCTCAATCCATTCCGGTTTTTTTGAAGCACATAATAGAAGTGGACCGCGATAATCGGTTTTCCAAGTTCTTGTTTCAATCGTCTTTCTTCCAGAATGAATTAAACTGGCATACGGTTCCTTTATCGAAATCGCTTTCATTCTTTCACCTCTCGCTTTTGTTGGTGTTCTATGACTTTTTCCAAATCGG
>OBLN01000700.1_pt1 | contig 11953 bp, 9 predicted proteins | sample 1519301 | NCBI WGS metagenome assembly OBLN01 (sample SAMEA2452533, study PRJEB22499) | sediment metagenome | reverse complement strand
TTCAAGGATTTTTTATGGCATTTGGGCCTCAACCTGGACCTCACCCTCAACGATCTACTGGTTCTCAGTCCCGAGGTCAATCTGGTGACCCGCAATTTCAAGTTCAAGACCTTCATGCTGGAACCGGCTGTGTTGCTCAACCTCAAGTTGGGCGACAGTTTCTTTGTCGGCGCCGGGATTTCCAAATTCATGGTGATCGCCGAGGGCGATTACTTCGGGTCCACCGATGTGGCGCTGAAGGCTAATGTCGATTTCATTGACGAGCATTTCAAGTTCCGCATCTACGTAATCACGCCTTTCAACGACCTGTTCAAATACAGCCTGATCGGCCTGCAGGCGGGACTGAGCTTCTGAGTTTCATTTTCTTTGTACAGGGCGGCAGTCATCCCCATTCCGTTTACCTCGCATGCCGCCAGCGGTGAGCATTTGACGGCGGAGCATCGATCTGGTATGAACCTCGCGGTTGAGTTTTATTGATTAACTCCGCCGGCCATTCTATAATCTGATTATCATCCTTCGGAGACGTGCGCCCCGGGGAGACACCTGACTGCGGAGGTAGCCATGATGCGGAAAATTCTGCTGGCCGGTCTGTTTTTATCCGTGTTTTTCACCCTGAACGCCGGGGATGTGCCGGAAGAGAAAAAAGAATCCATTCAGGCCATGCCGCCTGTTTCCTGGCTGGACGCGCCCGTTAGGGTGGACCTGGGAATCGCCCCCGGCGACAGTGACTCGGAATTTCCGCAGATGGCAGTGAACGGCAACGATGTGGGGGTGGTATGGACGGACTTTCGTAACGGTTTTACGGATATCCTGTTCAACCGTTCCCGCGACCGTGGCGCCACCTGGCGCAAATCCCCGCTGCGCCTGGATACGGGAGATGTCCCCGGTGCGCATGGATCATGGGATCCGAAAATGTGTCGCTCCGGCAACCACATCTACGTGGTCTGGTCGGACGAGCGCAACGGCATGGCAGACATCTACTTCAACCGTTCGACAGACGGCGGGGACACCTGGATGCCGCTCCCGGTCCGCCTGGACACCGGTACCGCTCCGGGATACGCAGGATCCTGGGTGCCTGAAATCTGCTGTGACGGCCTGCGGGTGTACGTGGTCTGGATAGATGAGCGTGAGGGATGGAATCATACTTATTTCAATCGTTCACTGGATGGCGGAGAGACCTGGTTGGCTGCGGACCGGCAACTGGACACGGCGGATCCGACAAAAGGGGCCGTCCTGCCGCAGATCGCCTGCAGCGGCGACAATGTCTATGTAACCTGGATGGATGATCGGATTATCGAGACCAATGCGGTCTATTTCAAGTATTCCCATGATGCCGGGGCCGCGTGGCAGGCCACGGAAGTCCGGCTGGATAACGATGAATCAGCCTCGTTGTTTCCTCAGATCGCCTGCTCGGGAAATTACGTGTACGTGGCGTGGATCAGCTTAGACCTTATGAACTTTTATGATTCGGGCGTTTCCATTAATCGCTCCGCGGATCGCGGCGTCTCCTGGCTCAATGCGCCTGTACGCGCGGATGTCAGCGGTTCCCTGATCCCGAGCTTCCTCACCGAGCCGCCGGCGATCCAGTGTTCCGGTGCGGATGTGGCCGTGGTCTGGCGGACTATCCAGTTAATGGAGAGCCCGAATGCGATACAGCATACAATCCGTTCCTCTTCCGGATCCCGCCGGCGAGGGGGAAAACCCGACTTCAGGCTTGATCTCAAGACCTCTCCCGCAGCACTTCCCCTGGCTTCGCATGTCCTCTTCAATCGTTCCCAGGACGGTGGACTCACCTGGCAGCCTGTTGATACCCAACTGAATACCAATACGGGAATTCCCACGACCGGATTGATGATCTGGAACCTGAACAGCCTGGGATTCTGTTCCCAAGGAGATCATTTCCACGTGGCCTGGACTGCGGCTGAATCTGAAAGTGAATTTGAGGATGTCTTTTTCAACCACTCCAGTGATCGCGGCACATCCTGGCAGGCTGCTGAATTGCGCCTGGACACCGGGGATGCCCCAGGTACAAACGAGTCCCTGTTCCCTGCCATTGCATGCACCGCTGACAATGTGTTCGTTGCCTGGATGGATGACCGCGACGGAGATTTCGATATCCACTACTCGACCACCGAGGCCCCTCCCCGGGCGGATGCAGGCAGCGGGGGAGAGACGCGTTTGGAGCGGGCATTCTCCCTTGACGGCGGCGGGTCTTCCGATCCCGACGGGGATGGCCTGGCGTACTTGTGGTCCCTGCGGGAGCAGCCTTCGGGATCCACCGCAACCATCGACAATCACCGCAGCCGGATTGCATCACTGGTTCCCGATAGGGAAGGCGAATATGTGATCCAGTTAACCGTTACCGATCCTTTCGGCAGAAGCGATTCGGACCGGGTGACCGTAACCGCCCTGGACCTGGTGGACCTGACCTTGAGCGCCGGTTCCGGCGGTACCACGATTCCCGCTCCCGGCATCCATACGTACCGGCGGGGAGAGACGGTAGCCATCAAGGCTGTGCCGGACGCAAACTTCCTTTTCGCCGGCTGGAGCGGTGACGCCGCGGGTGTGGCCAACCCGCTGGAATTGGTGATGGATGACGACAAGGCGGTGACTGCGACCTTCGTGCCCGTGGTGCTGCCGCCGCTGAACCTGTCGGGGGAGCGCATCGAGAACCGTTCGCTCTCCATGGTGGAATACATCGCGCGCCTGACCTGGGCGGCCCATCCGGATAACTACGATACCACGGGTTACCGGATTGTCCGGGTGGAAAGCGGCAATGAAATGGAACTGGCCGTGGTCGGCTCCGACACCTTCGCATACGAAGAAAGGGGCGTGTCCCGGGAAGGAACGTTGACCTACCGGGTCTACACCCTGCGCTCGGACGGATTTTTGAGCGACCCGGCTGAAGTGATCATCAATTGATGAACTGCGGAGGACAGAGATCATGAAAAAGGCCTGGATTGGATTGCTGATAATGGTTGTGGTTGGTGGCGCCGGATACGGCATGGATATCTCCCTTGAGGTGAAAGCAAAATGGCTGGCCCCTGCGGAAGAGGCTTTTCGCGACGTCTACGGCGGCGGGATCGGTTTCGGCGGCGCCCTGGTGCTGGGGTTGTCGGATCACTGGGAAGCCTCGCTGGAAGCGGACTGGTTGTCCCGGGACGGGGAACTCACCTATACGGGCGAACCCACAAAGATGTCCCTTTCCGCCCTGGGCGCGGACCTCAAATACCTGATTCCCCTGAAAGGTGTGACCCTCTACGCCGGGCCGGGGATCTACCTGCACCGCTTCAGCGAAGACAACCGCTTGGGCGAGCCGGAAAAGAGTGGCCTGGGGTTCAAATTGAAGGCCGGGGCCCTGGTGCCCTTGACAAAGTGCCTGCGGTTGAACCTGTTTGCCGGATACTCCTTCTGCGAGATGACACCCGTAGAGATCGAGATCGCCTTGGGCGGCTTTGAGGCCGGCCTGGGCATGCGCTACACGTTTCAATAATTTTTTCGGGTCGCCCCGCGCAAGATGAAAATCGCTGATGCGTTGGCCGTTCGTGTTATTTAAGCCGGTGTTCACGCATCAGTGAAAGGCCAGGATTTTTTTTGAGGTCAAAATGCATTTTCCCGAACTGGGTCCGCGGGTGGCACGGCTTAACAGTCCCCGGCTGCGGCGCTGGGGACGGCGTTTCCTGTCGCGCCGGGGGTGGACGATCAGCGGCAACCTGCCCGATCTTTCCCACATGATTCTGCTGGGAGTGCCGCATACCTCCAACTGGGATTTGTTGTATTGCCTGGCTTTTGAGTGCGCGCTGGGATTCAAGGCCAACTGGGTGGGCAAGGAGTCGCTTTTCTTCTGGCCATTGGGCGCGTTGATGCGCCGGCTGGGAGGCGTGCCGGTGAATCGCCGCTTTCCCCGGCAGATGCTGCGGGATACGGTGGCCCATTTTCGTGAACGTGCGCACCTGATCCTGGCCATCGCCCCGGAAGGTACCCGCCGCAAGGTCGAGAAATGGAAGCGGGGGTTCCACCGCATCGCCCGCACGGCCGCGGTACCGATCGTGCCGATCTGCATGGATTTCGGCGCGCGCACGTTCGCCATCGGTACGCCCTACATCGCGACGGAAAACGTGGAAAGCGACATCCGCACATTGAAAGAATTCTACGCCGGTGCCGTGGGCAGACGGCCGGAAAATACGTAAGGAAAGTTGAAAAGTTGAAGAGTTGAAAAGTTGGAGAGTTGGAAAGTTAGAGAGTTGGAGAGGGAAGAAGTAAAAAAAGGTGACAGAAAGACAGGAGACAGGTGTAGGCGCGGCCCCCTGTGGCCGCCCGGTTGTCCCTTCACAGGTAGAACGAATCTTTCTTACTTTCCGCAAAGGCGGTAGGTTACCAGCGGCATTGATTGGTCGCCGATGCGGATCGCCGCCGGACGGTCATGACCGGGCTTGAATCCCAGTTTTTCCAGCAGCCGGATGGAGGGCCGGTTGTCTGAAACGGTGCGCGCGAGCACGCAATCCAGTTTCAGTTCACTGAATATAAAGTTCACCAGGGCTGTTGCCGCTTCAATTCCATACCCTTTGTGTTGGTGTTCGGATGCCACGGTGTAACCGATTTCCGCTTCATTACCGTTGACCACGAAACCGCAATCTCCGGCCAGGCGGTTGTCTTGGCTGAGAAAAAGGCCCAGTTGTTTCCATTCTCCATGCCGGATCGTGGCCCGGGATGAAAAACAATGCAGAAACCAGTGGACTTCAACCGGATCCACCGGTCGCCAACGTTGGAATCGGGCCGATTCGGCATGGCTGCGAATCGCGAACCATTCATCCGCCCGGTCGGGTTGAATCAGGTCGAGGCACAGACGCCGGGTCAGGATTGGGGCCCATACCGGCCACGCGGGTTCACTGGCCATTCCGGCGCAATTTTAGCGAAACGACGCAAAAATGCCAACCCCGCAGCCGTCCAGAGCATTCATTTGTTATCAAAAAATCAATTTTTCGCATGTAACGCGCTTTTCGTTATGGTATGCTTTTCGAAGGTATTTTTGCTTGAATGACCAGCATACGTGTCAACAGGAGGATATATGTCAAAAACGTACGTGATTGTCGGCGGATCCGCGGCGGGACCGAAAACCGCGGCCAAGATCCGCAGAATGGCGCCGGAAGCGGAAATCATCATGATTCAGAAAGGCAAGTTCCTTTCCATGGCTTCCTGCGGTTTTCCCTATTTCGTGGGCGGTGTGTTCGACGATCCCAACCAGTTGATCGCCACGCCTACAGGCGCGCAGCGCGACCCGCAGTTCTTTTCGGATGTGAAAAATATCAAAGCCCTGACCTCAACCGAGGTGACGGCCATTGACCGTGAAAAGAAAGTGGTTCACATGCGCAACCTGGAAACCGGTGAAGAGGGCGTCCAGCACTATGACCGGCTGATGATCGCCACCGGGGCCACCGCAATCATGCCCAATCTGCCGGGAAAAGATCTGGAAGGCGTGACCACACTGCAGAGTATGGAAGACGCCATCTATCTGAAAGAGCGCCTGACCTCCGGCAGCCTGAAAAAGGCGGTCATCGTGGGTGGCGGCCTGATCGGTATCGAGACCTGTGAAGCCCTGCAGCTCGGGGGCGTGCAGATCACGGTTGTCGAGATGCTTGACCAGGTGCTGTCTTTCCTGGACTGGGAGATGGCCAAGCATGTTGAGAACCATATCCGCTCCAAGGGCAGCGAAGTCATCACCGGTTGCGGCGTAACCGAGTTTTTGGGGAAAGACGGCAAGGTGATCGGCGTCAAGCTGGCTGACGGCCGCGTGCTGGATTGCGACCTGGCGGTTGTGGCCATCGGCGTCCGCCCCAACTCCGGCCTGGCCAAGGCCGCCGGGCTTGAGATCGGTTCCTGCGGCGGCATCAAGGTCAACACCTTCATGCAGACATCGGACCGTGACATCTATGCCGGCGGCGACTGTGTTGAGGTCACCAACCTGGTGACTCACCAGAAGATGATCTGGCCCATGGGCGACGCCGCCAACCTGGAAGGCCGGGTCGCGGCCCAGAACATGGTGCTGGGAAACAACGTGGAGTACGATGGATTTATCGGCACGGGCATCTGCAAGGTGTTCGACTACGTGGCCGGCAGCACGGGCCTTTCGGAAAAACAGGCCAAGCGGTTGGGGTACTGCAATATCATGACCGCCGTCCAGGCTGCCCCGGATCGGCCCGGTTTCATGGGCGCCAGGCCCGTGATCATCAAGCTGGTGGCGGACCGTACCACCTGCCGCCTGCTGGGCATGCAGGCCATCGGTACAGGCGACGTGTCCAAGCGTATCGCCATCGGTGCCATGGCGATCCATGCCAAGATGCGCGTCTTTGACCTGGTCAACCTCGACCTGCCCTACGCGCCCCCCTTCTCGCCGGCGATCGATAACTTCATCATCGCCGCCCACGTGTTGCAGAACAAATGCCTGGGCCGCATGGAAGGAATTTCTTCGCTGGATGTCAAGGCCAAGCTGGACGCAGGTGAAGTCCCATTCCTCCTGGATGTACGCAGTCCGGAAGAGTTCATGCAGATGCGTCTGGGTATCGGCGAGGTCCTGATTCCGCAGGAGAAACTGCGTTTCAGCCGCGACAAGCTGCCGAAGGACAAGGACAAGGAAATCATTGTCTTCTGCAAGATCTCGTTGCGCGGATACGAGGCGTATTGTTTCCTCAAATCCTGGGGCTATACCAACGTCAGGGTTATGGAAGGCGGTATCCTTTCCTGGCCCTTCCCGCGCGAAAAGTAATCCCCTCGTTTATCACCATACCCGGCGGGGGTGGTTCCCCACCCCCGCCGCGCCCCATCGGGTTGCTTTCCAGGTTGTCATTCAATTCACTGGGTTTTCCCCTGTACTGAATTATCGGGATGAGTCTCCGGCTTGAAAAAAATTTTATAAGCTGAAATAATTCTGATTCAGAACTTTTGTCGGGGGTGTTACAAAAGGGAGGAAGGACTGTTTGAAAATCAGAGAGTTGATCGATGGAGAAAAGACAAATGAAAAATAGTGTAGTTTTTGCTATCGTTTTGTTGATATCTTGTTTTCAATTATTCTCTTCGGAATCAGGGCAAACCTATTCAATCGACCCTATCAGAACCATCGGTGATGATATAAGTGACGATTATTTTTTTGTAAGAATAACCTCGGGAATAATCAGCTCCAATCGTGACATTTTCGTTGGAGATACCGGGGGGAAATTCATCGCCAAGTATTCCTGGGACGGAAAGTTTATCAAGCGTATTGGTCAGGCCGGACAAGGCCCCGGAGACTTTCTGACTATTTTTAACTTTAATTTTGTCAAATCAAACCTGACAACCTATGATGTATTCAACCGCAGAATTGTTGTATTGAACCGGGATCTGGACATACTGGATTACATCAAGATCCCCTCGCCGGTATTATCGGGGAACATTATTCCGATCAGGGGAAATCGATTTCTTTGTTCTTTTCACGGCCTCAGGGCAACAAATGGACGCGGAAGGATTGGTTTCATTGATGCGGAAGGTAAGCTGGGCCATTGTTTTTTCCGCCGGGACCAATTCGGAAACACTTCAATGACCAGGGATGATCTCAAATGGGCTTTAAACGTGATGGTGAACAAGCTCCTGACTGGGTATGACGAACAATCCGATACCATATTGGCCGGATATGAGTATCCCGCAATTCCAGCAAATTTCTTTCTACTGAACTCAAAAGGAAAAATAAAGAAGATTTTTTGCCTGAAAAAGGACCAAAACCTTATTTTTCCAGAGTACAGGAGACATTTCCCGATAAAGGCACCCTCCACTCCCATCAAATATTTAATTGTCAGGTCAATTTTGAATCACAAAAATAATTTCTTGGTTCTGACCAGTATTCGTGAAACGTTCAAGGATGTCAGTAGAGATATCTCATCTACATGTCATGTGATCTCGTCAGAAGGATTGGAAAAAGCGCGAATTGAAATGGAAACAGGTTCACGGTTTTTCAACATCACCGATGACGGCTACATTATTGGAAAAAACGAGCAGGATGAGATCCCCAAGGTTCATATCTGGCGCCTGATCCAAAAAGGAGAGTAAGATGAAGAATAAGATCTATAATAAGACTCCGTATTGCATCCTGACAGCCATCCTTATGCTGCTCCCGCTTTCCGTCCGCGCTTCGGCGGATGACGATTCAGAAAAGGGTGGCCTGATCATGCAAACCGGGGTAAGCCTGATGCAGCAGAAGAAGTATTCCGCGGCGGCTGATAAATTCCTGCACCTCCTGGAATTCGGTCATCTGTATGGAAGCGATTTCGCAAAATCACAAAGATCGTTTCTTATCGGCTATATAAAATGGACTGTTAAGGCTTGTCCTGATTGCCGCAGGAGGGTTTTAAAGACTTATGGAAATCTGCTCCGTAAGGCACGGGACTTCACCATCCATCCGAATGAAATGGGAGTACTGGCGGAAACCGGGACCCTGTTGAGTGCGGAGAATGAATTGATCGCAACTTACGATGCCATGCTTGAGGCCCGGCCCGGACACGCCATGCTGGCCTCCATGACGGACGAGATTTTCAACCTTCTTTACGACTCGCGACGGTATGAAACGATTGTGTGTTACCTGGACCTTGTACAAAGAGCTGAAAAGGAAATGGATACATACAACGGCCTGGAAGGTGGGATGCTGCGTTCCTACGCCAAAGACGGGTTGATTCATCAATTCTTGAAGTATGTCGCAATCTACACTTCACTCGGCCGGAAAGAGAATTCAAACCGGATAAAGATGATGATAGACAGGCTGACAGGTATTTCCAAATAGAGGTAAGGGGGGGACAGGGTCTAATGCGCGATGTTTGACTTCCTGCATGATTACAGATCGCATCCCATTGCTTCAACCTGTAGACTAAATCAGAGACGAAAGGCTTTCGGCCCCTCCTTTTTTTTTCTGGGGGTTCGATGAAAAGAGTATCAATTCTGATTTTTTTCCTTTTTCTATTGTCATCCGGGTTTTCAGCCCAACTGGGCGCCATCAAGCTTGTAAAGGTGCTTGAGTTCGGCAGCGATGATAAACGGGATTATCTGTTTTTTGGCGCTGGTCCGATTTCCGCAGATGATGATGGGAATATATATGTTGTTGATTCTGAAAGATGTGTGATCAGAAAGTACAGTAAAAAGGGTATATTTCTCAAGGAAGTCGGTGCCAAAGGGCAAGGTCCAAAAGAGTTTCTCGGGATTTCCGGAATTGTTGTCTGGAAAGAATCATTGTTGATTTACGACTATATCAACAAACGATTGAGTCAGTACAATTTTGATTTGGAACAAATTCAATCCTCACGGTTGCTTGACGCGTTTTCCACGCGCATGGCGTGTAATCGGGATTATCTTCTGTTCAATCGCTGGGAGGACCTCAAAGGGGGGATCATGATGGTGAGGCCATTCACGGATTGGAAGAAGTTGATTATCCCCAACTATGATTTTGGAAAGTACAAAAAGCACAAGCGGTCTCCCCTTTTCTATGCATATTTTCACTATGTTTTCTCGGTTAATCCGGAGACTGGAGGATTCGTTACGGCTTTACGTTGCCCATTGTCGGGACGGCCGCAATTGTTCTCTTTCAATCGCAAAGGGGAATTGCAGAGCAAGGTAAAGATGGAGAGGATTGCGAATTACAGCTTTGATGAACGCAGAGTTGATCTTAGTCGCGCCGGGCAAGCACGGGGAAAGGGGAGCTTCCTGGCGCTTATCAGAGCTTTTCATACTGGCGAAAATCAAGTTGTTTTTTCATATGGATACTCTGGGACTATTGGTAATCCAGAGACAGTTGAGGCCGGGTTATTGTTGGTGAACACGAATGATGGGAAAATCCTGGGACGACTGAAAACAAAAGAGTATGATATTCGTTGTATCCGCAATGGATTGGCGTATGGATATATCCGGGATGCGGAAGATGCGGAATTAAAAGTGGGAGTATACCGCATTGTTTTATAGTGCAGCTAAAAAAATCAGTTTGGATCCGAGGGTGGTTTTAGGGTCAATAAAGTTGAAATTAATCGAAAGCAGTTCAAGTTTGATTTGTTGAAACGGAGAAAAATAATGAGAAAAGGCGGATTGTTTGTCTCGGCTTTATTGATGATTCTGATCAGTTGCGACTTGGCATCTAAAATGAGTAAAGAGAATGAAATCCCCACAGTCATTCGAAATCAGTTGCGGGGATTCAACTATTTTGCAAATCGGGCATTCAGTTTACGTCTTCTCGGAATCGATATTCTTCTGGACATGAAAGGCTTAACCTTGAGTCAGTGGATTCGGCCGGGAAGTACTTCAGGAGTGGAGCCTGCTCAGCTGATCAAACTGAACAATCGAAGCGAAGTCTCATATCAGGAAAATAAAGAAATAGAAATTAGCAAGTCATTTACACATTTTACGGTTGTCTGCGGGGAGAAGGGTCCGGTTGTTTGTGGTTTAAATTTCTCAGGATATTCACCAGGCCGCAGCCGGGTTCCCATGCAATTTGAAAGTCTGTTGAAAAACGGCTCCGATGATTTTCCGGAAGCGGCTCGATATGATTTGATCCGGGAAGGCGGTTTCGGTAACCTGGTGGCCTGGATGAATCGTGAGCCGGAGGCTTTGTTTCTGTTGAAGCCGGATTTAACGGTGAAAAAAAAGATTGTGCTGCAATTCCCCAACATTGTTCGACAGGTATGGAAGATATCTGAAGGGAAATACCTGGTGCATCGTTTCCCGTTTTTCAGCAACCATTTGTTCTCGATAATCGACGAGGCGGGGCGGATCAAAAAGAGCTTTTACCCCATCGACTATTCCGATAAGGAAAACTTGCGTGCCTTCTTTATGAACAATTTTTTTGCCGTGGACTATGCAGAGGGGAAGTTATTTGTCACATTGGTATATCCGAAATCCTCTGAATTGCAAGTGGATGAGGTGGATATCAAAACTCTCAATATTAGACGGATGGTGACGGAAATCGCAGGCTTTCGCGGTCGGCATCCCAGATTCTCCATGGTTGGGATCAACTCAATCCGGAAGGGAACGATTGCGGCGGTGAACGGTTTATTCCGAATCGGGAACAAAGTGGCGGTGTCAGTGACGCTGAATAACAAGACGAAGCCCGAAGAAATTTTCGATCACTACCTGTTTATTTGTAATCCTGAAAACGGGTGCGTGGCGGTTGCCGAGATTCCGTATGGCACGGTTATTTATTATGATCGAAAGCAAAGCCGTTTCTTGTCGCTTCGTGACCATGCGCCGGGAGATAATTCACCGAATTTCACTTCGTTCAAACTGGGAGAATAAGTGTTTAATTGGGGAACGAGGAGTGGAGTGCATTGCGACTTTGCATCTTGATAAAGCAGTGATTATTTGCACGTTGTACAGGGATCACTTGTGAAGACGTATCTGACCACGCCATGAATCGGGAGCATGAAGACGCTCCGCTTTCGCTACCCCGCTGATAAAAGATGTAGAGTGTCCCAGGAAAGACTGAGGAGGGGAAAAGAGCGCGCGGGTTTCTATATTTGTGATTGTTGGTCTGGTATATTGCTAATGGAGGTTCTAGAATGCGATTACGATTCCCAGCTTTATTTTTTCTTTCCATTTATATATTCGCAACTCCCTTCGGGCTATTCGGAAATCAGGCTTTACGTTTGATCGACAATTGGAATCACGATGATTTAATATACGGGTTTATTCTTGGAGCTGTAATCAATAATGACAGCGATCTTATCGTTATGTTTTTCAGGAACGGGATCAAAATTGCAGACAAATATAGATACTCGGTTTTTGCCAGAGCAGGTATGGGGCCGGATGAAGTAAATGATTTTACAGCATTGTGTTTGTACCGAGACAAGATTGCCGAAATAGAGTTACATAGGAAGATAAATATTTTCTCCAAAGTAGACGGCAAATATAAATGTCAACAAACTATTTGGCGGGAAGAAAGGGGCTGCAACCA
>OBLN01000699.1_pt1 | contig 11955 bp, 8 predicted proteins | sample 1519301 | NCBI WGS metagenome assembly OBLN01 (sample SAMEA2452533, study PRJEB22499) | sediment metagenome | reverse complement strand
GCAGATTGCGTGGCTGCGTGCGGCAGGCCGATACGGTGGCGCGTCTGGGCGGGGATGAGTTTGTCGTTATTCTGCATCCTGCTCATGGGACCGCACAGGTCGAGACGGTGGCCAAAAAGATCATTGCCAGTTTCGACGAGCCTTTTTCACTGGCCGGCAATGATATCCATACCGGCACCAGCATCGGCATTGCCTGCTATCCTGCGGACGGCACATCCATTGAGAGCCTGCTGCGCCATGCCGATGCAGCCATGTATCAGGCCAAGGCGGACGGGCGTCGCACCTATCGTTTCTTCTCGGCGGAAATGAACCGCCGCATTCAGGCCAAACTGACTCTGGAGCAACATCTGCGCGAGGCCTGGGAACGCGGCGAGATGAGCCTGCATTATCAGCCGCAGATGCTGCTGCACAGCGAGGAGATTGTCGGCGTGGAGGCGCTGCTGCGTTGGGACAGTCCGGTTCTCGGCGAGGTCGCCCCGGCGAGATTTATCCCCTTGGCCGAGGAGACGGGGATGATCGCGCCGCTGAGCGAATGGGTGCTGCACGCCGCCTGCCGGCAGATGAAAATGTGGCACGAGGCGGGTTATGATCACCTGCGCCTGTCCGTGAACATCTCCGCTCGGGTCTTCCACCGGCCCAGCTTCATTGACTGTCTCGACCGGGTGCTGGCGCAAACGGGGTTGCCGCCTGGCCGCCTGATGCTCGAGATGACGGAAAGCACGGTGATGGAGAAAACGGAGATAGCCATCATGACGTTGACCGATCTCAAGGTGAGGGGCGTCATGCTCTCGCTCGACGATTTCGGCACCGGTTATTCCAGCCTCAACCACCTGCGTTCCTTCCCCATCGACCAGATAAAAATCGACCGCTCTTTTCTTGCTGATTTCGATTGTCCCTTCGGGCAGTCGGCGATTATCGAAGCCATGATCGCCATGGCGCACAGCCTCGGCATTCGTGTGGTGGCCGAAGGGGTTGAAGAACAGGGACAGGTTGATTTTCTGCTGTCACGCGATTGCGACGAGGTGCAGGGTTTTTACTGGGCGCACCCCCTGCCGGCGACCGGGTTGCTCTTGCACCTGCGCAGCCGCGGGCGCGATGTTGCTGGAGGGATGTTTCACTGATCCGGCATCGAAGCTCCATGAGCGTGCGCAACAGCTTCAACCCGGGTTAAATGAACACACAGGCGATATCCGTCGCCGGAAGGGGTAAGGACTTTGATCGATCTGGATGAAGCACTCAGTGCGCTCGAGGGAGACGAGGAACTACTGAAGGATTGCCTGAAGCTGCTGGCGGAGGATCTGCCCGGGCGCATCAGGCAATTGCGGACAGCCCTGGATAATGGGAATCTGAAGGAAACCGGAACGGTGGCGCATACGATCAAGGGCTCGGTGGCGGTGGTCGGAGCGACGGAATTGAAAAAGACCGCTCTTGCGGTTGAAGCAGCTGCGCGCAATGAAGACCCCGAGAAGGCGCGCGCGTGCATTACTTCACTGGAGCAGCAGTGGAATGACTTGCAGGCCTTTCTGCGTGAACGGCAGTTGCTGTAAAAACGCGAAAGCGGAGTGAGGGGCCGAGACGCCGGCTACTGCCCCCACTCGGCAGGAACATCTTCGTCCTCTTCATCTTCTTCGATCTCCTTCTCGAGTTCTTCCGCCGAGGTGGAGAGGGGAGTCAGGCTCAGGAAATGAAATCCCTTGTCCTTGCGGTTTTCGATGATGGAAACGGCGCTCTGTCGTTCAATTTTGATCTCTTCTGTCGTATCCCCGATGTGCAGGATGACCCCCTCGCCGATTCGTCCCTTGATGTTTATTTTGCCGTTGGCTTTCTTTTTGGCCAGAACCCGGGCCCGCGCGATTTTTTCTTCAAGCTCTTCCTTAAGCTGGTTGATTTCATCCATGCGCGCGGACAGCTCGATGACCTTCTTCTTGTCGTCGGCGCTCAGCATCTTATTCTGCTTGAGCAGTTGGCTCAGAAGGGCAAGCTGGTCGTTGATTTCGACAAATTCAAGCTGAGCCTCGTCGCGCTGCTGGGCCAGCTTGATCTGGGTATAGTCGATGCCGGCGTAGAGGTGGGTTTTGATGCCGCTGGCGGCGCCGGCGTTTTTGACTTCAATGCCGCCGAGGCCGTAGGTTTCGCCGCCGAAGATGTTGCCGTTGGGCAGACTGACGATCCCCGAGGCGTACACGCGGGCGTTACGGATTTCGTTCTTGACGAAGACATCGCCATCGCACTCGACGGTGACGTCGTTGAGGTAGGTGGTCACCAGGGTGCCGCCACATACGATGCGCCCGCGTCCCTGGCCCGCCATGCCGCCCATGGCGATATCGCCGGCGGATGAGATCTCACAGATCCCCACGTTGCCCTTGATCTGGATCCCCCTGCCGGAATGAATATCGAAGTCGTCCAGCACGTCGCCGCGCACTTCGACGAATCCGCGGAAATCGATATTTCCCACCGAGAGATCTACATCGCCAGGGACGATATACTCCTCTGTGACCGAAACCGTCTTGGCATCGAAGAGGACGCGCCCTTCAATTTCCGAAATAACCGTTTTGCCGTCTTCCTTGAGCTGCGCGCCTGATCCGACCGTCAGTTTCAGCGGTTTGCCGAGCAGAGGGGGCAGGGTCTCGCCGGTGACTGTATAACCCGGGTCGCCGTATTCAGGTGGACGAATAATGCCGATCTCCTGTTCCGGAAAAACGTTGGTGAAAAAATTCAGAGTGCGAAAATCGATATTGCCTTCCTCGTCTTCATGATAATCGGGGGTCTCGGCGGCAGCCTTGACAAACAGTTCCAGGTAGCCATCCGGTCCGGGTTTCGGTTCCTTGCCTTCGGCCACCAGGAAACTGCTGGCCGTCTTGCCTTTGGACAGGTTGCGGCACATCGCCCGGATCTGGTTGTCCACCAGCCCCTGGGTGATTCCCTGGTCTGCAAGCAGCTCCATGACTTCGTCTTTTTCGAGCTGTCCGGATTTGCTTTTCGGGGTGACGGACAGGCGGCATTCCAAGCCGTTTTTGACGACTTCAAGGACGAGGGTGTGACGCTCGTTGTCTTCTTCCAGCAGGACGGTATCCGGTCTTGCCTGCTTTTGCTCGGCCTGTTTCTCGCTCATGCGCCCCTCTTTTCAAAATCGCTTGTTTCCTGGGAATATGTTTATTAAATATTATCTATCTTTGTGAGGGAAGTCAAACGGATTTTCCGGATTGAATTCAACCTGATGAAGGGATCTTAACTGGGGAAGGGCGTTGCCGTGTGGAGGCAGCCGTTACACAAGCAGAATCAGCGGGTGGAGACCAGAAAGAAGTCCCGCTCTCTGGCGAAGAGATTTTCCAGGTCATGCTGGATATCTTCGATCTGATCCTCATCCAGATCCAGAATGCTGGCGCCCGGCGAGTTCTCGATGTCGGCCTGTTCGTCGGGACTTTCCTGCCCGATGCCCAGGTGGCGACATAAAAGTCCGGCCAGGTTGACCACGGCAACCTGCTCTTTCAACTCGGGGGCGACCGTTCCGGTGAGAGCGAGGTCATGATGGTGCAGAGCGCTTTGAATCATCAGCGTGGACAGGTTCCAATTGTCGAGAACCGCGGCGCCGACCGTCTCATGGGAAAAGGCGAAAAAAGCTCGTTCAACGTCGATCAGCCCCTCACCGGCGGTTTTTGCAGCATCCAGCACACGTTGATAGGTGCTTTTATCGTGATTGCTCATGACGACCTTGCCGATGTGGCGGAACAGGCCGGCAATGAACAACTCTTCCGGATCGCCGATGTCAAGGCGCCGGGCGACGATGCGTGCACCGATTGCGCAGCCGATGGAGTCTTCCCACAGCATGCGTTCCAGTCGGCCGAAGCTTTTGTTGATACCCCGCAAACTGGTTTCAAGCACCAGTGTTCTTAAAGTGTTCTCCCCCAGAACAACAATGGCGCCCTCAAGGGTCGTGACCCTTTTCTGACGACCGTACATGGGGGAATTGGCGATGCGCAGGATGCGGCCGGACACCGCTGCGTCGTGGGAAATAGCCTTGGCCAGCAGTTTGGCCGAGCAATAGGGGCTCTTCAGCAGTTCGATTACCTTGATGGCGACCGCCGGCATTGGGGGAAGATCCCCGAGGTGCTCCACAATTGTCTTGTAGTCGTTATACATGGGGCAGGGTGCGGTCCGTCGTTGGGAAAAAACGTTGCGGTGGCTTTTTGCCGGCCGAGATGAATGAACCTTATCCATCTTAACGTTAGTTGTGTGGACGTTTCAATGAAATTTTTCTTGTTTTATTGTAATCGCGGCAAAAACACGCGACCTTCATATCTGTCTCCCGGGGAAAGGATTTGTATTCTGTCTTATTATGCATGCGGTATGAGAGGATTTTACTTACCGCTGCCGGAAAGTCAAAGCCGGTCGATAACCGGAGCGCAAATCCTTGGCTTTAAAATCAGAGGCGGTTGATATAACATCTGAAGGCGATCCTGCTTTTAGTTATGCAGGCGGTGGTTGACTCCCGAGAGATCATTGTTTTGGCTGAAGAGGGTGCAGACAACTCTCGTATCGTAATTCCAATGCGGCTTTAACGTTTCAGGAAAAGAAAAGGACGGTGAAATTTAATGGATCTTTTAGTTGAAGAGGGATCGGTTTTTGAGAGTGACATGCCAGCGCTGATGGTGGGTGTGTTCGAGGATCGCTGGGACGATGCCGGGCAGAAGGGTCTTTTGGTCCGTATCGGCACACCGCTGGAGCGCGCGCACGCCAGCGGCGAGTTTGCCGGCGAGTTCAAGCAGACATTGCAGCTCAGGCCGCAAGGTCTCGAGACCTCCTGTCTGCTTCTGGTCGGGCTGGGAAAGTTCTCCGAATGTACCCTTGAACGTTTGCGTGAGGCGGCTGCGGTCGCAACTCGCGAACTTCTCGGTTGTCGGATCTCGAGACTTGCCACCGATATGTTTATCCTCGGGCCACAGAGCGAACCTGTGGCCCGGCGTGCTCAGGCTGTAGCCGAAGGGGCGATGCTGGCAGGCTACCGCTTCGACCGTTATCGAACGGAAAAACGCGACAAGCTGCCTCCAGGTTTGGCGCGGCTGGTCTGCCGGGTGGAAGGCAGCGCTGATCGAGAGGCGGTGGAGCAGGGTGTACAGTTTGCCCAGGCGGTCTGCCGGGGCGTTTTTCTGGCGCGTGATCTGGTCAATGAACCCGGCAACGTCAAATCTCCTCTGTACCTGGCCGAGCGTGCCGCTGCCCTGACTCATCATGCGCAGCTGACCTGCGAGGTGATCGGTGAACAGGAGTTGTCACGGCAGGGATTCGGCGCACTGCTGGGTGTTGCGCGCGGCAGCAGTCGCGAGCCCTGCCTCATTGTGCTGGAATATCGCGGCGGCGCCGAGGATGAAAGGCCGGTGGCGCTGATCGGCAAGGGGGTCATGTTCGATGCCGGGGGCATTTCTCTCAAGCCGGCGGAAAAAATGGATGAAATGAAGATGGATATGGCCGGAGCCGCAGCGGTTCTCGGCACCTTTGAGGCGGCGGCTTCCGCTCAACTGCCGGTCAATCTGGTCGGAGTGATTCCGGCGGTGGAAAATATGCCTTCAGGAACGGCTATGCGCCCCGGGGATGTTTTGACTTCCCTGTCCGGCCGCACGATCGAGGTGGTCAATACCGATGCCGAAGGGCGGCTGATCCTGGCCGATGCCCTGACCTACTGCGCCCATTATCAGCCACGGGCGATGATCGATCTCGCGACATTGACGGGCGCCTGTATCATTGCCCTGGGTCATCATGCTGCGGCGGTGCTCGGCAGTGATGCGCAGCTGGTTCAACGTCTGCAGGCCGCCGGCCGGTCCAGCGGCGAGAAAGTCTGGGAGATGCCCCTGTGGGATGTGTACGCGGCGCAGCTCAAAAGTGAGATTGCCGACCTTAAAAACATCGGCGGCCGCCCTGCCGGCACCATCACGGCGGCGGCCTTCCTGCAGAAATTTGCCGAGGGGCAGAGCTGGGCTCATGTCGACATCGCCGGCACGGCCTGGGAGGATTCAGGAAAACCCCTGGCTTCCAAAGGTGCCACCGGCTTCGGCGTTCGGCTGCTGATGGCTTATCTGCGCGGAGAATGTGAATTGCACTAGTCGCATATCCTGATAATCTTTCAAACATAATAGCAATAATTTCGAGGCTGGTTGCCGGTGCACAACGGCACGGGATTCAACTCCAATGGACGGGAGAAGCCAATTTGCTTCGGTATTGCGCATGGTGCGGTCGGTTTCAAGGGGCCAAAGCTGGCATTGGGGTACAGGTCAGGGGAGATCGCAGCGAGATCGATACCTCCACGATCTGCCCTCGCTGTATGGCTCGAATGTCTACCTCTGCAGGCCGTGAATCGGGCGGGACTCAATCGCACACCTGAAATTGCTTGAGCGAGCCTTTTGTTCTACGTACCTTGGTGCGTCGGGTTTTTTTGTCTCAGGGAATCTGCTGAGGTGGCAGAGGAGAGATTTGCCGGCCATTCGGTTTCCGGGAAGCCATCCTTTTCAAACATATGAATCAGACGCTCCGTCACTTTGCAATGGCGGGGCTTTTTTGCGGCGTCGAAAGTCCTGTTGTCATGGGCTTTGTTCTTGACAACGACGCTGCCTGTTGCTAGTGTACGAGACTTGGTTTAAGCCTGATTTAAAAGGGTTTTAGACAATTTTAAAAGGGTGGCGAACAGGATAATGAAGGTTCTTGTAACCGACAGGCTTTCCGCTGAGGGGCTGCGAATTTTTGAGGAAACCGCGGGGATCGAAGTGGTCTATCTTCCGGGTGCCGAACGCAGCGAGCTGCTGAAGCAGTTGGCGGATGCCGAGGCACTGGTGGTGCGCGCCGGGACCCAGGTTGATGAGGATCTGTTTGCCGCCGCTCCGAAGCTGCGGGTCGTCGGCCGCGCCGGTATCGGTGTCGAGAATATCGATCTCGCGGCTGCAAACCGCAAAGGGGTCGTTGTGATGAATACCCCTTTCGGCAGCGCGACCACCTCGGCTGAACATGCGATCGCCATGCTCATGGCGCTGGCACGGAATATCTCAGCCGCCGACCTGGCCGTGAAGAGCGGACGTTGGGCCGCGAATGGATTGACCGGTGTGGAGATCTCCGGCAAGACGCTAGGGGTGATCGGCGCCGGCAAGATCGGCAGGCTGGTGATAGAGCGGGCCGTGGCACTTAAGATGCGCGTGCTGGTTTATGATCCCTATCTGGTCGGTGATGTGGTTGGGCAGCTTGGCGGGGAGCAGGTTGATTTTGAGACTCTTTTGGCACGCAGCGACTTTCTGACGCTGCATGTGCCGCTTAATTCCGAAACTTTTCAATTGATTGACGAAGAGGCCCTGGCACGGATTCGTCCCGGCTGCCGGATCATCAACTGCGCACAGGGCGGATTGATTGATGAAGCCGCCCTGGCCCGTGCCATAGAAGATGAGCGCATTGCCGGTGCTGCGCTCGATGTCTTTGCCAAAGAGCCGCCCGACGACAGCAACCCCCTGCCACGGATGGATCGCGTCGTCTGCTCCCCCCATATCCGCTCCCTGTCGCGCGACGCCCAGATCAATATTGCCGTTCAGGTGGCCCATCAGGTGGTGGATTTTCTTACCCGGGGGATCATCGTCAATGCTCTCAATGTGCCGTCCGTCAGCGCGGAGTTGTTGCCGCTGATTCGCCCTTATCTCAATCTCGCCGAACGGTTGGGAGCTTTCATGTCCCAGTTGTTTCCCAAGGGGATCAACAAGGTGACCGTGGAGTATGCCGGCGATGTGACCGATTTTCCGACTGCGCCCATGACGATGGCTTTGCTCAAAGGGTTGATGGCGCCGCGGCTTGGCAAGACGGTCAACTACGTCAATGCTCCGCACCTTGTGCGCGACCGTGGCCTGCCTGTGGTGGAAGTGCGTAACCAGTCGGCGGAGGGATACTCCAATCTCATCCGGCTGACGGTCGAATCGGAAAGTCGGTGCGGCAGTGTGGCGGGTGCGTTGTTCAACAAATCGGACATGCGGATTGTGCGTATCGATGATTACCAGCTTGAAGCGGTTCCGTCGGGGCACCTGCTGGTAGTTCACAATAGCGACCGTCCCGGCGTAATCGGTTTCCTCGGACAGATGCTGGCTGAGGCCTCCATCAATATCGCGCGCCTGAATCTGTCGCGAAGGACCAGGCCGGGCGGAGAGGCTGTGTCGCTCATTACCGTGGACAGTCCTATACCCGAGGCCGTGCTGGAACGACTGCGTGAGCATGACTGTGTTCTGTCTGCTGTGCAGGTCAGTCTTCCGGCTGACGAATCGGAATGACTTGAGTACGCCGAGGTAAGTAGAGCCATTGCGGCAGCTCAGCCGTTGTCAAGTTTTTGCGACGCCATCACTTTTCAGAGGTGAGACCTCTTTTCCCCGAAAGGACCGGAACAGGTCATGAAGTTGCCTACCGTCTCCCCCGAGACCATGCTCCCCAAGGGGGTCAAGGATTTTCTCCCGGCCAAGGCGGCCAAAATTGAATTTTTGACGCAGACGCTCAAAGATGTTTTTGCCCGTTGGGGCTTTCGGCCGGTCATCACGCCTTCACTGGAGTTTCTGTCCGTGCTGGAGAAGGCTCTCGGAGCAGACCTGCGCGAGAAGACCTTTCGCTTTGAAGATCGGCAAGGCGATCAGATGCTGGCGATCCCGCCGGATATGACGCCCCAGGTGGCGCGCATCGTCGCGACCCGCATGCGGGAAATGCCGCTGCCGCTGCGTCTGTCGTACAGCGGCCGCGTCCTGCGCCACGCCGAGCAGCAGGCCGGCAAGGACCGCGAAATTCTGCAGGCCGGCGTTGAGCTGGTGGGCCTTGACAGTCCCGAAGCGGACGCTGAAATGATCGCCATGGCGGTTGAGGGGCTGCAGGCGGTAGGAGCCACGGAATTCACCGTCGATATCGGGCAGGTGGAATTTTTCCGGGGTGTCATGGACAATCTGGCGCTGGAGGGCCCTCTGTCGCGGGAAGTGGCGACGGCGATTGCGCATAAGGACAACTCCGGTCTGCGGGCATTGCTCGCCGATGCCGATGTTTCCGACGCGGCCCGCGAGGAAGTTCTGGCTTTGCCGCGTTTGTTCGGGGGGCGCGATGTGCTGGAAAAGGCGGGCTCCGTCGTGCGCAACGAGCGTTCGCGCCGCGCTCTCGACAACCTTTCCCGTGTCCTCGATTTTCTTGAAGTTTACGGGGTTCAGGGCCATGTGACGCTGGACCTGGGGGAGATTCGCGGCCATGAATATCACACAGGTATTACCTTTCAGGGTTTTCTGCCCGGACTGGGGCGCGCCGTGTGCAACGGCGGGCGTTACGACAACCTGACGGCCCATTATGGTTATCCGGCATCGGCCACCGGTTTCTCCTTCAACCTGCTCAATCTTTTATTTGCCCTCGATGGGGCTCTGGCCCCCGGCGGTTCCGGCGCCATCGATGTGCTCATCGTCCAGTCGGGAGCCGACAAGATGGTGGCGCAGCGCCTGGCGCGCGCGCTGCGGCAGGCAGGCTTTGCCGCAGCGCGGGATATGTATCTGCGCAACCTCGAAGAAAGTCTGCAGTACGCTGAAAAAATGAATTATCGCTATGTCATGACCCTTGGTCCGGCAGGGGAGGGTGTGACGGTCATCGGTGTCACCGATGGCACGACTCGGAAAGTCGGACTGGATGCACTGCTGGCGGGTGATTTCAGTTCCCTGACTGCATAAAGAGAGAGAGGTTATTTTTATGGCCAATGTTGTGATTGTCGGCGCCCAGTGGGGTGACGAAGGCAAGGGAAAAGTCGTCGATATCTACACGGAGTATGCCGATGAGGTCGTCCGTTACCAGGGCGGCAACAACGCCGGGCACACCCTCGTGGTGGGCGAGGAGAAGACGATTCTGCATCTGATACCGTCCGGCATTCTGCACGAAGGAAAGCGCTGCGTGATCGCCAACGGCGTGGTGCTTGACCCGCGCGTCTTTCTGCAGGAGATCGACAACCTGAAAAAGCGCGGCTATCTGAAGGATGATTCGCAGCTGGTGGTCGACGGCAATACGCATATCATCATGCCTTATCACGTGGCTATCGACAAAGCGCGCGAAAGCGGCGCCGGGCGCAAAATCGGCACCACCGGGCGCGGCATCGGCCCCACCTATGAGGACAAGATCGGTCGGCGCGGCATTCGTTTTGCCGACCTGGTGCAGCCCGAGGTGTTCGCCCGCAAGGTGCGAGAATTCCTGCCGGAAAAGAATTTTCTGCTGGAGAAGTACCTCGGCCAGGCCCCCCTTGACGAACAGGAGATCATCACCGAGTACGGCGCCTATGCCGAACGCCTCAAGCAATACCTGGGCAGCGCCTCGGTGCTACTCAACCGCACGATTGAAGAAGGCAATAGCGTGCTGTTCGAAGGCGCGCAGGGCAGCCTGCTCGATATCGACCACGGCACCTACCCTTATGTCACCAGTTCCTCCACCGTCGCCGGTGGGGCCTGCACTGGCGCCGGTATCGGGCCGCGCTTGATCCATGAAGTGATCGGCATCTCCAAGGCCTATGTGACCCGGGTCGGAGAGGGGCCCTTCCCTTCGGAGCTTGACGACGAGATGGGCGATCGCCTTCGCCAGGCGGGGCAGGAATTCGGCTCCACCACCGGTCGGCCGCGCCGCACCGGGTGGCTCGATGCCGTGGCTCTGCGTGAAGCGGTGCGCATCAACGGCATGACAGGCTTGGCCATCACCAAGATGGATGTTCTCAACGACCTGGAATCGATCAAAATCTGCACCGGTTATCAGTACCACCAGGACCTGCTGACCGATTACCCCCATGATCTCGATGTGATCAATCAGTGTCGACCCGTTTATGAAGAGATTGACGGATGGTGCACCGATATCTGCGATGTGACCCGTTGGGAGGAATTGCCGCCACAGGCTCAGGCCTATCTGCGCAAGATCGAGGAGCTTGCCGGTTGTCCGGTTGTTCTGGTCTCGGTAGGGGCGCGCCGCGATCAGACCATTCAGGTCAAAAATCCCTTTCAGGGATGAGTGGCAGACCTCTCGATGTTGCTGAAAAACCGTGACATAAAAAATCATACGGAAAAACAAAAAAGGGTTGACTCCCCTTTGTCGGTTAATATATAAAAGGTCTCCGTTGCGAGCCGCTAGCTCAGTTGGTAGAGCATCTGACTTTTAATCAGATGGTCGAAGGTTCGAGTCCTTCGCGGCTCACCATTTGAAAGACGTACCACGGGATCATTTCCCACCAGGTGCTTGAAGTTTTAAGTCCCTATCGTCTAGCCCGGCCCAGGACACCGGCCTTTCACGCCGGCGACGGGGGTTCGAATCCCCCTGGGGACGCCAAATGAAGAAGTCAGCCCCGCCGTCGGCAACGCGGCGGGGCTGAACTTTTTTGCCTGTTTTTTTATAGTCGGACAAGAACACTCAAGGAAAGCTCGCATCATGTCCTCAAGTGAAAAAGTCGTTGAAATTTTCTCTGACGGCGCCTGCTCCGGCAACCCCGGCCCCGGCGGTTGGGGGACTCTGCTGCGCTACGATGGCCATGTGCGCGAGCTGTCCGGCTATGAAGCGCAGACGACCAACAACCGGATGGAACTCCTCGGTGCAATTGCCGGGCTCGAGGCGTTGCGCCGCCCCTGCCGGGTGCGTCTGACGACTGATTCACAGTATGTTAAAAAAGGCATCACGGAGTGGATTGATGGCTGGGTGCGCCGCGGGTGGAAGAACAGCCAGAAAAAGGATGTCGCCAACCGCGATCTGTGGGAACGTCTCCTGGATCTGACCCGCCGCCATGAGGTCGAATGGCACTGGGTGCGCGGCCACGCCGGCCACCCTGAGAACGAGCGCTGCGACGAACTGGCCCGTGAAGCCATCCAGAGAGCCCGCGAGCTCTGATTCGTTTCTTCCCCTCTCTTCTAGGAGGCTGTCGGACTTTGGAAGAATCTACTGCGAAACCAGCAAATCGGACCA
>OBLN01000698.1_pt1 | contig 11956 bp, 13 predicted proteins | sample 1519301 | NCBI WGS metagenome assembly OBLN01 (sample SAMEA2452533, study PRJEB22499) | sediment metagenome | reverse complement strand
ACAGGGATCTTAATGCTGCTATTAATATCAAAAAGTTTGCTTTAGATAAGCAGAATTTAATAGGAATTTAGCACCGTAGGGACTACGGAAAGAGTTTGTGGACTTACTGACAGTGGTCAGGAGAATGAAGCAAGAAGCCACCCTATTCATAGGGTGGTAGTTCACGGCAATGCAATTAGATATTACTGGACAATTACTCTAGCATTGGATGAATAAGGTGGTATAATGGATGATGTAAAAGTATTCAATATTAAATTAAACATGGATGTAAATGACGATGGTGGCACGTTAGTGACATGTCCTGAATGTGAAGGCGAAATAAATGTGGCATTTTCCAATGTTGTGGATGATAGCATGGCGCTTTCTGAGTGCGTAGTATGTCCTCTTTGCAACAGTAGTTTAGATCAGGTTCATCCATCAGAGGCATTAAATAACAAAATAGCTGATCACGTGATCAAAGAGTTATTGAAAGATTTTGAAAAGAACCGTGGTCTTACGTTCAACAATTCCAAATAAACTCCATTTCTAATGGCTGAAAAAAAGCTTCTTTACTATCAGAGTCATTCTCGCAGGGCGGCACGAACATGGTATTGAACAACTCCGGGGTGACATTAACAAGTTATGCAGTGTTAATTGCCTTTGATTCTGACTAGGTGATGGCAGGTTAACGCCAGGTTCTGATTTCTCTGTAGGTAAATGCATAGTACATGAGTGCATTTGCCCTGTTTGATATGTGCTGGTTATGCCTTCAATAACTTAAAATACTCGAACGGGTTTTTGGTCATTATACTACTATGAAAGTGAATACTATTCAGTTTCTGGCAAATGCCTCCCACATGATGTCCAATGTTTTTATTCCTATATTTGCCAGGTCGCTGGGGGCTTCCTTCTTTGAAGTAGGTGTTATTGCTGCATGTTTTAGTCTTGCTACTTTTGTTTCGTCATTTATATTCGGCAAAGCCGCTGACATAAATCGCCTTCGTCCCATCGTGCTTGTTGGTTTGTTGACGTCAGCAATTGCTTTTTTACTACAGGTATTTGCCAGTGACACGCTTTCACTTGCTGCTATCCGGGCATTGGTGGGCTTTTGTATGGGTATCTATCCGGCAGCGCTTACAGTATATGTATATTATCAAAAAGAAAGTATCGGCAAGTTCAGTTCGTTCGGTTCACTGGGTTGGATGACTGGTTTTCTAGTTGCAGGCTTTGTGGGAAATATACGGTATCTTTTTATTTTCTCTTCTTTACTTTACTGCATTTCATTCCTGGCAGCATTGAAACTTAAGGATCTTGAAAAACCCTCATTGAAAGTAAGTTATTTTTCACTTGAAACGTTCAGGAGAAATATTGCAACTTATCTGTCAGTATTCGTCAGGCATACAGGCGCTGCTGCAGTATGGGCAATATTACCACTATATCTTGCATTCCTGGGCGCCTCCAGTTTATGGATAGGACTTATCTATGCTATCAATCCATTCCTTCAGTTTTTGATTATGCGGAGGTTGGACAGTTTCAGGAATGAGTGGCTTATGAAATGGGGTTTTATAATGTCTGGTGTAGCTTTCTTTGGGTATTCCATGTCGCCAAATTATATTTTCATAATTCCGGGTATGTTTTTTGTTGCATTTGGATGGTCCTTCCTTTTTGTAGGTGCCAGCCAGTTACTAATGGAGCGCAGTGACGAAAAAGCAACAGCAGCAGGTATTCTAAACTCTGTGATAGCTGCAAGTAATATAGTTGGTGCGATTCTGGGTGGTGCAATGCTTCAGTTATATGGTTTCAAGGAAACAATGGCATTTGCTGTTCTTTGTTCTATTGCAGGTGTCTTTATATTTAAAATACTGAATAGATCATTTTTGCAATCAACTACTTAAGCATTGGAGTTAGTATGGGTCTATTCTCTGGAATAGGGGCTTTTATGTAATATCTTTCCAAAGCAATTTACAGGAAACTATTTATGTAATTAACCTATAGGGAATGTTCACTTGTATTACTATTTTCTGTTACATGGATTGTGTAACTAAGAAACATGGTATATACAGTAAGTTATTCTATTAATCTTTAGAATCGCCTAGCCCTTTAATGGGTGTGTCGAAACTTTTGTTTCGAGGCTACAGGATGCTTTGCGTCCCTAAGGAGGAAATAATAATGGCAGATGAAGAAATAAGACATTTAGTCCGTATCATGAATACTGACCTTCAGGGTAGTCAGCCTGTAATGTATGCGCTGACTGGTATTCGCGGTATTGGGCTCAGAACCTCAAGAATCATAGTCGAAAGTACAGGAGTTGACCCGAAACAGGTTATCGGTTATCTTCCTGACGAAGACATTGCAAAGCTCGATGAAGCTATCGCTGAATTCGAAACCAAACTCCCAACCTGGATGCTGAACAGATGTGCAGATCCGCTCTCCGGTGAAAATAAACACCACCTGGGTCAGGACATAATCATGACCTTCAGGGAAGACATCAACAACCTGAAGAAGGTAAGAGCATACCGTGGTCTCAGGCACGAGAGAGGCCTTAAGGTCAGAGGTCAGAGAACAAAGTCCACCGGAAGACGTGGCTCAACCATTGGCGTAAGCAAGAAAAAGTAAATAAGGTGATCTCATGGGATATCCAGGTAAAAAAAGAAAGAGTTACGATACTCCAAAACATCCTTGGCAGGCAGCCAGGATGGCAACCGAAGTAGAGCTCCTTAAAAAGTACGGTCTCCGTAACAAGAAGGAACTCTGGAAGGCAGTCAGTATTCTCAGAAGGTACAGAGGCGATGCTCGTAGGATTCTCGCTGAATCAGCAGAAACAGAACTTGCAGGTCACCTTAAGACTGAATCTGACCAGATCCTTGAAAGGCTGAGAAGATACTCTATCCTTTCATCCGATGCAAATATTGATGATATTCTCGCATTGCAGACTGAAACCATTCTGGAACGCAGGTTGCAGACCCAGGTATACAGGCTTGGTCTTGCAAGAACTCCAAAGCAGGCAAGGCAGTTCATTACACACGGTCACATTGCAGTAGATGGCCAGAAAGCAACAATTCCTGGCATGCTTATATCACACACTGAAGAGATGCTGATCGACTACTATGGCAATTCACCACTCACTGGCGAATCACATCCTGAAAGGCCAGCACAGATAGCTTCAGCAATTGCAGGAAAGGAGGAGTAAGTTATGGCAGCAAATGGAATATGGGCTGTAGCACACATCAAATGCTCATTCAATAACACCATCATTACTGTGACTGATATCACTGGTGCTGAGACCATCGCCAAATCATCTGGTGGAATGGTTGTAAAGGCAGCACGTGATGAAAGTTCACCATACACTGCTATGCAGATGGCATCACAACTTGCTGTCATCCTTAGGGACAAGGGCATCGAAGGCGTTCACATCAAGGTGCGTGCACCTGGTGGAAACAAGCAGAGAAGCCCAGGTCCGGGAGCACAGGCAGCTATCAGATCATTTGCCAGAGCAGGTATCAAGATTGGCAGAATACAGGATGTAACTCCTGTGCCACACGACGGTACACGTCCAAAGGGCGGAAGAAGGGTATAAAATAATAAATGGATATGAACTCATGACAATGGAAGTAGACATACTTGAGCTGTCAGAGAGGTCTGCAAAGTTTATATTGTCCAACGCAAGTGCAGCCTTTGCAAATGGTATAAGGAGAGCATCGCTCTCTGACGTACCTACTCTTGCGATAGATGACGTTAACATCTATAACAATACATCTGTCCTCTTTGACGAACAGTTAGCTTTAAGGCTTGGCCTTATTCCTTTGACAACAGACATTGAGGAGTTCGTACCTGTTGAAGAATGCACATGTGATGGTTCAGAATGCCCTGCATGCAAGGTATCTCTGACACTCAGTGCTGAAGGTCCGAGAATGGTATATTCGGGTGACCTCGTGTCATCTGATGAAAAAGTTCAGGCTGCCGATCATAATATTCCTATTATTGATTTGAAAGAAGGCCAGAAGGTAGTGCTTGAAGCTATCGCCCACATGGGTTATGGTTACCAGCATGCAAAATGGCAGGCAGGCGTGGCATGTGGCTACAAGAATATGCCAGTTGTCAAATTCGAGAACTGTGATCAGTGTGGTGCATGTGTGGATGAGTGTCCAAAAAACATTATTCACCTTGGTCCGAACGGTGCAGAAATATCTGGCGACGATATCCTGAAATGTATACTCTGTAAACTCTGTTCATCAGCTTGTGAAATTGATGCTATTACAGTGTCTGAAGATGAAAGTTCTTTCATTTTCACCATGGAATCTGATGGTTCATACACAGTTCAACAGTTAATTATAAATGCAGGAACAACTATTAGAGAGAAAGCCAGCCAGTTGGGGCAGATTTTAGAGTCTCTCTGACTTGGTTTAGGAGATCTTCTCTCCTTATCTTTATAGGATGTACTTCATGATGCGGGGGTTGCCCAGCCAGGCCAAAGGCGCTAGGTTGAGGGCCTAGTCTCGTAGGAGTTCGTGTGTTCGAATCACACCTCCCGCACCATACTTCTCAACATATTAAGTCTTCAATGAAGGCTCTTCCAGTTAGATACAACAATTCCATCAGCAAATCTTATGCGGGGGTTGCCCAGCCAGGCCAAAGGCGCTAGGTTGAGGGCCTAGTCTCGTAGGAGTTCGTGTGTTCGAATCACACCTCCCGCACCATATTCTTTTAGACTAATTATGTAATTACTTTTTTAACTCATAAGCCGAGAAGTCTCCTTCCGTAAGGTGGGAGATGAGGGGCGTACTATCCGGATACAATGTTACTTAGTATTATTTCACAAAAACTATAAGTGTTGTAAAAACACTATAGGATATGATGCTTAAAGCCTATAAATACCGTCTTTATCCAAATAAAGAACAACAATAACTTTTTATGCAACATATCGGTGCATGTAGGTTTACGTACAATTGGGCTTTAGAACTAAAAATTAAAGCTTATGAAACGGAAAAAAAGCATCTATCTAGGTTTGAATTACAAGAAATATTAGTAAAAGATTTGAAAGCAACACACGAATGGTTAAAGGATGTAAATTCTCAATCATTACTGAATTCACTTATCAATCTTGAATCAGCATTTACTAAAATTTTCCGTGAGAAAAAAGGATTTCCAAACTTCAAATCAAGAAAAAATCCTTTACAATCGTTCCAGATACCACAACATTATACTGTGGATTTTGAAACTAATACCATCAAACTTCCAAAAATAAAGCAACCCATTAAAGCTAAATTGCATAGGAAATTTGAAGGTAAACTTAAAACTGTAACTGTTTCCAGAACACCAACAGGAAAATTCTATATTAGTATTCTTGTTGATAATGAAGAAGAAATGCCCGACAAACAATATTTCGATGATAATTCGACTATTGGTATCGATGTAGGGATAAAAGATTTCGCTATTTTTTCAAATGGTGAGAAAATAGATAATCCAAAATATCTAAGAAACAGTATGTTACGCCTTAAAATTCTACAAAAAAGATTGTCTAAAAAACAAAAAGGCTCGAAAAACAGAGCGAATGCACGTTTAGCGGTTTCAAAACTTCATGAGAAAATAAGCAACCAAAGAGCAGATTTCTTGCACAAAACATCTTCTAAGATCATAAGCGAGAACCAAGCAATAGTAATAGAATCTCTCAATGTTTCAGGTATGCTTAAAAATCATTGTTTAGCTCAATCTATAAGCGATGTTTCATGGAGTATGTTCTTCAATCAATTAGAGTATAAAGCCGAATGGTACGGAAAAAACTTATTAAAAATAGGACGTTTTGAACCATCTACAAAAATATGTAATTATTGTGGTTTTCATAACAAAGACCTAACGTTAGCAGATAGAGAATGGCAATGTCCTGATTGTATAACCATACACGACAGAGACATTAATGCCGCTATCAATATTAAAAAATTCGCATTACAAAATCAAAATCTAATAATCATTTGAGACACCCTCGGAACGAGGGGAAGAGCCTGTGGACTTGCTTCCGATGGGAAGGAGAATGAAGCAGGAAGCTCCATGCGTAAGCGTGGAGTAGTTCACTTAATGTTGATATCTTCTGTTAACTCCAGAAGATTTACTAATAACTTCAAAGCATATAGGCTAAGACCTGTAAAGTTAGTATACACATCAATTTCGGAGTTATCATCATGAAAATACGTGAGCTTATCAGCCAGCATTCTACCAGCACTGAAAAAAAAGGAAACGGAATTACCATCTATACGATTAATGTTTCCGAACCTATAGAAACACCCGAACTATTCAGCTATCTGGACTTCATATCCGAGGAACCTTCCAGAAGAATCTGGATCAGTGACCAATACAGGATGATAGTAACAGAGATCGATGGCGAACTAACCGTTTACGAACATGTGAGGCTGGCAAACTACAGAATACAGTTAGATGGTCTCAAGGAAAAATACGAAGACGAAAATGAGAAGGGTTTGCAAGAACTTGCTGATGCATTTACGTTCGCCAGTGATGAACACAAGAATGGTGTAAGGAAGTCAGGTACTCCATACATATCACATCCAATGGATGTAGCATCCATCCTTCTCAAAGAAAATGCATCATATGAACTTGTTATGGCCGGATTACTACATGACATCGTTGAAGATACTGACGTTGATATTGCAACAATATCTAGAAAATATGGGCAGCAGGTTGCTGATTACGTGGACGCTGTTACCGAACCTGAAGAGCTCAGGCAGCCTGCTACTGGCGACAAGGCACAAAACTGGAAAGAACGGAAGGAATATACGATCAGGAAGATGGGTAAGGCAAACAGCGAGATAAAACTCCTCTCATGTGCAGACAAACTCGCCAATATCAGGGACCTTATCAGCGATATAAGGATGGAAGGAGAACGGTTTTGGGACAAGTTCAATGCGCCTAAGGAAGAACAGGAATGGTACTACCGCACAATGCTGGATACTTTTGCTGCAGGTCCCCAGAATATCGCACAGACCCGTGCCTTCCGTGATTTCAAGGAATGTGTGGAAGAGCTGTTCTGAATTGAGGCCTGCTCTCCGTATAACGGACAGCTTCTTGTAAGCAACCTTCTTAGCTCCTGAATATTTCAACCTGGTGGAATCTCTTTGTTTCAAGCAATTCATGATCCTGATCTGACAGTTTACTCCTAAATAAAAAAAGAAAGAAGGTTCAGTTCTTTACTTTAGCGTGATGCCTTACTTCTTCGATCTCCGCCTTTCCAAGAGCTTTCAGAAAATGTGCAGCACGAATAGTTGTATGCATTCTTTTTTCCTTCATACGGGCCTGATATACGCGTATAGAGCGAAGAAAATCTATCTTCCTGAACTCCGGCCAGAAAGGTGCGCAGAAATATGCCGCACATTCGCTTCCATTGGCCTGCCATGGGAGAAAATTGGATACTCTTTCATCTCCGCCTGTGCGTATGATCAGGTCTACATCGGGCAATGCTGACCCTCCTGATGGATACAGGTGATTGGATATGGTATCTTCATTGATATCTTCCGGTTCCAGCTCACCCGCTTCAACCTTGCTGGCAATCTCCCGCACCGCCTGGACTATTTCCTGTCTGCCTCCATATGCGATTGCTACGTTGAGATTGAACTTATCGTATACTGATGTTGCCAGTTCAACATTTTTTATGGAATCGCGGAGGGATTCAGGTAATTTCTCAATATCGCCGATGGCATGAACTCTCATCTTTCTTTCATGCGTTCTTTCATCTACGACGATCTCATCGAATTTAAGCCGGATGAGGTCGAAGAGTTTATCTTTCTCATCATCGGACCGATTGAAATTCTCAGTCGAAAAAGCGTATATCGTAAGGTACTCTATTCCCAGCTCGGAGGACCATTCCATTACTTTTTCAGTAACATTAGCTCCTATGCGGTGTCCAAATGATGTCATCTGGCCAAACTTACGTGCATACCTTCGGTTTCCATCCATTATGATGGCCACGTGCCTTGGAACATCTGCATTTAGAACTTCCTGCGTAAGCAGGCGTTCATATCCTTTGTAGAATATTCGGGGTATACGTCTTAGTATGAGTGACACTCCCGTGCATTAAGTGCGGGTATAGTTTCTTTCTAAATTGTGAAACCTTTCAAATACGAAAAAGAATGTGGGGGATATCAATAATTGTCAAGAACGGTTCTTACAATATCCCTGTAATCTTCCTTTAGCAGGTATATATTGTGATCTCCGGTGACATCTATACTCAGGATTCCCAGCCTGGTGTTCATGAGGCCTACCATTGCGGAGACACCTCTGTAACTCACGTCAAAATCCGTATTATGAAGATGCTCGTACACGTCACCTGTAGTGAATTTACCACCGTTAAGGAACAATTTCAGTACTACTTTCCGTATACCAGTATCATCGCGACTAAGATATTTTATTAGTCTTTCTCTTACTCGCTCTTCAATCGTTTCCAGTACAAACACCTCTTTCTTCAATATGTTATTTTATCTTATAAAACTATTTATTTGAAATAGTCTTAAAATCCCTATTGGATATGGAAATTGTACCATCTATATCATTCTCCCATATATATTTTAGCTTTTACAGGGGTATCTTCTCAACAATTAATCCATCTGCGAGCGGATATCTTTCAAGAATGTACAATTTTCTTATCGGACTCCTGATGGATTCTGCAATTTCCTCCAGTATCCACCAGGCAATATCTATTCCATCTGCAGTGGTTTCCATCATTTCAGGCGGAACTTCCATCTGCAATAGTTCATTACTTACAGTTTTTAGATAGTCATTCACAGCACATTCGATGTGCCCGTAAAATATGGTGCCGTCCTCGCTTATCTCATCAAAGGGACGCGCCGTGTTCTCTGCAATGCGTATAAGCCTTTTTCGAAGTTGTACAGCATCTTTGTAACTTGATGAGCAGAAGTGTATCTTTTCACAAGCCGGGGCAATTTCAGCCGCATATTCCTCAGAGCCGATAACTGCATTTGATACATCATCTCTCAGGGTATAACCTTTTGCTTTCATCGCATCAGTATTTGTATCAGAGAATTCCAATTCATTAAGGTTAATGAAGCATCCTGCCTTATCTGCAAAAAGTGCCACATTTTCAGCACCCCTGATCGAAGGTATCTCTATCCCTGCTTCCATTCCCAGTTCTTTTGCAAAGGCTATTGAACCTGCATAGCTGGTGTCGTCCATTCTGTCCCACAGTTCCACAGGCGGGTGGAATCTGATTTCATCAAGTCCTGCTTCAGCCAGTTCTTTTAGCATTTCCCTGTCTGGTGCAATAGACGTATAGATGTGTATATGATGCTGCGGGCCGAACTCAGTTTTCAGTAATTTAATATAATGGATTACATTCTCCTTTTTTAGAAGAGGCTCTCCACCGGTAATTCCTGTCCCAAGTGCATCCATTTGCCTGACTTCTTCAAATATATCTTTGTCAGAAAGGACCTTCCGTTCATTAGCATACGTAGCATCAGTGCGCCTCTCATCTGAAACAGGACAATAGAAACAATCCTTCGGGCAGATCCCTGTAATAAAAAGGACCATCTTTGCTCCCTGCTGGCAGAGTTTGCAGCCATCTGAAAGAAAAGAATAGAAAGAACCTGCTTCACCTTGAATTATTTCACTCATTCAGGTTTCCTATAACCTGCAGGTATATAAGGCTATTTTATTTCTCTATATCCGAACTCTTATTTACAATCTAAGCAATAATCAGTTCCAATGGAAGAGCGTGAAGGCTTCATTGTGGCCATTGGATGCAGAAAATGTGGTAGATGCGAGAACATCTGTCCCACTGGTGCACTTTACAGGATCAACGGTTTTGTTAATGTTGATCATGAAAAATGTGATCTCTGTATGAAATGCGTAAAAACATGTCCTAACAAGGCACTGGTTTATATGGAATGAACAAAGCCATTCCATAGTTTCGCGGTTATTTCTCCATTCCTATGGAAAATGCCTTGCCAAGTAATTCTCCAACGCCATAATAATTTCTTTCAGGCGAGTAAATTATAGGTTTTATCTTTCTGATTTCCGGATTCCCTTTCTCATCAAGTACTGACTCATCTGCTTTGATGTCTATGATCTCTCCAATGAACTGCGTATGGAGTCCAAGCTCAAAGCTGTGTACCAGTTTGCATTCAAGTACAATAGGGAATTCTTCTATGTAGGGTGCATACACCAGATCGCTTTTTACAGCCGTAAGTCCCGTCTTTTCGAACTTATCCACGTCCTTTCCACTTGCCATACCAAAGTAATCTGTTTCCTTCATGTATTTTTCAGAGGGGATGTTTATGGTAAAGGCTTCCTTTTCCATTATATTGGCATAAGTGTAAGTGGCCTTGCGCATGGATACGCTAATGCATGGCGGTTCTGAGCAGCAGATGCCTCCCCAGGCTGCTGTCATTGCATTTGCATTCCCAAACATGTCATAGCTTCCAACAACCCATGCAGGTGTCGGGTAAGCTAACGATTTTGCTCCGATTGATTTTTTCATAGGATACACCTCTACAAAAAAGGAATTAGGAAACCTTTAATCTTGCGGCAGTTTCCTTCATATCATTCCCCTGAAGATGACCCTTGAAAAAATGGTCGAAACCGTGAAGACTATTATTGTGACTGGCAGTATCTGTCCGATCTCATATCGCAGCTGTGCCCTGTCACCTCCATATTCGATAGTCCCTGAAAAACGAATTAGTATAACCGTTATCAGTATTATTTTAATTAGAGCATTAAGTTTTAACATATATTTTTTATATTTGGAAAACAAAAGCATATTATGAAAGTTCAGGATTTGAAAAAAGATGAATACATAATAGATTGGTTCAACACAATAGGTGCAAAAGGGGGTACTCCAAGTAACTATCTACAGGCAATGCAGAAGTACACAGACTTCCGACAAATGACACCAGAACAACTTCATGATGAAGCATTCGAACAAGTTGAGGCATCGGGTCTTAAAGGTAAGTGGAAATTTCCAAAGAAGATTAATGCATTTAAAGTATTTTTAAAAGATGGTGGGAAGTATGAAGTTCATGAGCATAACCCGATTTCAGAGAAACCAGATGAACCTGTAAGACCATTTCAGAAGCCAATGGCTGATACATCTATTGATTCTCATATTGGTGCAATCCGTTCATTCTATGAGTCGTATGATATTGAATTGCCTAAAAAGAAAGGTGCTGATAAGAAAAGAGGGAAGCCTATACCTAAAAACATGGAGATATACCAGAAAAAAGAATTGAAAATGATTCTTGATGCAATGGAAAATAACGATAAGACCAGAAACACTGCTATTGTACTATGCGGCACAAGTAGCGGTCTTTCATTATCTGAATTATTTTATCTTAGGATTTCTGATGTACTTGATGTGGACTTTAATAACATTACAACCCTTGATTTTACAGGTGAAGGAAGGACAAAAACAGGTGTTGAGTTCCATACTTTTTTCAGTCCAGAAGCTACAGAATGGGTATGGAAATATATTTCCCATAGGGGTTTGAGTCCAGATTATAAAGGCAAAATACCTAATCCTGAAAGGTTCATGGTGTATAGGGAAGATGGACAGTTGCGGGGTGATGTGAGGGAGCGATGGGAAAGAAAGCATGGTATCAACTGTGACGATGACTTTCTTTTCATCAATGGCGATATTAGCGATATATACCTTGATGGTGGGTTTTACAATCGTAAATATGGTAAAGGGTGTGTTGAAGAATCTTATGATGGCTATCAGGGTTATTTCGATGAAGAAATGGAAATTAGATTCCGCCAGATGACAAGTGGTGGAATGATAGCAATATTCAGAAGAATTTCTGAAAAAGTCAAAATAGACGGTAAGTCGATTAAAAGCCAAAATGGATTTTATAATAAATTCAGGTTGCATAATTTTAGGAAATACTTCATATCAGCACTTGAAAATGAAAATGTAGCTTCAAGAAGTGTTGACTATATGGCAGGTAAAAAAATTCCGATTGAT
>OBLN01000695.1_pt1 | contig 11998 bp, 9 predicted proteins | sample 1519301 | NCBI WGS metagenome assembly OBLN01 (sample SAMEA2452533, study PRJEB22499) | sediment metagenome | reverse complement strand
CGATGGCGTGAACTGAGAGAGGCCAGCCGGCAAGGGCAGCTTTTTTACCCAGGTCGGCTAAATCTTCTGCCTTCAATAACAGCATGCCTAAATTTTGAGAACCTTGATAGGGTTCCAGCATAGCCGCACTTTGGGGACCCAAGGCACCATCAGCAAAGGCTTTCAGCCAACCGGGTTTCAGGAAAGGAGGGTGGGTCAGCCTTGCTCTCCAGTTTTCAGAGATGACCCGATCAACTTCTTCAGAAGGCAGGTTTTTGGAGACTCTTAATTTCAACTCATCGCGATCGTTCAACAAAAGCAAAGCTTCGGCGGATTGAAACCGGTCAAAATCGTGCACTGCGGTCAGACCCAGGCTGTGCAAGTGTGTCTGTGCCCGCAGGATTTTTTGGGCCACTTGTTCGGTATTTGGTTCAGGTAAGTGATTAAAGACGAGAGAAGCGGCATTTTCAAGCAGGATACCGGTAGGTTCACCATATTCGTTTCGCATGATCACACCACCTTCAGGGTCGGGTGTGTTTCGATCGATTCCTGCAATGCGCATAGCCATTGTATTAACCCAGGCAGCATGCAGTGATTTTGCGTGCAAGAAGACTGGGTGATTGGCACTGACCGCATCGAGTTGGGCAGCTGTGCCGTAATCTGCTGGCTGCCAGACGTTGTGATTCCAACCATAGCCGATAATCCAATCATCAGCGGGGGCATTTTGGGTTTTTGTCGCAACCCTTGCCAAACATTCTCCGAGACTATCCGTTTCACAATCCACCGCGTCAAGTTTTTCTGCGGTATAAGCAAGGTGCAAATGGAAATCGCATAAGCCAGGCAAAATAAATTTGCCCGATAAATCGATTTCAGTAAAATGGCTGGAGGCACTCTTGCGGGCTTCTTGCAAGTCGCCTATAAATTTAATTTGCCCATCTTCGATGAGCAGAGAATTGCTATGCGGCTTGTTTTTGGAATATATTTTTGCGTTGGCGAAAAGTATGGTTTTACTCATTAATTCCTAATGAATCAAGAATGGCATTCAGCTCTTCATCAGAATAAAAAGCAATGCTGATGGTACCTCCGCGTGCACCTTTGGTCAGATTCACTTTGGTGTGAAAAAATTGCCTCAGTTTGTTTTCCAGATCTTCAATTTCCGGGGATCGTGAGGTCGGATTGTTGGGTCGAGGGGATTTGCCAACCAATTTGCTGACCAAAGCCTCAGTCTGGCGAACATTGAGGTTCAGGGAGATGACCGAATCAAGTGCAACTTCGATCGAGCGATTATTAGGCAGCCCCAATAATGCCCTGGCGTGTCCTTCTGAGATTTGAGCATTGGAAAGTGCTTCCTGGGCTAAGGGGGGCAGATTTAGCAAACGTAAGGTGTTGGTCACTGAAACCCGACTCTTGCCGACTTGTTTGGCGATATCGTCGTGGGTGAGAGAGAAACCATCCAGCAAACTTTGATAAGCCCTGGCTCTTTCGAGCGGGTTGAGGTCTTCGCGCTGGACATTTTCGATGATGGCAAATTCCAGCTGCTGTTGTTCCGTCGCGCTGCGTATTATTGCCGGGACTTCGGTGAGACCAGCAATTTTTGCAGCTCGTAATCGGCGTTCACCAGCAATCAAGATGTAGTGATTTGCTTCTTCTGCAGAAATCAGGATTAGTGGTTGGATGATGCCGTGCTCACGAATTGAATTTGCCAGATCTCCGAGCCCTTCATCGTTAAATTGTTCGCGGGGTTGATGAGGGTTTGGACTGATATTGCCAATTGGCACCTGTACCACTTTATCCCCGGGACTGCTGACGGGTGTTTCTTCCCAACCAGGGATGAGGGCATCCAGCCCACGTCCTAAACCACTTTTCTTTGCCATAATTTACTCCTGACCCGGGTCAATTTTGACCCCATCACCTTTTAAGACTTCCAACGCCAGGTCCCGATAAGCTTGCGCCCCGGATGACTTCGGCGCGTAAACTGAGATAGGCATTCCAAAGGAAGGCGCTTCTGCAAGTCGGATACTGCGTGGAATGATATTTTGAAACACTTTTGAGGGGAAATACTTCTGGACCTCTGCTTTTACATCAGAGGCAAGATTTGTGCGGCTGTCATACATTGTGAGTAAGACGCCTCTGATCGTCAATTCCGGGAACAGATTGCCTTTGATGCGATCCAAAGTGCGAGTGAGTTGCCCAAGCCCTTCCAGTGCCAGGTATTCAGACTGAACCGGAATGATGATGCCGTCACTTGCTGTGAGAAGCCCATTAAGTGTCAGAAGACCCAAAGAGGGCGGGCAATCGACCAGAATGTAGTCGTAACGATCGATGATACTTTCCAGTCGACCACGCAATAAACGCTCGCGAGTTGGAAAATCAATCAATTCAATTTCGGCTCCAGAAAGGTTCGGGGTAGAGGGGATAAGATCAAGTTTAAAGGTATTGTTCCGTAATAAAGTTTCGCTGGCTCGTTTTTCTCCAATTAACACTTCATAGGTACCGCTCTGGATTTTGTTGTGATCGACTCCAAGACAGGAGGTAGCGTTGCCTTGTGGATCGAGATCGACTAAAAGGACCCTTTGCCCAAATTGACCAAGGTAAGCACCCAGGTTAATGGTGGTTGTGGTTTTACCCACACCGCCTTTTTGATTGACGACCGTGTAAATCTTTCCCATACTAATTTTCAGCTACCCTGTATTTTCGCTTGTTCTATTTCGATCGGATTCGGGACACTTTCCAAATAATGCCTGGTGACAGAATTTGCCGAGAGCTCCACGGCAAAACGGGCTGCATTCCAGGGATTTTTGGTTATGAAAAGCTGGTGAAAAAAGCAAGCAGCAAAAATATCTCCAGCGCCGGTGTCGTCCACCGATTCCTTCACAGGTGCCGAAAAGATGTGCACCTCATCCTTCCAGTATACCCTCGCACCATCTTTGTTTTGAGTCACAACCAGTAATTTGCAGAGACTGGCATATTCGTTGATCAGTTCTTCATCGCTTTGCAGGTCTTCGAATGAAAGCACCACCGCGTTAGTTTTTGGTAGTAATTTTTCTTTGTGTGGGAAGTCTTGAAAAGTTACTCTTCCATCCTTGTTGATGTGCCTCAGCATGCCTTGGGGCGTACAGCAGAGCAGGCTGTCAGGAAATGCATCAAAAAGGTCAGGGTCAATCTCACCAGCCACCGGACCAAGATGGATGATGGAGGCAGACTGCCAGAGAGCTGGAATGTCTTTCGCGCTCAAGACTGACCCACGCTCGTAACAATATTGTTGTCTTCCGGTGGGCGTTGTGATGTTTCTGAACAGGGTGGTTTGCCCTGGTTTGGCGTTGTGAACTTGTATTGGGGAAAGGGCTGAAAGGTCTGCGTCTTCCCCGTAACTGCTCACCAATCCTACTTCGTGACCAAGCCTGTGAGCGGTAAGACCGGAATAACTGGCTGTGCCGCCGAGTTTACCAGAACCATCGTTTTGAATATCTGAGGTAACATGCCCTATCAAAAGGTAATCGATTGGTTTCATGGTAGTTGGTCTGTTCATCCGTGTTTTTTCAACTTTCAGAATAAAAAATTATAGCATGGAACCTCAACTTTTTTCGTTTCCGGCACTTGCGTTTGAGCCCGACAAGTGCCTATCTGAGGACGGTAAATCGCAGAAATTCTTGGGTAATTTGGGTAATGTAATTAAGCAATCATATTTTTGCGATGGGGATCCACTCTATGAAGCGATTTGGTGATTAAGAAAGTTGCATTATACGAAGCAGCAAGATTGATGGAACGGAGTAAAATTAATTAGAATGCTGGAAGACAAACACACTTACAGAAAAGCCCTCGATGACTTTCATCGCCTGCGCAGCAAAGCGGCTATGGATCGCTTCTGGGCAGGCATCCGCGGCGAATCTTTGGATTTACTGCCATATGATGAAGTCTCTTCAAAACTGCGAGCGGTGAGCCAGACAAACATCGGCTTACAGCAGGTCCCTCTGAAAAACATTATAGGCAGCGTTAACCGCACTTCAGATTTTGACCGAAAATTCAGACCGCTGCATGACGATGACAGTTCACGCTGGGCAAATGTTAAAACAGCAATGATCAGCCCTCATGCAGTCGGTGTTCCTCCAGTTTCGCTTTATAAAATCGGCGATGCTTATTTTGTTATGGATGGCAACCACCGCATATCCATTGCCCAGGAAATGGGGCTGGACAGTATTGAGGCTTACGTAACCGAGGTAAAAACGAAAGTTTCTTTGTCAAGTTCATTCACGCTCGAAGAGCTGGTTGAAAAAGCTGCACTGGCTGATTTTCTGGAAGACACCCATCTTGACAGAATATTGCCAGGGATCGACCTCAGTCTGAAAAGCATTGAAAATTATCCACTTCTGAAGGAACACCTGGATACCCATAAGTATTACATGAGTATTGAACAGAACCACGAGGTGTCCTTTGACGATGCGGTTCTCGATTGGTATGACCACATCTACTCACCGGTTGCCAGGATCATCGAAGATTCCGGGCTTCAATATGAATTCCCTGCCTACACAGTTACTGACTTGTATCTTTGGGTGCTGGACAAACAGCAATCTTTGCTTGAAGAATACGGTACTCCTTTTAAAACAGAAAACGTGGTTGACTTTGTGGCCAGTCAGGAAGGCAAACAAACCAAAACCTCTGGCATTGCAGCTGACCAAGAATTAGATAAACGGTTGACTGGTAGGTATGAGGGTCAAGAAGATTGTCTTTTCCGCGATATCCTGGTTGGTGTGAGCCATTCTGACCCTGACCTTTTGGCACAGCAACAGGCAATCTTGATGAACCGCTGCACTGATGGGAACATCATGGGATTGCACGTGATGGTTCAAAGTGACCAGGCAACACCAGCAACTGAAGCAGAACTGGAAACAAATTTTTACCAGCGATTGAATGACAACCAAATGAAGGGGCGTTTTCTTACTATCCGTGGGAATGTCAGCAAAACCTTACAGGAATTTGGACTGCTGAGCGATATTTTGGTAGTGAAACTCAGCTTCCCGCCAGGAGGTTCTGTGTTTGACCGATTGTCATCAGGAGTGATCAGCCTGCTCCAAAGCAGCCGCCGACCAGTTGTGTTTGTCAAGGAGGCAGCTATGCGGGTGAGCCGCATTCTGCTAATTTATGATGATAGCGAAAAAGCCCGGGAAGCCTTATATATTGCGGCATATTATGGCGCTCGGTATGGTTGTGGACTTCACATCCTAATGCCGGAGAAAGACAGCAAATCCAACGAAGAGGCAATTGATTTCGCACAAGAATATCTTAAATCTTTAAATCTGGATTATCAGACGGTTATGCTTTCCCATAATGAGCTGGCTGAAAATCTGACGACCTTCATTGAAGAAAACTCAATTTCCACTGTTATGTTGGGTGGCTATAGCACTACAGGTTTGCTGGAGCGAATATTCAGCTCCACAATAGATCACGTGCTTGAACTAAGCCCCGTACCTGTGTTGGTCTGTTAGCTACATCAAGTGCGTTTCAATACCAAAAGTGTGCGATCGTCCTCGAAGAAATCGCCACCTTGAAATACTTCCAAATCGTTCTGAAGCTCTGAGATTACCTTTTCAGGTTCTAATTCTGCTATAGATTTGAGGAATCGTGGAAGACGTTCCTGCCCATATTCCTGCCCCTCGGTGTTTGTTGGCTCACTGACTCCATCAGTATAAAGCACTATTGATTGACCATGTTCAAGCTGAAAATCGACATCGGTCAACGTGATTGGCTCAAGTAACCCCAGCGCGATTCCACCTTTGGGTAGTTGTTTTGCAGCTTTTTGGGCGGAGTCTAGAATGTAAGGCGGGTTGTGTCCAGCAATCGCATAGGTTAACTTACCGCTGTTTTTGTCAAGGATCATGTAAATGAGGGTAACGAAAAACGATTGGGTTGAGTCAAGTTGCAGGAGTTGATTCACCCGTTCTAACGTTCGAGCAGGCGAGGTGAAATCTCTCGATACTGCTCTCAAAAGCGTTCGGGATACCGTCATGTACAGCGATGCCGGAAGACCTTTGTCAGAAACATCAGCAATGATCAAGCCAAATCTGCCATCATCCAGAGGGATGATGTCGTAAAAATCACCGCCAACCTGCCGGGCAGTTTGCCATGCCACTGCCAATTGATAACCGGGAATTTGAGGTAGTTTTTCAGGCAGGAAGGTCTTTTGAATTCTACGTGCCAGGTTTAGTTCCTGTTCGGTTTGACTGCGCTGCTGTTCAATCGACTGCATGCGATAATTTTGAAATGCCAAGGCAATCTGACTGGAGGCACGGGTCAGGAAATCTTGCCTTCTCCGGATAAAATTATGTTCTTCGTCGCAGGCGAGCAGAAATCCATAAAACTCGTCTCCAATTTCAATGGGAAACACCAAAGTTTTTATGCGGTGGCGAGGATGTAACTCCAATTCCAATTCAGAAAGCTTGCAGAACATATTGTCACTGAGAGCGTGATCTTCCTGATCAACAATCAACTCCAGGATTTGTTCCATCTCATTTTTGCTGAAGAGTTTTCCTGCCTTACCTTTGACATAGTCCTTATCATCTCCGCGAACGATCAGGTCATGCAATTTATAATTCTGCTCTTCTTGCTGATAGGCTAACAGTGCCAAACCGCTTAGATTACACTCAGTGATAACCCGCATGCAAGCGTCGTTTAGTGCCGTATCAAAGGCCTCTGTTTGCTGCAAAACATTACCCAATTCAAGCAATCGCAGAGAAATACGGTACTCTTCCCGCTTGTCTTCGAGCATTTGAATGTTTTGAAGGCTTATCGCGGCTTGCTGAGAGATTCCTTTCAGGATGGAGAAGCGGTCTTTGTCCAGCACCTGTTCCGGTTCGGCAGGGGTGAAGGGGTCGTTGCTGAGGTGAAGCAAGTAGCCGAGAGTCTGGTCCTTGGTTTGGAGTGGAAACGTCAAGATGGTCCCATTTTCAGTAAGTTGGGGCAGGAGCAGTAATAACTCAGGAAATTCGCCTGCCCGGGCGACAGAAAGCTGAGGGGTTTGATCTGTAGAACCAATCAGGGCATTACGGTCAAAATTGAGCGGAAGCGAGGCCATTGGGCACAGGATCTGCGGGCAATGTAGATTTGGAAGGCTGAGAGTATCGTGATTTTCAGTTTCCAGGACCAGACCAACAGCTACTCCACCAATCAATTCGATCAGGATTTGCCCAATTTTGTTGGTAAGGTCGTCCAGTGAGGTCAGGTTTTTGGTCTCAATCGCCAGATCGAGCAGAATTGAAGTCAACCAAGCTTGTTTGTCTTTTTCTGCTTCGACGCGCTGCTTATCCAAGGCTGTGCCAATATAATCTGCAAAAGTTGAGCAGATATTTACGGAATCCTGTCCGTACCTGCCAGCGGAGCCAGCATGAAAGGTCAACACCCCATATTCCTGCTCCTGGTAACTGATCGAGGAAGCCACAGCGGAAAAGTCTGGCGGCATATTCATGCCAATTTGTACTGGGTCAGTCAACACGTCAACAGGTTTGATCGAACCATTATCGCGACTTGAAACCTGGGCAAACCAAACATCTGCTTTAACCGTCTGGTTTGGCGTCAGTTGACAGACCTCAGGTTCTCTGCACCAATAGTCATTCAGGATCAATCCATCTTGATCTTCACTTTTTTTCCAAAAGCCGATAAAGTCAACCGGAAGAATCATTGGAATTTGTTCGATGACGTAACAGATCAATTCCTCTGGCTCGACGTTGCGGGAAATCCGTTCTGCAGTTTCCCTGTACCTTTCCACAAGGTTTCTGTGCCATTGTGAGGTCTTGTAAAGGTTTGCATTGCGCAGAGCAATAGAAATTGATTGCGAAAGGATTTCCAATTGCTCAACATCCTGATCACTGAAAGCGTTGGGCTTGTCACTCTGGATGTCGAGAACGCCCAGCATTTCTCCCTGGAATTGAAGAGGAAGTGATAGTTCTGAGCCTTGCATTGTGTCATGATTTGAATCAGGTCTGTAATTGGGATCTGTTGAAATATCGTTAGATAACTGGACTTTTCTTGAACGAGTTGTCAGAGGGATCAGTCCAGGTTTTGCCTGAACTGGATAAGAAATTTCATTCTCTTCGTAAAAATCAGCTTTTAAGCCACTACCTGCTTTAAACACGATCATTTGAGATACAAAGTCAAGCAAAAAAATGTGTACAAGTGGATAACCAAATTGAGTGTGAATCGATCTGGTAACTTCCTGAAGCAATTCATCAAGGTCAAGCGTGCTGCTGATTGAACGGTTGATGTCTGAGATGATGCGCAGTGTTTCAAGCGGGAGAGAGGAATTGTCTCTTTTATTGAGGTTTTCTTGCTGAGTGAGCGGGAATTTTTTGATCAGAGTGAGCTGATTGCCATTGCCTGTATTAGGTTCGTAAATGACCTGGTCCATCAATTGGTGGATCAGGAAGATACCCAAGCCGCGCTCACGCCGATCTTCCAAAGGTCCATCGAGGTCAGGCTTTGGAACTGACTCGAGATCAAATCCGGCTCCATCATCCTGGAGGATGATCTTCATTTCTGACTCTGTATGATTTAAAAAGATCCTGATTTTGCCCTGGGGTAGATTTTTATAGGCATGATCGATAATGTTCGAACTGGCTTCGTCTACCGCAAGATCAATTTCGTAAATCTGTTTAGGCGTGAAGGGAAGTTTTTGGGCATAGGCGCGCACAAATTCTGAGATTTGAACTAAATTTTTACTGTCAGCAGGAAAAGTTGCCGAATCCATGGCATAAGTCCATCCGGAAAGGCATTATAACATGAGCATCAGGTAAAATAAGCGTATGGATAAGGATAAGAAAACCATCCGCATCAACGATCTGGCAAAAGATGATCGCCCGAGGGAACGTATGCAGGCAGAGGGCGTGCAGGCGCTGACCAATGGCGAATTGTTAGCGATCCTGTTGAACAGCGGCAGCCGCGAAGAGAGCGCGATCGACCTGGCAAATAAGATGCTATGCGATTTGGGCGGTTTTAGCGGCATTCACAGGGAGGATCTGTCCCGTTTGATCGAATTCAAAGGAATTGGTTTGGCAAAAGCAGCCAGGATAAAAGCAGCTGTGGAGGTCGGCTATAGACTTTCGAAAGAAAGTGAAGACCCAGCCATTTTTATCAAAACCCCTGAGGATATCGTAGATTTGGTGGGGTTTGAGATGAAGGGATTGGGTCAGGAACAACTATGGGTGCTCCTGCTCAATTCGCGCAATAAATTCCAGGGAAAAGAGCGCTTGTACAAAGGATCACAGGACGCTACAACTGTGCGCGTAGCCGAAATTTTCAAGGAAGCGGTCAGGAAGAATATGTATGCGATTGCCCTGGTACATAATCATCCTTCTGGAAACCCGAGTGAAAGCCCTGAAGATGTCAATCTGACACGAGCGGTCATTGAAGCCGGCAAAATTCTTGACATCCGAATTCTTGATCACGTTATCATCGCTGCGAATAATCACACTTCAATTCGGCGCAATCACCCTGACCTTTGGACGTAGAGCAGTAAGACGTCTATCGTAAGGGAAACATACAATAATATTTCATTGAATTTATTTTATTTTGATCATTTGAAATGATTTGAGGGACAAATCTATTCCGATTATTTCATCTTTTTACTAGCACACAAAAGTAGTAATAATAACGAAGGTAATAAAAATTGCTTCTTATTAAAAAACGTTAATTGTCGATAAAGGTTTTTTACTTCAATGGACTTTTACAGTTTGGACAGATGGTCTCAACTTTTTCTACAACAAAACCACAATTTGAACAAGTATGGGGTTGAACCTCTCCAAGAGGAGCACCACAAGCAATACATCGACCAGCTGCGATTTCGTTAGCAGTAAGGCAATATGGGCAAACAGTGCGACTTAACCGGGTGGATAAGGCATGACCGGTGCCGTGCTCGCGTGCGGTTTGGTCAATGACCTGCCAGATCTGGTCTTCGAGGGTGATCGATTCAACGTCCTGGACAATATCATCCAGGCGGTTGAGTAAAGAAAGCGGGTTACGAACTGCGCTTAGAGCAGAGAATCCCAGACTGGCAGCCAATCCCAGCCAACTTTGTTGACCAAGGCTGATGCTTATTCCATCGGCAACCCTTGAAATAGTGGCAGTCATGGCAGTTTGCCCACCGGACCTTCGATTTAGTCGGGTAGCTATCTGTACTGCAAGGTTGTCTTTGTCACCGATTTGCTGAACCTGGTAGTTTCCGCGGTGAAATGTAGCAATCAGATTGTTAGCGATTTGGCGGGGATCGATATCTCCATGATAGATGCGTGTACTCATTTTGTTCCTTCTGACAGGCTTAATAGATTCGATTATAATCGGAATGCTTAAAGGTCTCGAGATGAATAAGGTTAATGATAAAACTGTTCGATTCGCAGCTGGTATGATTGTTCTGATTGTGCTGCTTTTTATTAGCTTGTTGCCAAACCTCAATCGTTCGGTATGGGCACAATTTCCGACTGTCTCGATCCCGACCGTGACAAGTTCGCCAAGGGGGCTGTACGTCCGCGCGGTTGGAGACCCCGAAAATCCACTAAATGTGCGAAGTTATCCTAATTCCACTTCGACCAGGGTAGGTGTTTTCTTGGTCGGTCAGGAAGCTAAAGCTTATGGTTATTATGGCGATTATGTCATGATCGATTACGCTGGCGCACCTGACAATCGTGGTTGGATCGTTTTGAATCGCGTGGAGGTTTTTGGTGGTTCACTGCCGATGCTTCAGCCGCCACCTACTGAAACACCTTCGATCACGAAGACAATTGACCCAACGCTGGCCGCCCAATTTATTATCACTGCGATCCCAAGCAGGCTGCCAACCTACACTGAACCGCCGGCCTTATTGATCCCAACTTATCCTGCCGAAGTGGGCGGAACCACGACTGGCGGTATACCAATCGGCTACGTTATCGTAATTTTGGCTGGTTTCGGTTTGTTCCTGACACTGATCGCAGTATTACGCCGCGGTTGAAATTCACCTAACTTTTCGAGTGTGTGTATTTTGTGATTCGTTTGAATGAATTCACAAGCGAATAGGCCTTATCCAAATTTTCCAGATTTTGTTCCATAGCCTGGTAACCTTTATCAAATAGGGGACCTGATTCGATTTTTTCAAGCAAACCGATATGCCCGACAATAGGTTCGACCAATACGTCTGGTTTCGATTTTTCAATTCGTAATTCACTCAATTCAGTAGTTACTACATCCACTGTCGCAATTAAGTAGCGCATTATTTCACCAACGCGAGTTTTAGAGATGGTCTTTACCAATGGCTCAAGGATACTGTCTTCAAGAGGAACTTTGATGTCATCAAGGCCGAAATCAGAGGGCTGTTTGTGCAATACAACTGCAGCAATAGGCAGGCTTGCATCAAATTCGCGGGCAGAGTCGATGGGAACAGGGTCGAGAATACCTCCATCGACCAAAACCTGATCTCCCTGGCTGGGGAAAATGCCGGGAATTGCGATCGTGGCAAGCACAGCTTTCATCACATCGCCTTCTTTGATAATGATTTCTTTTCCGGTCTTTAAACTGACTGCTGTAGCAACAAAAGGAATCTGCAGGTCTTCGATCATTTTTCCGTGTAAAAAAGGTTCCAGAGATTTAATCATCCCGCTGGTACCAATTAGCGAGAAAGTTGAGGGACTGATGCCTGACCTGAAGCTTGATTCAGTGAAAAAATTATCGACAGCAGTTGCTATCTCTCGTGGTGGAATCCCTGCAGCAATAATTGCGCCGAAAAGACCGCCCGCACTTGTGCCGGCGATGCCATTTATCTTATAGCCATTGTCCAACAAACATTGAACAACTCCGAGGTGCGCGACGCCTCTGACACCTCCACCACCTAAAGCCAGGTTGATATCTCTTTTCATCTTTCACCTCTCGATAAAAATATAACATAACGACATGAATTGATGATAATTTCATAGAAAAACCGGTTTCTATATTTTAAAAGTATAATATTGAAGGGTAGGAAATAAACAATTTAATCATAGTATCGCTCATAATCTTCTTTCTA
>OBLN01000694.1_pt1 | contig 11999 bp, 12 predicted proteins | sample 1519301 | NCBI WGS metagenome assembly OBLN01 (sample SAMEA2452533, study PRJEB22499) | sediment metagenome | reverse complement strand
TATGTCATGTAAGAGTCCCGCTCTTTTTGCAAGTTTTACGTCTCCGCCCATCTCGGCAGTCATAACTCCCGCCAGGTGTGCCACCTCAAGAGTATGTGCCAGCGCATTTTGTCCGTAACTTGCACGATAGCGAAGCTTGCCTATAAGTTTCACAAGTTCAGGATGCATTACGCCGATGTCAAGATCTGCGACTATCTCTTCACCCTCGTTTAAAATCCCTGACTCAAAATCATCGCACACTTTAGTGTATATCTCCTCAATGCGGGCAGGCTGTATACGGCCATCCTCTATAAGAAGCTCCAACGTTTTTGTAGCAATTGCGCGTCTGTAGAGATTAAAACTGCTTACCATGATCGCATTTGGCGTGTCATCTATGATAATATCAACGCCCAAAAGAGTCTCAAGGGTTTTAATATTTCTGCCCTCTTTGCCTATGATGCGCCCTTTTAGCTCATCATCAGACAAATTGATCGTATTTGTAAGCCTCTCCGCGGCAAACTCGCCTGCATACCTGCTTGTAGCCTGAGCCAATATATAGTTCGCCTTTTTTCTGGCTTCTGCTTTGGCCTCGTTTTCATAACGCCTTACTATGTGGGCTATCTCCGCTCTGGACTTCTCTTCGACCTTTTCAAGCAAAACTGCTTTTGCCTCATCTTTAGTCATTCCGGCACAGTGCTCTATGGCATTAAGTGCTTCATCTATCTTCTCTTCGTATCTTTTTTTCAGTGAGTTTAGAGATTTTTCATTTCTTTTTAAATCGACTTGTTTAGATTTTAAAACAGCCACTTCATCCTGAAGTCTTCTCTCTTCATTCTGTTTGTAGCGTTTAAAATTTTGCTCTTTTTTTACAATTTCCTCTTCTCTTTGATAGAGGTCGGCTTTTGCCTTCTCTTTGGCGCTCTCGTAAAGCTTTGTGGCTTCAAGCTCTATCTCTTGAGATTTTATATTGGCCTTGTATAAAAGCATCTGCGCTTCATTTTCGATCGCACCTGCTTGAGCTTTTGCTTTTTCGACATATATGTCGAAATTAGCACTAGTAATTTTTTTAGAGATGAAAAATCCAATAAGCCCACTAACGGAGGCTATCGAGCCCCCGATTAGTATCTCATTTAACATTCTATTTCCTCTTTAGAGCCATATTTTTATTTTGCACAGTAATATTTGGCGTAATGATCAAATCACATGTGATGTCGTACTCATCACAAATTAACTCTTTTGTGTAACAAAACTCTGATTGTATAAAAATTGTGTATGGTCTCTTTTTTAACTTTTCAAAGAAACGATCATACATCCCTTTTCCAAAACCAACTCTTTGTAAATTTCCATCTACACCAACTACTGGCACTATGGCTATATCAACTTTTTTAATATCTCTTAAACTTTTTCCCGCTTCATAAATACCAAACTTTTTTTTCTTCAGCGGTAATCTAAATGGTACCATCTTAAAACTTTCGCCTTCCATAAATGGAACAAAAATATCACATTTTTTTCTCAATTTTTCAATTGATTTTGCAGTGTTCGCCTCAAAAGGGAGAGAGGTATAAAAAAGTATTTTTAGATTTTTTAGATTTTTAAATCTGCCAAGCTCTTTAAGCAGCTTTGCATCTATTTTTGCATTTTTATAAAATCTGTTGTGAATGGGAGAGCTTTTAATTTTTTCTAGACAATTTCGTCTAAAAATTGCTTTTGTAAGAGGCATATAAAATCTTTATGGCTATAATTTCGCTCATTTTACTAAAAACAAGGTAAGCAAATGTTTAAAAAATATATTTTAGTTATTTCAGTTATATCGGCAATACTTTTTCAAGGATGTTCAAGCAACGAAGATAAAAAAAGCAGTGCAAACGAGATGATAGCGGCAAAAGAGTATGTTCTGAGCGGTCTGGATAAAAAGCAGTATATCGTTAAAAAAGAGGGCAAGGGCTTTAAGCTTGAAGGCGCTGATGGCAAAATAGTCATATTTGACATATTCGCAACCTGGTGTCCCCCATGCCGCGCTGCAGCTTCTCATCTAAGCTCTCTTCAGGAAAAATATAAAGATGATCTGGTTATCGTCGGCATAACTATCGAAGATAAGATCGAAGATGCAAAACTTCAAGAGTTTGCGAATACTTACGGAGCTAAATATATTTTGGTAAATTCAGATCAAAACCGCCGTCTTGTAAACGAACTGGTACAAGAACTTGAGCTTGGCGAGAGATTTCCGATCCCTACGATGGCGATGTACAGAGATGCAAAGCTTATCAACTACTATGTCGGTGCTACCGAAGAGGAATTTATTGACAGCGACATCAGAAATGCTTTAGGCAAGTAGATGTTCGGTTTTATAAAAAAATCCCTCTCAAAAACTGCAGATGCGATAAAATCCGTAGTTCCAAAGAAGAAAGTATCTTTTAGCAAAGATGAGATCGAGGATATTTTACTCGAAGCGGATGTAGAGTACGATCTTGTAGAGATTATACTTCGCGAGATATATCAAGACAAAGTCACGCGAGAAATTCTTCGCTCAAAGCTGCTTGCCACCCTAGCCTACACATCCTACGAAGAGCCAAAGTTCACTCCTCCCTTTGTCGAACTGATAGTCGGTGTGAACGGTGCGGGAAAAACGACCACCATATCCAAGCTTGCGGCTCGCTATAAGAGTGAGGGCAAAAAAGTGATGCTTGGAGCGGGAGACACATTTAGAGCTGCAGCTATAGAGCAGCTTACTCTCTGGGCAAAAAAACTCGATATCCCCATAATCGCTTCCAAACAGGGGCATGACAGCTCTGCTGTTGCTTACGACACCATAGACTCCGCAAAATCAAGAGAGTTTGACAACGTCATCATTGATACGGCAGGAAGACTTCACACACAGACAAATCTAGCAAACGAGCTTAAAAAGATAGCTAGAATCTGCGATAAAGCGCACAGCGGAGCACCTCACAGAACCATCCTCGTCATCGACGGCACACAGGGCAACTCAGCGATTGCGCAGGCAAAAGCCTTTAATGAGATGATAGGGATTGACGGCATCATAATTACAAAGCTTGACGGAACTGCAAAAGGAGGAAGCGTCTTTAGCATCGCTTACGCGCTTGAACTCCCTATCCTCTACGTTGGAACAGGCGAGCAGCCCGAAAATCTAACACCATTTGACAAGTATGAGTTCGTAGACGGACTGTTGGATGCTATCTTCGTTGAAGAAGAGAGCTAGTCTTACGTCCTAAACGTCTCCAATTTCGCATGCAGCTCATCGGTCATAGAGTTTAGATGCTCAGCCGCAGCTGCTATCTCCTCTACGTTTCTTGCGTTTTTGGAAGATATCTCATTTATCTCTGAAACTTGAGAGACAATGAACTCTACATCTCTTCCCGTCTTCTCAAAGTCGTTTACTGTCTTATCACTTGCTCTTACTGCATCTTTTACAATTGAGACGCTCTCGTTTATCTTAACTTCAACATCGGTCGCATTCTCCGAGAGCTTTTGAATATCTTCAGAGTTTGAGTTCATCTGCGTACTTACATCCACAATGGATTGAACAATGACGTTAATGGTCGCATTTATCTCTGTAAGACTTCTTTGAGTTCTCTCTGCAAGCTTTCTTACTTCATCTGCAACGACCGCAAATCCGCGTCCGTGTTCACCTGCACGCGCAGCTTCTATGGCAGCGTTAAGTGCAAGAAGGTTCGTCTGTTCTGCGATATCGGAGATGATCTCTAAGATGTTCTTGACCTCATTTGCTTCACTTGAGAGCGTCTGCATTCTCTGTGAGAGCTCCACTTCAAGCTGAGCGGAGCCTTGAACTTTATGGGTAAGCGCCACAATCTCATCTCTTGCCAGATCAAGATTTTCGTTTGCTTTGATGATCTCTTTTTTACTCTCCTGCGCATCGCTTATAGCCTGAGCTATCTCATCTTTGATGCTGTTTGCTTTTTTGGTAGCTTCATCTATGACAAGAACAGACTTCTCAACATTCTCCCCGACTCCCATTGCAGTGGTCGAGAGCTCATGAGAGATGGAAGCGTTTTCGCTTGATGACTGTTTGGAGACGTCTATGAGATCTTTTAGAGTACTCATAAGAGTGTTGAATCCGTGTGCCATCTGCGATAGCTCCAACGGCGCCTCCTCATTTGCTTCTATTGTCAAGTCATTGTTGGTGCTTATCTTAAGCAGGGTCTCTTTAAATCTCTCTATCGGAGTCGTTATTGATATTTTGGTAAAGTAGAGCATAAATAGGGCAAACAGAACAATGCCCACGCCAACGGCAGTGCTTAAGCTTACAATATGAGACGTTGCTTCATCAAGCTTGTCCTCTATTGATACGTGAGTAGTTCTGTAGAGCTCCAGTTCAACTTCTCTAAGCAGGTCTATAGAGGCAGTTACGTTAGAGAACCAGACTTTGGCATCGATCCCGAAGTTGCCATTCATTCCATTCTCTTTTGCAGTACCAATCATCGAGAACGTTTTGCTTACAACCTCTCCGCTAAATTTATCTTTGTAGAATTTTTTAAGCGCATCGGAAGTAAGATTGTTGAATTTACGCGTATTTACTTCGTAAGTATTTATGCGACCCAGAAATGCAAAGTAATCTTTCTCCGCGAAACCATCCTTATTAAAGGCCACGTTTAGATTCGCTCTTATTTGTCCCAAAGACTCTTTTGCAGATGCCATATGTGTATATGCCTGAATGGTGTTTCTTATCTCTTTGCTATCAATGAGAGATGGAGCAAGTGTGGTAGCATCTATCAGAGTTATGATAATGCTTGTGAAGTAGCCTCCAGTTTCAGAACCGCTTATAGTATATGAGTCTATAGAGGCTCTTTTTTGAGCAAGAGCGCCAAAAGCGTTTAAGACAGTGACATCGCCCCCAGTGGTATCATAAACTTTTTTAAGCTCATCTACGGCTTTGTCGACATTTTGCCTAGCAGACGGGATCGCGTCGCCGTTACTTTTCCCCTTTGTAGATGCGAATCCTACGCTCAGCCCTCTTTCAATCTGCAGATAGTGCACCGCTTTTGCAAGAGCCTCCGTCTCTAAAACACGATTTTTGGTCGTCTCAAGAACACTCTTTTCTTCTATCGTCTCAATTATCATCGACACGGATAAAGATATTATGGCCAAAATAGGTAAGACGGTTAAAAACAGCAGCCGCAGTTTTATACTCAGCTTCTTCATCATTATTGCCACCCCTTTTTTAATTTCAACGGATGTTAACATCTTTAGTTCCCGTTAAAATTGATTTATAACAATTATTGATAATCTACTATAAATAATTATAATATTGTCGTATGGCTGTTACCTTTTGTAAAATAAAATAATGATAAAATACAGACAATTTTAAAGAGACAGGAATTTTATATGCCACTACTAGACAGTTTTACGGTTGACCACACGATCATGCCCGCACCAGCCGTTCGCCGTGCAAAAGGGATGAAAACGCCAAAGGGCGATGATATAACGGTTTTTGACCTGCGTTTTGTACGTCCTAATCATGAGATATTATCATCTGAGGGGATCCACACTTTAGAGCATCTCTTTGCAGGGTTTATGAGAGACCACTTAAATTCAAAAGATGTAGAGATCATCGATATCTCCCCGATGGGCTGCCGCACAGGATTTTATATGAGCGTGATAGGCACGCCTGATGAGAGTGTCGTAGCAGATGCATGGAGAGCTTCTATGGAGGATATTTTAAAAGTTAAAGAGCAAAAAGATATTCCGGAGCTCAATGTCTACCAGTGCGGGACATACAAGATGCACTCTCTAAGCGATGCAAAAGAGATAGCTTCAAAAGTCTTAGAGCGCGGTATCGGCATAATGGATAATGATGCGCTTTCGCTAGATCTCTCAAAAGTGGAGTAGCAGATGTATATTTTGATCCCGATGGATAGCGAAGATACAAACGAGGCATCCATAACTAAAGTAAACGATGTAAAAGTATGGACGCAGATTCTTGTTCAAGACGGTAAGATAGCCCAGATGAAACACAACAGTGACTGGAGCGCTTTTGAAGAGCGCAGCGAAGCCGTGGTAGTGATGGATGACAATGAGTATGTATGGCCGTTTATGGAGCAAAATATGATGGTGCTTGTGGCACATACGCAAAGAAGTATAGACGACATCGTAGAGGCGTTCATTTTCAGGGAGCTTAACGAGCTTGCGTATTAAAGAACTCTTCAACCCGCTGCCGGGCAACAGATATCTAGAAGTGACAACAAATGTAGATGAGATATCTTTTTTGTTGGCGCAGATGATGGAAGATGTCGGCGGAAAGTTCAATATTTCACTATATGAGAGCGGTGCCCCAGCGACAGATATAAGAGCAAATATTTCACATATAGCCGATAAAAAAACTCTTCCGCGTGTTATGCCAAGAGAGCACGATATGGTAGTTTTAAAAGATATATACGCACTTCATGAAGACAAAGATGCTCTTCTCTCACTCTCTTACCGCACACTTGCAAATGCTGCACATATAATCATTTTGGAAAAAAAGGGTGTCATCGACACAAAAGAGCTGATGCAGAGACTCGAAGAGTTTGAGTTTAGAGCTGCCAACGAGATAGACGTGGTCGATGGCTACGACCTAGTTATGGCAAAAAAGATGCATATGTGGGGCAACGGGTTGTAGCCCTTACTGATACGCTTTGTCCATGTCAAAATCTATAGGTTCTGGAACTTTTATCTTATCCAGCGAAGATGGGTCTACCTCATGACTCTTTAGGTCATACTCCTCGCCTTGATAAAACTTCTGCTCCTGCGCAAACTTCTTCTCCTGCTCTATCGCTTCCTCTAAAGCCTTTTGCATCTTTGGGTCGTTTTGAGTATCGGGCTTATCTTGGGCGATAGCTAAAGCAGAAAAAAATACAAACATAATCAAAATATATTTCATAGCCGACTCCTTTTTAAACTTTGTGTTTGGTTATAATAACGCAGATATTCTTCCAATAAAATAAATTAAGATAATAATATTTATAAAAGAGATTTATGCATAAATTCAATGACGAACTTCACAAAATGGTAGAGAGCGGCGATGGAAGCTATACCGCCTACTCAAAAGAGTATGATGAGCACTACCACTCCACAAAAGACGGCGCGCTTAGTGAATCGCTCTTTAAGCATGTATATCCCGCATTTTTGCTAAAAGAAGATCAGGATGAGATAAATATTTTAGATATCTGTTTCGGTCTTGGGTTTAATACTTTGGCCACCATTTACCAGCATAAAAAAAGAGCGCTTAGCTCAAAGCTAAATATCTTCTCTCCGGAACTTGATGCCTCTTTAGTGAGATCATTGGGGAGTTTCAGATACCCAAAAGAGTTCGATGAATTTAAGGAGATAGTAAAAGAGCTCTCTAAAAATGGGGTTTACAGCGATAAAAATCTGCATATAGAGATCTTTTTGGGCGACGCGAGAGAGTACTTAAGAGGCCTTGAGCCAAAAACATTTAACATAGTGTATCAAGACGCTTTTTCGCCATCTGCAAATCCTACGCTATGGACAAAAGAGTATTTTGCAGATATAAAGAAGGTTATAAAAGATGACGGAGTTCTAACGACCTACTCAACGGCTCTTGCTACCAGACTTGCACTTTACGAGAACGGTTTTAACATCTATATAAACAGCGGAGAGGGCTACAGAAACGCCACGGTTGCCTCTTTGGCAAAGCTTGAGGAGTTCGAGGATGTGGATATGGAGCATAAGATCAGATGCAATCCTGACGCCAAGCCTCTTAGAGACTAGGTTTTAAACTTATCAAGCTGAGTTTTTAGCGTCTGGCTGATTCCGTAAAGCTCATTTGCGCCGGTAGAGATGTTAAGCGCGCTCTCTCTGTTTAGATTCACGATCTTATCTATCGAAGAGATGTTATCCAAAATAAGCTCCGCTTTTTGCTGGACATCCTGTGTGCTTTGAAGCGAGGATGATGCCAGGTCTGCGGTTGATGTTATGATCTCTGTTGTATTTTGAAGTTTCTCTCTCATTACTTCGGAGTCATCGCTTAGAGCTCTTGTCTTATGCACGTTTTGGTTCATCTGATGGCTTGCATCCGTTATGGACTGGATGATCACGCTCACATTTGCATATATCTCGCCTATAGCTTTTTGTGTGCTCTCTGCCAGTTTTCTGACTTCATCGGCAACGACCGCAAATCCGCGTCCATGCTCTCCTGCACGCGCCGCTTCTATAGCAGCGTTTAGGGCTAAAAGATTTGTCTTGTCCGCGATATCTTCAATGATGCCTAGAACATCGCTGATCTTTTGGGCATCATTTGTAAGCTGGTTTAGATGAGAGGCGATCTCCTCCTCGCTTTGTGCGTTGCGCTGAATCTTGTCAACTATGTCTAAGATATTTGCCTGAAGCTCTTTAAGATTCTCCTCTGCGTTCGTCGTGACCTCTTGAGTTTTTTGGACGTTGATGGTGGTAGTCTCAAGCTTCTCTTTCATATCGTCGCTCATATTTTTAGTAGCATGAACAAGTTCAAACTCCTTTGCAGAACCATCGCTGATAAGAGATGCGCTGTTTTTCATCTCCAGAGTGTGTATGCTGTTTGCGTCTGATGAGTTCTTTGCATCGTTTAACGCCATGCTAACCTCTTGAAGCAGTTTTGTAAAAGCTGTTGAGACCTCGCCGAGCTCGTCATTTTTATTGTAGCAGGACTCTTTGTTGGAGATATCGAGTGTTTTTAGAGTCGTGACTATGCTCTCTCTTATAGTTGAGATACTACCCTTTATGAATGCGTAGAGTCTGACGTTGAGAAGTGCCGAGACTATGATAAAAAATATGATCAGTATCAGGATGTCGTAAAAGGTCTTCTCCAATGTAGTGGATGTCGTGTTGTATATCCCCTTTATCTTGTTGTCTACCTTGTGCTTTATGATGTTGAACTCTTTATTTATGATCGCACTGGTAAGAGCCCATTCGTTTGACGCTATTTTTGCCAAAACATCTCTCTCTTCTTTGCTGTAGGCTTTTTCTATCTCATCTAGTATATGTGATGAGTTTTTATACTCGGAGATTATCGTGTCGAAAGATTTTTTTATATCTTCATCTTTGTAAAATGAGCTCTTCATAACACTCTGTATGACCTGCTGCAGATTTTTTCTTGTCTGCACAAGCGAGATCCTAGCCCCTTCAAATGCAACGATGCCTGTCAGTGCGTTGGAGATGTTGTTCTGGATGGAGTTGAAATCGTTGATAGCATCTAAAAGCTCGTTTTGCGGTTTGAAATTCTCTTCGTATATGGTCTCAAGCGCATCTTCTCCGTCATGTGAAGCGCTAAGCGAGAAGTAGCCAAGAACTCCCATGCTAATAATCACTACAAAAATATTGCTCAGAAGCTTTTTGGATATCAGGAGGTTGTCTTTGTTTACCAGGACTTTAAACACAAAGAAGAGGGCTATTATCAAAGCTATGGCAATAGATGACATAATAGCAATATAGCTTGATATATCCTCTTTTTGCTCATGTGCGTCTTCTGTTTCAATGATATTTACGCCCTCTAGTTTTAGTCCCTCTTTTTTCCATTGACCTATGCCGCTTTGGAGCCAAAAAACATTTTTGTATCCATCTTTTGCGCTTAATACTGCAGCTTTGTATGATTTCCAGCACTTAATGCCGTTGCAGTAAAATATGAGTTTTGTGGCTTTGTCTTGCGGGAGTCTTGAGTTGTGGTATATGTCGCTGCTGCTGTCAAAATCTGCTATCTTGTTACTGTCTCCGCCCTTTTCATCATAGTATGCGGAGATGGAACCCTCTATATTCTCTATGGCATACTCAGGCACTTTTCTGGTATCGACGAAAACAGCACCCTCTTTTTGCAGTGATAGAGCAGTTTTGGTATCTACAAGAGTAACGCCGTGCTTTAAAGCGCTCTGAGCGTCAGGAGTGTCCGGTTTTGCAAAAGATGAGGTGGAGATAAGAAATAGAAGAAGAGATATTTTTAAAAAATGCATATATAAAACTCCGCTAAGATTGGTTGGCTTATAGTATACCAAAAAGTGATAATATAGTTACATATTTTTTAGTATCTGGCAGAGATCGAGTCTACTTCATCCCATGAGAGAGTATTTTTTTTGTGAGAGATAATATGCTCTACGTATCTTGCGAACATATCTGTCTCTACGTTTACGCGCGAACCTTTTTTATAGTTCTTAAAGAGGGTCTCTTTCATAGTGTGCGGTATTATCGTGAGTCTGAAACTATCGGCAAAGACCTCATTTACGGTCAGACTTACGCCGTCGATAGTGATGGAGCCTTTTGGAATGATATATGGGATGAATTTTTTCTCGACTTTTATAAAAACATCAAAAGAGTTACCGTTGTTTCTTATCTCTTTTATTTCGCCTATTGCATCCACATGACCCTGAACGATGTGCCCCTCAAATCTGTCCCCCATCATCATGGCAGGTTCGATGTGAACCTCTCCTTTGTAGTTCTCCATAGCCAAAAGTTTCTGGCTCTCTGGGGAGAGTTCGACGCTAAAGCCGTCATGCTCCACTTTTATAACGGTAAGGCAGGCACCGTTTACGGCAATGGAGTCGCCGATCTTCGCTTTATGTTTTGAGCGGATGCTAAGCGTACTTCCGCTCAAACTCTTGACATCTGCTATCTCGCGTATTAATCCTGTGAACAATTCATCTCCTTTTCTGCCATATAATGGCAAGCTTTAGTGCCTTAGCGGCTAGCGTAGCCAAACGGGACTTTGTTCCGTTTGGCGTTGTAGACTAGAAGACTATTTTACCCTCTTCTTGAAGACCTTTTATGATCTCTTTTGCCTTCGCATGACCTTTATATGCCGCTTTTCTGCAGTAGTCAAGTGCCATATCGTGATTTTGCTCGCATCCAAAACCTTGGTCGTATAGCATCCCGAGATTGTATAAGCCTTCCGCCAGACCACCGTCAGCCGCTTTTTTAAAGCAGATAAAGCTTCTCGTCTCGTTCATCTCGACCCCATGCCCATCTTTGTATAAAACACCAAGATTGTTAAAAGACTCCAAGTGTCCGCGTTTTGCTCCCTCTTCATACCAAAATGCCGCTTCTGAGAAGTTTTGCAGGCATCCAAGACCGCGCTCAAGCATAAGTGCGACCTCGTACATCGCCTGAGGAACCTCTCTGATCGCCGCTTCCATATAGAGCTCATGTGCCTTGAACTGATTATGTTCAACGCCGCCAAGACCGTTCATATAAAGAAGAGCAAGATTAAAAAGAGCGTAAGGCTGCTTCATTTCAGCCGCCTTTTCGTAAAGTTCCAATGCTTTTGCATCATCTCTCTGGCAACCCTGAGCATTTTGGTACATATATCCCAAAGAGGTCATAGCATCTGCATCGCCTTCATCTGAGAGTTGCGTATAGAGCTCAAGGGCAGTTTTGAAGTCTTGAGAGTTATATGCGTCATGTGCTTTTTTTATCATCAGTTTAAACCATTATTTAGAATATTACGCAAATGATACTCAAAAATGATAAAATTCGGCTAAAGAAAATAATATGGAATATATATGAAATATGATGTAATAGTGGTCGGCGGTGGACATGCGGGAGTTGAAGCATCTCTATCATGTGCAAGAATGGGAGCAAAGACCCTTCTTGTCTCGATGCTTGCCGAAAATGTTGGAGCGACCAGCTGTAACCCTGCAATAGGCGGTCTGGCAAAAGGGCATTTGGTACGCGAGATAGATGCACTCGGCGGAGAGATGGGTCTGATAACCGATGAGGCTGGGATACAGTTTCGCATACTCAACCAGACAAAAGGTCCTGCCGTTCGCGGAAGCCGCGCGCAGATAGATATGGACAGATACCGCGTAATTGCAAGAAACAAGATACTGACAACGCCGAATCTTGAACTGGTTCAAGAGATGGTAGAGTCTCTTATAGTGGAAGATGGCAAGGCTGTAGGCGTTAAAACAAATCTCTTGAACGAGTACAGAGCAGAAAAAGTAATCATAACAAGCGGGACTTTTTTGCGTGGAGTTATCCATGTCGGAGAGATAAAGCAGGAGGGTGGACGCTTCGGAGAACAG
>OBLN01000693.1_pt1 | contig 12011 bp, 8 predicted proteins | sample 1519301 | NCBI WGS metagenome assembly OBLN01 (sample SAMEA2452533, study PRJEB22499) | sediment metagenome | reverse complement strand
TGGAAATCAGCAGGAGAACAATTCCTACCCGTCCTTTTCTGTTCATTCAAGTAAAACTTAATGGCGAAGAGAAGCCCTATGAACAGATTTTTTCTACCGTAAATGAGCATCTTGAAGAGATCCCGGAATCTGTGGTGTTTCTGGACATTTCGGGAGATTCGGATTCAGTTCTTTCTTTTAGCGAGATCGAAGAGTACGTGCTGAGCAAGGGAGCCCTTGTAGTGGCAAAAGTTAATGACTCCAGGACAAAAGACGGCGTTCTCGAAGAGGTTATTAAAGTTGCGTTTTCCGACCCTGACAGGGCTGTTGCCGAAGAGATCCGCAGGATGAACCTGAATGACGGTGGGTTGATTATCGATGAGGTTATCCGAAGCCCGGATGTGCCAAGGTCAAGGGTGGACGAAGAAACGGAGGACAGGCTTTTGGGTCTGATCGAAGCAACAGATTTCAAAGACCCGGACTTTATGATAACAATCCCTATCAGCCCTGCTGTTCCTGCCAGCCTCGGGAGCTCTATCATTCCTTCCAGTCCTTCCAGCTCTACCATAATTGGAGAGCCTGAAAAAGCCAAACAAACGAGTGCGGCTGAGCAATCTGCAACTCTTAAACCTGCTGACGGGGTTGAGCTTCCTGTGACGACTGCTGAGGGGAATTCTGAAATTCTGAGGATTGCGCCGAGAATTCAAAGATCCGAGTCTCTTAATAATTCTCTTAATAATTCTCTTAATAATTCTCTTAATAAAAACTTTAAAGAGCCTGATAAAATCTTTGAATCTCCTGATCCTGCATCTAAAGCTCTTGCTGAGGATCCCGAACCTGAGGATTCCGAACCTCGTCACACTCCGGTTATATATGAAAATGCTGAGCCCGCTGAAGCTGTCGAGTTATCCGAAACTACCGAATATCCAGAAGCGTCCACAGAAGTCGAAATGTCTGGAGCAGTTTTCAATCCCGGAGCGACTGTCGACCTGCCGACCAGCTCTTTGATGACTTCTCAGGCTAAAACTCCCCCCGTATCCGAAGTCCATCAAGAAATTCCCGATATACGGGTAAAAGTTCAATCTGAAGAAAGCAATAAGGCTGAATCCGGGATAGGTCGAGGGAATAATACAGAATCTAATACAGAATCCGGGGCTGGAAAATTACCTGGATTCGGGGTAAAAATCAGTCTCGAAAAGAAGAACGCAGTGACGGAGAAGTTTCCTGAGGAAAGGCTTGAGGATGAAATTCCTGCAGTCGGAATATTTCCAGATGACAATCTTTCGGACGAAAAACCCTCCAGGACTCCGGATAAAGCCGTAAAACCGGTAAAGCAGAGCCAGAAAAAAGGAAAAGAAAAGTCTGCAGTACCCAGACAGTATAACCTTGGTGATTACCTGTGAAGCTGAAAAACCTGTATATAGAAAATATCCGGAGTTATAAAAAACTGGACTTCACTTTCGATGACGGAGTGACCGTGATTTCCGGAGTAAACGGTAGCGGGAAATCAAGCCTGCTTGAAGCCTGCTTCATGGGGCTTTTCGGGAGCAAAATTCTCTCAAAGGACTTTGTTCTTGCGGATATGATTTTTAAAGGAGCTGAGAATGCAAAGATCAACCTTGGCTTTGAACATCTCGGGCGGGAATACCTGCTTGAGCAGGCTTTCAGGTACTCTTCAAAAAGTGAAAATGCTTCAAGCTCAAGGTGCGTACTTTTTGCTGACGGGGAAAATATTGTTGACCAGGCAACCCGCACTTATGAAGAAGTCTGTGCCCTCCTGAATATGGATGAAGAGGCATACAGGAACTGCGCATATATCCGGCAGGGCGAAATTGACGTACTGATCAATGCAAAGCCAAAGGACAGGCAGCGAATGATTGACGATTTGCTCCAGCTCGGAAAGCTTGAGGAATACCGTGAAAGGGCAGGATACGCTAAAACAGCCGTCAGAAGGCTTGAAAGGGACGTAAAAAATAGCATCTCTGGAGTAAAAGCCGAAATAGAAGGAGTCGAAAGCACTGAGCCCGTTATAGCTCTCAATAAGCTAAGGCAGAAGGTAAAGGAAACGGACACTATCCTGAACGATCTTAACAATAAAAAAGAATTTGCGGCTGCACGTAAAGGAGAGCTCGATCTCAAAATTGCCGAATACAGGGAACGCCTGCAGGAAATTGAACTTTTGAAACAGGCAATACTTAAGTTTCAGGAAGATAAAGCCAGCTGCTTTAAAGAAAAGGAAGCCTTTTCAGGGGAGGTCCAGGGACACAGGCGCGTTTTACTTGAACTAGGAGAAGAAAATTCCGGCTTGAGAGAAGAATGCGGTTTTGGAGACCTTGAAATTGAGGCTCTGCTTTTGCTCCAGGAAAAAGAGGAGTCATCTGCCAGGGAAAAAATAAGTGCAGAATCAAAAGAACTTGCTCTCCTCCTGAAAGAGGAGGAAACCGGTATTCAGGCATTGCGCGAACTTGAAAAAGAAAAAGCTGAAACCGAATTTACTCTTGTCGAATGCAGAAACAGTATCGGGGCTGCGAATAAGGAGATCGAAAGGTACAGGGAAAATATAAAGCAGCTAGAAGAGGAAAATAAAGGGCTGAGGGAAAAAGCAGGTTTTGGGACTGCCGATGAAATCGTTTCAATTATAAAGAAACTTGAAGAAGAGGAAAGCTTCCTCAGAGATCGGAAAAATGAAGTCTCGACAAAACTCGGACTTGCACTTAAGGAACAAGAGACCAGCGATACAACCATTTGCGAGCTTGAAACTGAAATGCAAAACTGCGGAACTGCAGTCCGGAAAGGGAGTGCGGAAATTGAGGCGCTTGAGCAGGAACTCAGGGACAACTCAAAAGCAGTGCTGGATATTCAGGAGCAGAAATCTGGAGTTTTTGAGGGGCTGAAAACTCTCGGATTTACCGGAAATCAACTTGAAAATCTGGAAGATTTCAATGAAATTTTGCTGGAAAACAAAAACCGGCTGCATGGAAAAGAGAAAGAGATTGAGGCTACCTTAAGGGAAATTGAAAATAGCCTCCGTAAAAACCAGGAGCTGCTCGCGGAAGGAAAGTGCCCTACCTGCGGGCAGGAGTTAAAAGGGTCAGAAGTTGCATGCACTGCAGAAGAATGCGAACAGAAAAAAGAAAAGCTTTCTTCGGAGCTTAAGGACATAAAACTTCAAAGTGCTGAACTTGAGAAAAAGCTCAACCGGCTCAAGGACGCAAAAAAGCTGGATAAACAGATCTCTGATTACGACCTCGAAATTGAAAAGCTGGCTGAAAAGTCAAAAGCTTCAGGAAAACTGATAGAGACTCATAGAGTCCGGATAGAAGAAGAGTCCCGTAAGCTTGAGACGCTTAATAGGCGGAAACAGGAACTTGAAACCGTAAGAGACCAGCTCACTTCAGGTATTAAAGCTCTGCAGGACCAGGAAGGTGCGGCTCAAAAAGCTCATGCTGAAAGTGAAAATGCTCTCCGGGAAGCTAAAGTTTTTGAACGAAAACTTGCCGAAAATGCCTCTGAAATCGAATCTCTGGGCGGTAAAATCCGGACATCCCTTGCGCTTATAGAAAATTACGGGCAGAGACTTGAAGAGCTCAACGAAAGACTAAAGGCGTTTACAGATAAGGAAGCCCTGTCAAAAGAAAAACTTAAAGCTCTCGAACTTGCCCTTGAAGCTGTTCGGAGAAAAGAGGACGACGCAAGAAAAGCCCATGCCGAAAGCGAAAGGCTTCTCGGGCAGGCAAAAAAGCTTCAGGCCAACCTGCTCCATATGGAAGGCATCAGGCACAAGATATCCGAGCTTGAGGCCGGAATACGAAGCCTTTCAGAAAAAATAAGTCTCTTCGACCGGGAAATTCTTGAACGAAGCGACAGGAAAAGGCAGCTTGAAGGAAAACTGGAAGGAAATAAGCTTGCAGAACTCCAGCAGAAGCGTGCTCAGTTTGAAGAAGCATATGCAAATATTACAGAGAGAGCCAGGGAAGTAACTGCTGGGAAAGATGCTTTTCTAAAAGAAATAGGCATGATTGAAAACAGCTTAAAGCGTTTGAAGGAACTTAAAGAAGAACTGAAAGCTCTTGAAAACAAAAGGCTGTACCTTGAAGCCGTATATAATAACGCTGACGAGCTTGAAAATACCTATACGCGCGTCAGGGCTGATATGCGGGCAAGGAACATAGGGGCACTTTCTATCCTTTTGAATGAGATGTTTGGTTTTATGTATACAAATAATGCGTATTCCCATATCGAGCTTGACCCCGAATATAACTTGACGGTTTACAGAAAAGACGGCACACCTCTCGAGCCCAAACTTTTGAGCGGGGGAGAGCGTGCAATCTTTAACCTTGTACTGCGCTGCGCTATCTACAGGCTTCTTGCCCTTGGTTTTGGTGGAGATAAGCCGGACGGGCTTCCTCCGATGATCCTTGACGAACCAACAGTTTTCCTGGACCGTGGGCATGTCAGGCAGCTTCTGAAACTCATAGACATGATGCGAAGTATCGGAGTCGGGCAAATCATAGTGGTCTCCCACGACGAGTCACTGATAGATTCGGCAGACCATGTCTTCCAGGTACAGAAAGATCCGCTTACTAACATGTCTACAATTACAAGGATTTGAAACACAAGGATTTGAGATAAAAAAGAAGAATTTGAAGCAAAAAAACGAAAAAATTGTGGAAAAAACTGAATAAATTAAAAAAAGCTAGGAATAAGTTTGAAAAGCTAGAAAAAAGCTATAAAAGCTAGAGTAAAGTTAGAAATGTTATAAAAAACCATAATATAACAGGAAAATTGAAAATTATGCCTGGAATGTAATAAAATTAAGATTTGATGGGAAGCTTATCCCATCTTCTTTAAAGCAGGCAAAACATCTTTTCCGTATCCTTCGAGAAAAGCTATCTGATCCTCAGATGCCGAATGAAAGTAAAGATGGGTAAAGCCTATGTCAATATATTTTTTTATGAGTTCTATATGTTTTTCCGGGTCATCCGAAATGCAGACTGATTTCTGAATTACATCTTTGCCAATTATCTTGCCGTTCTGCGCAGACATTGCAGGAGTATAAATTTTATTCAGGAACAGGGCGGGAACCATAGCTCCTGCCCAGTATTTTTTGAAGTTTTCAACTGCTTTTTCGAGGTCGCCGGTATAATCTACAAAAAGCTCTACGGCTTTTGGCATCTCTTCAAAATCTCTACCTGCATCATTGGCACCTCTTTTGAATTCAGAGAGTATTTGTTCGCATTTCGTCGTATCCATACCCTCTCCTACCGTCATAAGCCCGTCTCCGTAATATCCGGCAAGATAGGCGCTTTCCGGTGCAAGAGAAGAAATGTATATAGGGATCTCATTTTTAGGCAGAGTATACAGTTTAGCCTGCCTTGTGCGGTAATAACACCCTTCAAAATCTATTTTTTCTCCTGTCCAGAGGCTGCGGATAAGTTGTATGGATTCTATCATCATTGCCTGGCGCTCTCTAAAAGTTGGCCATTCGTAAGTCACCGGATATTCGTTGAGAGCTTCCCCGGTTCCTACTCCAAGGTAAGTCCTGCCTCCCGCCAGAGAAGAGACTGTTGCTGCTGCCTGAGCAATAATTGCCGGATTATAGCGCAGGATCGGGCATGTAACCCCAGGACCCAATTCGATGGTTTCTGTCCTTGCAGCTGCAGCTCCAAGCCAGCTCCAGGTAAAGCATGCCTGCCCCTCTTCACTCCAGGGATGAAAATGGTCGCTAACGTCTATGCTTTCAAACCCATTCTTTTCGGCTGCAATTACCTGTTCCAGCATTTCTAAAGGTGAAAACTGTTCAGGTCCAATTTTGTATCCTATTTTCAGCATATTTTCCCCCCATATATCTTCAGCTATGTCAAATAATTATATTTTCGTATTAATATAATATGATTTTAACGCTCTATGCAATATAACTGTGGAAAACTAATGAAGCTACGGAAGACAGTATTGGAAGATCTTAAAAAAAAGAGAGAACTTATAAAAATTCGGTGAGATAAAGTTCAATAAAAGATGAAAGGTTCAATAAAAAATGAAATATTTGGTAAAAGAGGAAATATTTGGTAAAAGATGAAAGATTTAATAAAAGAAAAAAAGTATCAATAAAAGAGAAAAGGTTCAATGAAAACTGGTTCTGTAAAAAATGGTTCGATAAAATATCCGGTGGGCAATTTGGGCAGCTCACCAGTAAACAAGATAGTTGAACAGCTCATCAGTCTGCTCTTTATAATCCCTGAAAAAGCTGTAGTCTTTTATCAGATACCCCTCTCCTTCGGGAGCAAGGTCTTCTAAATAGCCGTACCAGTAAACTACCATGCCCTCACCGAAGATGTCAGCGTATTCTCTGAATTGTTTTTTTGCATAATGCTTATGTTCGAAATCATCCCCGAAGAGAGCTTTGCTTTCAATCCACCTGACCATATGGCCCTCTATGGGGATCGGATCAGATAGGACAAAGTCCGGGGTCTTGCCATCTCCCTGAGCTCTTATTTCAGCTTCGGTACAGTAAGAAATTCTCCTGTCATCAAGCCATTTGCGGATAATCTCTTCCCCCATTTCACCTTTTTTGCACTGCATTTCATGGGCGCGGGGTGAAAAGAAATAATCTGCGTCGAGGGCTTTTCTGATCTCTTTCCTCAGACGGCGGTTTTCTATACAGTCTAGATGCTTAAAGAGCCAGTTTATACTTTTTCGAGACATATCGCAGTTCTTGAGGATCAGAGAAGCCATGAGGGTTGGAGGAAAATATGTGTGTTCCGCAAGTTCGAGAATAGACCTTCCCTGCTTCCACCTTAAAAAGAGTTCCTTCTCCCTGGAATAGACCTTCCTGTGCTTGAACCTGGTCATCTTCACTACCTTCTGATTAAGAATGGTAGCAATCATGCCTGCAGGCCTGGTATGTTCTTCTGAGAGACGGAACACGTCTCCAAAGTTATGCAGTGAATTGTATATTTTCTGGTATGTCTGGCGGTCCATCCTCAATCATTGCATCCCTGTTCTTGCTTTAACATAGAAAATAAAATTGAACAACATGAACGAAAAGCGAACTTTTCAATATGCAGGGGCTTATTTTTTTCTATAGACATCTATTCTTTTCCTTCTATATAAGCTTCTGACCATACCATCAGGCTGTGTCAGGGTCTTTATAGAGCAAAACCTCGGAAGCGTAATGCTCCGGATCAGGTCGCGAAATCCAGAAGGCTTCATTAAGGAGTTTCTTTGCAGGCTTGCCTGATAAATCAGGAAGTGAAGAAATCATTTTTTCGTTTTTCTGTTTCTGGATATTTCTTTTGAAGCTTCAGCCTGCGGCTCCGTTTCAAGTTAATTCAGTTTTGAATATTTTGAATAATTCCAGTTTGACCTGAGTTAGGCCGGATTTTTTTCAGTTATTTTGATTAAACCTTAAGTTTACTTAAAATTAACTTAAATTACTTCTTCTTTTATAGGTTAATTTCGAGCTTCCAGGGTATTTCTTTTTCGGTAGGGAGATCTTTTTAACTCCAGAACTCTTCTTCGTTATCGGGAAGATCTATTTCCATTACCTCATCAAGCCTTTTACGCTTTTCCCTGTTTTCAGCCATTTTTCCTGGTTTTTCTTCCCTGCCCGGAGGATAAATATTTTTCTTTTCTTCCTCATTGCAGGACGCAAAGATTGTTGCATGCTTATCCCTGGAAATTACTCTTTCCTGGACTTTCGGCTTTTCCTGAGCCTTTGGTTGTGGCTTTGCGTATATGATCGGATTCTCTTCAACAGGATCCTTTTTCAGTCTGGCTTCAAGTCTGAGGGAAGCTTTTTCAGCTTCGATACCAGCATGTCCTTTTTGCAGCTTTTCTCCGTGGTCTTCTTCAGGACTTTTTTCAGGTTTTGTATCCACAATGTTTTCGCGGCATCCAAAAAATAATTTTTGAGTGTCTTTTTCTGCGGTGTGGGAATGCTCTTCTTCTCTCTCAAGACGTCTTTCCTGAGGTCTTTCTACCGGCCTGGTTGGCGTCCAGTCTCCTTTTTCAGAGACGTTTTTCCATCTTGGAAGAGGCTGCCTCCCTCGCTTGCGGAAGGTATCTTCGGCATATGTATCTCTGTTATGCTCAGCATTTCCGGACCTGACTTTGCTTGTTGCGTTATAGCCTATTAAACAGGTGGGTTCCCTTGTTCTCCATTCCAGGCAAAAGAGGTGGCATTCCCGCCCTTTGCATGATTGGGCTATATCAAGTGGACAAACTTCTGGAAGGGCCATAATATTAGAATATGCAGAATATAAAAAATAGTTAACGGTGATGAAGTGAAGCAAAATGGTCAGAGAGCTGAAAAGGCACGAGTTTTCTGAAGGTTTTTAAGGCTTGGGTTTTTAGGGAAAGACCGGGGAGCGGGAAAGGAGGGGGCAAGTCCTGAGCTTATGCCCAATAGTTCTTTAATATGGCTTCAACTCAGTGGAGTTTATACTAATCTTGGCGAATATGAAAAGGCTGTGTACTCCATTAAAAAATCAGCATTGTTAATGTGATCATTTCGGTTAAAGACGTTAAAGGGCAAATTGTAGCTTTTTTACCTAATTGAGTTGGAACGGGGGATAACGGATGAAGGGGCATTTTGAATTAAATTTTCATGATACGTTGAGGTTCAAAAAACGGTAGATTTGTTATTGAACTTTAATTTGACAGATGCATAAATATTAAAATGAATATCTGGGCTTCACACTCCGGTTTTTCTCATATATTCGAAATTTCTATGCTGTATTCTCTGATTTTCACTATTTTTCACTTTTCTGAAAAATTCTATGCAGATGAAATACGTTTTTTGCCAGAAAATACTCTATTAATTAGTGAATTCCGTCAAATTAGGATTAAATAGGATATTTGCTAAAATAAGAGTAACGATTATGAAATCAAAAAAATCTGCACTACTAAGAATGGACAGTGTCGGCATTGTTGTTGACGACCTCAAAACTGCTATCGCGTTCTTTACAGAACTTGGTCTGGAGCTAGAAGGCGAAACGACAGTTGAAGGACGATGGGTCGACCGAGTCGTTGGGCTCGATGGTGTCAGAAGCGACATTGTGATAATGCGGACTCCCGACGGCCATAGCAGACTTGAACTGAGCAAGTTCCGGACGCCTCTGGCGCAGAGCGCCGAGCCAAACGCGCCGGTGAACACGCTCGGTATACGTCGCATCATGTTCGCCGTCACGGACATCGACGACGTTGTTGCTCGCCTGCAGAAGCTCGGGGCCGAACTTGTTGGCGAGGTGGTACAGTACGAGGACATATACCGACTCTGCTACCTCCGCGGCCCCGAGGGCATTCTCGTCGCGCTGGCCGAACAACTCGGCAATAAATCGACAGCGGATGTTTTAGGAAATTCTTAACGAAAAATTTGCTGCCAGAGAATTAACAATTAAATGAAGACATTCCGATCAAATCTAACCATCTATTCTCTCCTAACCCTAAATTAACTCCCAATATTTCAGAAGGAACTTAATCAATAGTAGAATGATTTTCTATAAAAGTTATGCTGAATGACTATTGCCGTCATTAGAATGGGGGCAGACCATAGAGCTTTCAACCCTCTAAAATCTATAATTCTGTCTTTTTTGTGGATCTCCTTTTGATCTATCAACTGCCCAATTCCAGAAATTTGTGTAAAAAATGATGCTTAAAACAGTTTCTTTTTTAGTCCACTAGACTCCTATTTTTTTCGGCCGACGGTTGATCTGATTAATAAACTCAGCTTGATTGTATCAAGGGGAGGTTATAAGACAAAAGGTGAAATAATTTTTATGCAAAATTGTTCCTTTCTAGAAAAAAAGAGTTAAAGTAATTTGATTTTTTAAACAGACTCCACTAGGCTTTTAACTCAGAGTTTACCTCTCCGAAAGGGCTTCTGCAATAAGAGGGGCAACACTCAATTTACTTTCAGCTTTTTCGAGAGTGTCGGTTGCAATTATGTCTCTTACGCCTGCATTAAACAGCCTTAAAGCTGCATTTCTTGTAAGGACAGGGTGTACGCATGCAAGGTGAACATCAATTGCTCCCTGGGCTTTAAGCATCCGTATTGACTCAGCCATTGTCCCTCCGGTTGCGATCATATCATCCACGAGGACAACGTGCCGTCCGGTTACGTCAAGGTTCTTTGTTTTAATTACAACCGTGTCTCCGCTGAGCCTTGTTTTCTGAAGATGGTCATAATCAAAACCATTTCCTGAAGCTACATTCCTTACAAGCCCCTGGGCTCCTTCGTCCGGGGCGACCAGCATTGGTCCCTCAAGGCCGAAACCTGCTATATAAGTGCCTAGAAGGTTTGCTGCATCAAGATTTGTAGCAGGGCAGGGGAAGTAATCAAGTATGCTTTTTTCGTGAATATTTATCGTGAAAACCCTGTCGGCATTAATGCAGCGGGCGATAGCGCGGGCGCTTATGGGCTCTCCGGGCTTGAACTTCTTGTCCTGCCTGGCATAACCCATGTAAGGGACCACAACATTGATTTCAGCTGCCTCTTCACAGGCATCAATAAGCTGGAGCAGGGATACAAAATCAGAATCTGTAGGGGTGCTCTGGATAATGGTCACTTTTTCATTTTGGGTCTGTTCTGCGATTCTAAGATAAAGTTCCCCGTCAGGGAAGCGATTAAATTCGCAAAGCCCAGGTTCTGTCCCTAGAGCCCTGGCAGTGCGGCTGGCAAGTAACTGTGATGCGGGTCCACCTATGATCTTCAAGATTCATACCTCAGTGTGCCGTCTTGATATATCGCATCCTTTAAAAAGCTTATTTTTAATGGGCTCTGTTTTTTCCCGGCTTTACCTTTTCGAAACTTCATCCTTTAAGCTTTTCAAGCACCCTGATGTTTCTTATCAGTGTATGCGGGTAATTCCCGTTTTCGTCCTTTTCTGCAGATTTTACCATATCCCATACGGTAAGCAGTGAAACCGAAACCCCGGTCAGAGCTTCCATTTCAACTCCGGTTTTTCCGACAGTCCTGACCTCGACTACGGCAGAAACAGCTTCTTCCCCTATCTCAAAGTCCACATCTATCCCTGTTATAGGAATCTGATGGCACATCGGAATCGTCTCGGGAGTTTTTTTAACTGCAAGCACGGCTGCTACTCTGGCAGTTGCAAACACATTTCCTTTCTCTACAGTGCCTGTTCTTATTTTCTCTATGGTTTCTGCGGAAAGTACGATTTCTCCTGCAGCCCTTGCCAGCCTGGAAACATTATTTTTTTCGCTTATATCAACCATTCGTGCCCTACCGGCTTCGATATGAGTAAATGACTTCTCCACAAAATCACCACGTTTTTCGTACCTATTTTTTGTAGTTTCCGCTCTTTTTGCTTGCAATTTCCGATTTCTTAGTTTTCCGTTCAGTCAATCCGTATTTGTTTTCGCTGCGAGTAGTCCTCAATTATCTGCTGCAGTTTCTCTGCAAGCTCCTCGGCTTCTTCAAGGTTAAGTTTTATTACTTCTTCGTCTTCCCCGTGAAAAACCGTAATTCTTATTCTTGTCCTTTCGATTTCCACGTCTATCTTTCTTTCAAAATCATACACCAAAGCCTGTTACCCCCTCAATATGAAATTCATCGAGAATTAACATATGAACTATCATTGTTAAATATTGATTCTTTTTTTAATACTGATTACTGCTTGAATATCGATTATTATTCGAATATTATTCGAATATTATACTGTTATGAATAACGTTAGGATATTATTTGAGTATTGTCTGAACATTGTTCCATTTGAATGGTATTTAATCCCTTATTCTTTACCCGAATCTTAGTCTCGAATTTTTATCTGAAATTTTAACCCTAATTTTTATCTGAAATTTTAACCTTAATTTTAGTCTAGAATTTATTCAGAATTTTGTATCATGGCCTGCTTTTAGAAATAGCCTGCTTTTAGAAATAGCCTGCTTTTGAAAATTATTCCTGGATTACTACTTCTTTGTTATTTCTGACTAGTTTACTCCCATATACCTGCATATTTTTACCATAACTCATCATCCTATTTCTGCCTCTTTGATTATTTGAGGAATCTTTT
>OBLN01000692.1_pt1 | contig 12012 bp, 9 predicted proteins | sample 1519301 | NCBI WGS metagenome assembly OBLN01 (sample SAMEA2452533, study PRJEB22499) | sediment metagenome | reverse complement strand
TCCGCGAGGGCGGCCGCACCATCGGCGCCGGCTCCGTAACCGATATCATCGAGTAAACCATGGCCAAGAGCGATAAACGGATCAAGGTTCATCTCAAGTGTTCGGAATGCAACCGTAAAAACTATTCCACCTACAAGAACAAGCAGAACAGCACGGAAAAGTTGAAATTGAACAAGTACTGCCCCTTTGATCGCAAGCATACCGAACATCGAGAGGTAAAGTAAATTGGGTTGGTAGGTCAGTAGCTCAATTGGTAGAGCATCGGTCTCCAAAACCGAGGGCTGGGGGTTCGAGTCCCTCCTGACCTGCTTATAATCTGGACAATGGCAAAGAAAGAGAACATATTCAAGCGCATCGGCCTTTACCTCAACGAGGTGAAGGGTGAATTGAAAAAGGTGACCTGGCCCAGCCGCAATGACCTGTACAAGACCACGATTGCGGTTGTGATCGCTTCGATCGTTTTCGGGATCTACCTTTTTCTGGTGGATTGGGTTTTCTCTGAGATCATCCAGCGTGTCATCGGAGTTTTTCAGTAAACGGGCGCAACATCATGGAAAAAGAGTGGTACATCATCCACGTCTTCTCCGGATCGGAAGACTTCGTGGTCAAAGCCCTGCATGAAAAAATCCGCAAGTACGACATGGATGACCAGATCGAGGAGATCGTGATTCCCACGGAAAACGTCATCGAGATCAAGGACGGCCAGAAAGTAGTCAGTGAGAAGCGCTCCTTCCCCGGCTATATCCTGGTCAAGATGGTCATGAATGACAAGAACTGGTACTTTATTCGCAATACGCCCAAAGTGACCGGTTTCGTGGGCGCGGGCAAAAAGCCCAAGCCGCTTTCGGAAAAGGAAGTGGCAACGATTCTCAAGCACATTGAAACCACCCAGGCCACCCCCAAGCCCAAATACCATTTCGAGTCCGGCGACGCCGTCAAGATCATTGACGGCCCGTTCCTGAATTTCAACGGAGTCGTGGATGCCGTTCAGGAAGACAAGAACCTCTTGAAGGTGACTGTGACCATTTTCGGTCGGCCCACGCCGGTAGATCTCGATTTTTTGCAAGTGGAAAAGATATAGGAGCAATTCCATGGCGAGCCCAAAAAAGAAAAAGATCGTCACCAGCTTCAAGTTGCAGCTGCCCGCGGGAAAAGCCACTCCGGCCCCTCCGGTCGGCCCGGCACTCAGCCAGCACGGCCTGAACATCATGGAGTTCGTGAACCAGTTCAACAAGGCCACGGCCAAGATGGAAGACGGCATGATCATTCCCGCTGAAGTCCTGGTGCATCCGGATAAGACCTTTACCATGCAGCTCAAGACCCCCCCTGTTTCGTACCTGCTGAAAAAGGCCGCGGGGGTATTGAAAGGGTCCGGCGAGCCCAACAAGAACAAGGTGGGCCGGATTACATCCAAACAGGTTGAAGAGATCGCCCGTGTCAAGATGGAGGACCTCAATACCGATGATCTCAAGCAGGCGGTCAAGATCGTCAGGGGATCGGCCCGGAGCATGGGTGTGGAGATCAAGAATGTCTAAGCACGGGAAATTGTATCGCGATGCGCGCAGCCGCGTTGAAGATCGTGAGTACGGCCTGGAAGACGCCGTGTCGCTGCTGAGAGGAATGCAACGCTCCAGTTTTGTGGAATCCGTGGACTTGTCGATCCGCCTGGGAGTGGATCCGAAATATCCCGAGCAGAATGTACGCGGCACAGTGGCTTTGCCGCATGGAACGGGGCGCCAGGTGCGCGTACTTGTCATTGCTTCCGGCGAAAAAATCAAGGAAGCCGAAGACGCCGGGGCGGACCATGCCGGCGGCGAAGAAATGGTCGAAAAGATTCAGGCGGAAAACTGGTTTGATTTCGACACCGTGGTGACCACGCCGGATATGATGCGTCACGTCGGCCGGTTGGGGAAGGTCCTGGGGCCCAAGGGACTCATGCCCAGCCCAAAGGCCGGAACGGTTACTTTCAACCTGAAAGAAACGGTTGAAGAGATCAAGAAAGGGCGCGTGGAATTCAAGGTCGATAAAACGGGAATCATCAATTCCAGTATCGGCAGGATGAGTTTCGATGACGCGCAGATTGCAGAAAACGTGCGCAGTTTTATCCAGGCGGTACTCAAGGCCCGCCCGGCTTCGTTGAAGGGGCGTTACGTGCGCTCGATTTACTTGAGCACAACCATGAGCCCCGGAGTAAGACTGTTGCCTCAGGATTACGAACAGTGAGCGCCCGCGGGCGGAAAAACAGGAGGATGTCGTGACGAGTCCGAAGTCGATAGAACGCAATCAGAAGAGAATTGAAGAACTGGCTGGAATTTTTGCCCGCAGGGGAGTCTATCTGTTTGATTACCGCGGCCTTAGTGTACCCGAATTGCAGGAATTGCGGTCAAAGGTCAAGAACCTGAACGCCGGCATCAAGGTATTCAAGAACCGTATGGCGATCAAGTACTTCGCCGGGGCCGGTCATGACCAGTACGGCCGTGACCTCTTTCAGGGTCCCCTGGCCGTGGCTTACGCGGATGACAATTTTATCGAAGTGGCCAAAGTCATGGTCGAGTACGAGAAGGAGAGCAAGAAGATCCAGTTGAAATCGGCATTCGTGGAAAGCCGGCTGATGGATCGGGAAAAAGTATTGCAACTGGCCAAGTTGCCGGGGCGGGATCAGCTTCTGGCCCAGTTGGCCATGTCGATTGTTCATCCGCTCAAAAAGATGGGCATGTCGCTTGCCGCTCCCCTGACAAACATGTTGATTCTGCTGAAGAATCTGCAAGATAAAAAAGCAAAGCAAGGAGAAGAATGATGGCTGACATCAAAAAGGAAGATTTCTTCAAGCATCTGGATAACCTCACGGTTCTCGAGCTGGCGGATTACATCAAGGAGTTCGAGGATCGGTACGGCATCAAGGCGGAAATGGCCGCCATGCCCGTAGCCGGCATGGCCGCTCCGGCTGCCGCGGCTGAGGGTGGCGAAGCTGAAGAACAAACCGAGTTTGACGTGATTCTCAAAAGCGTTGGCGCCAAGAAGATCAACGTCATCAAAGTGGTCCGTGAAGTCACCGACCTGGGGCTGAAAGAGGCCAAAGAAGTCGTGGACAAAGCACCCGGCGAAGTGAAGAAGGGCGTGTCCAAGGAAGAAGCTGAAGAGATCAAGAAAAAGTTCGAAGAGGTGGGTGCCGAGATCGAGATCAAGTAAATGACTCGCCTCACCGAATGCGGACCCCAGAAATGAAAGGGTTGGTATGCACAAAAAAAATCATTACATTGACCGGGTAAATTTATCCAAACTGGTCGCTCCGATCGGGATTCCCGACCTGCTTGAAATTCAGAAGAAATCTTTCCAGATTTTCCTGCAGATCGATGAGATTCCGGAGAAACGTAAAAATATCGGTATTCAGGCGGCATTCAAGTCGATCTTTCCGATTTACGATTTCAAGGAGACGGCCATTCTGGATTTTGTTTCTTATTCGCTTGGAGACTGGTCCTGCAAGTGCGGCGAGCTCCAGGGTATCGAACAATCCAAGCCGGTGTGCACCCGTTGCGGCGCGCTGGTCAGCGCCGGCATCGCTCCCGGTAAGGACTCAGTTTGTCCGGAGTGCTCCAGCCGCGGTACTGTGGAAAACCGGGTCTGTGAAAAATGCGGGGATCGGGTCCGCCTGAAGATCAAGTATTCTCCCGAAGAGTGCCTGGACAAGGGATTTGATTATTCAATCCCCCTCAAGGTCACTCTGCGCCTCGCTCTTTACGATGAAGACAAGAAGGGTGAGAAAATCATCAAGGATGTCAAAGAGCAGGAAATTTTCTTTGGCGAACTGCCCTACATCACGGAACGGGGTACCTTTATCATCAACGGTACCGAGCGCATCGTGGTTTCGCAATTGCAGCGTTCTCCGGGAGTCTATTTCATGCCGGGGAAAGCCAGGGGCGAATTCACCGCCAAGATCATTCCCGCGCGCGGCGCCTGGATCGAATTCGAGGAGAAGCAGAATCTTCTGCAGGTCCGCCTGGACAAGAAAACCAAGCGCATCAATGTGACCACCTTCCTCAAGGCGATGGGACTTGCGGATGATCTGGAAATCCTCAAGATGTTTTATTCCATAATTCCCGCCAGGATGGAAAACGGCATCTGTTACGTGAAACTCTCGCGCATGCTCAAGGACACGAAACTGACCGCCGCAGTGACGGACGCCAAGGGCAAAGAGATCCTGCCCCAGGGCGCCAAGCTCATGATCAAGAACATCCGGGAGCTTGAGAAGCATGATGTAGACTTCGTGCCGGTGGATCTGGAGTTGTTGTCGGATCCCTATGCGGCCAGCGAGATTGAAGGCGTACTGCACCTGAACGAGCCGATCACGGGCACCCAGATTCGCAAGCTGCGGGGCATGAACACGGAATTCAACCTGTTTTTCCCCAACAGTGAAGAGGAGCCGCTCGGCCCCATGATCGCGCTGACGCTGCGCAAGGACAAAAAAAAGAAGGACGTGGAGATCACCGAGAAAGTCGTCATCCAGAGCGAAGCCGAAACCGAAGACAAGGTGGCCAAGAATCAGGGTGACGCCTTTATTGAAATCTTCAAGAAACTTCGCCCCGGTGAGCCCGTCACCCTGGAAGGTTCCAAGAAGTTCTTTGAAAACATGATGCGGGATCCCCGGCGCTATGACCTCAGCTCCGTGGGCCGCCTCAAGCTCAACATCAAATTGGGGATGAAGCCGGACCACAATGAGGAAGTGTATGTCCTTACCGTTGAAGACATGGTGGAGATCATCCGCTATTTCCTGCGCCTGAAATACGACCGTTCCGGTCGCATGAAGGTGGATGATATCGATCATCTTTCGAACCGTCGCATCCGCGCCGTGGGTGAATTGGTGGAAAACGCTTTCCGCATCGGCTTGATGCGCCTGGAAAAGATCATCCGCGAACGCATCACCAATGCCCAGGATATCTCGATCATGTTGCCGCGGGAGCTGCTGAACACCAAGCCGGTATTCGCGGCCATCAAGGAGTTCTTCGGCACGTCCCAGTTGTCCCAGTTCATGGATCAGACCAATGCCCTGGCCGAAACCACCCACAAGCGGCGCATTTCCGCCCTGGGCCCCGGGGGTTTGAACCGCGAACGCGCGGGCTTTGAAGTCCGTGACGTTCATCCGTCTCATTACGGCCGTATCTGCCCGATTGAAACTCCGGAAGGTCCCAATATCGGGTTGATTTCCTCGCTCACCACCTATGCCCGGGTCAATGATTACGGCTTTATCGAAGCGCCCTACCGCAAGGTCGAGAACGGCCACGTGGTCAATTTTTTCTGTGTCGATTATCCCGGCGACTCCAAATGGGCCATCGGTGAACTGGTCAAGGAAGATGAGCTGGACCGCAAGGTCAAGTCCCTGCAGAAAGCGGGAAAGGAATTGCCCTTGTACCATTACCATGCTTTCTACCTGACCGCGTGGGAGGAAGAAGGCTACACCATCGCCCAGGCAAATGCCGTGATCGATGAAAAGGGCCGTTTTACCGCCAAGCGCGTGGCCTCGCGGCGGGGCAGTGAGCCCATTTTCGTGCCGCCTGAAGAGATCAATTATATGGATATCTCGCCCAATCAGGTGGTTTCGGTTTCGGCGGCCTTGATTCCATTCCTGGAACACGATGACGCCAACCGTGCCCTGATGGGATCGAACATGCAGCGCCAGGCCGTGCCTCTGGTCAACCCGAAAACCCCGATTGTGGGCACGGGTATGGAACACAAGTTGATCAAGGATTCCGGGGTGGACGTGGTGTGCAGGCGCTCCGGCGTGGTGATGAACTCGGACGCGGAGCGCATCATCATCAAGACTGATGACAGCCGTGAAGCCCAGCTGGATTTTTCCGAGATCGGCGCCGACCTGTACGAACTGAAAAAGTACCGCCGTTCCAACCAGAACACGCTCATCAACCAGAGGCCGCTGGTCAAAGTGGGCGACCGGGTTGAAGCCGGCCAGATCCTGGCGGACGGACCCGCTTCCGACCGCGGCGAGATGGCCATGGGCCGCAACATCCTCGCCGCCTTCCTGCCCTGGCGCGGCTACAACTATGAAGATGCCATTATCCTGAGTGAGCGGCTGGTCAAGAACTCGACCTTCAACTCGATCTACATCGTGGAAGAAACGGTGGAAGCCCGGGAAACCAAACTGGGAAAAGAAGAGATCACCCGGGATATTCCCGGCGTTGCCGAAAATGTACTGCGGCACCTGGACGAATCCGGGATCGTGCGCATCGGGGCCAAGGTCCGACCCGGAGAAATCCTGGTCGGTAAGGTTTCGCCCAAGGGAGAAACCCAGCTTTCTCCGGAAGAGAAATTGCTCCGGGCCATATTCGGTGAGCAGGCTTCCGAGATCAAGGACACCTCGCTGTATTGCCCCCCCGGAGTGGAAGGAACCGTCATAGATGTCAAGATCTTTACCCGTCGCGGCCTGGACAAGGATTTGCGCGCGACCGAGATCGACAATGAGCAGACCGCCAAGTTGCGCCGCAACTTCAACGATGAGCGCCGCATCCTGCTGCTTGAACGCAACGATAAGTTGAGAAACCAGCTGGTGGGAGCAAAAGTCATCCACCCGTTTACGTTGAACGGCAACAAGCTGAAAAAGAACGACCCGCTCAAGGCGGAGTACCTGAACATCATCAACGAGGAAACCATCCGCCTGTTGAGTGAACATTTGGAAGAAGAACGGGTGAAACTGGTCGAGGAGATCGAATCCAGATCCCAGCTCCACATCAACGCCCTGGAAAAGGAATTGAATGAAAAGATCGACCAGATGCGCAAGGGAGACGAGTTTTCTCCCGGCATCATCAAGATCGTCAAGGTGTTGATCGCGGTCAACCGCCGCATTTCAACCGGGGACAAGATGGCGGGACGTCATGGCAACAAGGGTGTCGTTTCACGCATCCTGCCCGAGGAAGACATGCCATTCCTGGAAGACGGCACGCCGCTGGATATCATTCTCAATCCCCTGGGCGTACCTTCACGCATGAATGTGGGGCAGATCTATGAACTGTTGCTGGGGTGGGCGGGCAAGCTGCTGAACCTTCACTTCGAGACCCCGGTTTTCACTTCCGGCACGGAGAACGACGTCAAAGCGTTCATGCGCCAGGCAGGCCTGCCCGAGGATGGAAAAGTCGTTTTGTACGACGGGCTTTCCGGAGAAGCCTTCACCAACAAAGTGACTGTCGGCTACATGTACATCATGAAGCTCGAGCACATGGTGGACGACAAGATCCATGCGCGTTCCACCGGGCCGTATTCGTTGATTACCCAGCAGCCGCTGGGCGGTAAGGCGCAATTCGGCGGTCAACGCGTGGGTGAAATGGAGGTCTGGGCGTTCGAAGCCTATGGCGCGGCCTATATCCTCCAGGAAATCCTGACCATTAAATCCGACAACATCAGCGGACGGAACGAGATCTATTCGGCTATCGTCAAGGGCAACATGGATTTCAAACCGGGATTACCGGAATCTTTCAACGTGTTGATCAAGGAGCTGAAAAGCCTGGCGTTGAACGTGGAATTGATCAAAAAAGAGGGCCGCAGTGAAGAAGCCCGTCTGCGGCAGAACATCGATAATATTCCTTGATGAAATCAGGGCGTTTGTTTCAGAACAAACAGCAGGGGTCGAAGGTGATCGACCCGAGCCGGCGGCTGCGGCCGCCCATTTAGGGGAGTCCCCATGCATCGAATGAAAAATGAACGCATTGAAGTCAACATAATGGATTATTCCAAAATCCGTATCAGCCTGGCGTCTCCGGATATTATCCGCGCCTGGTCGTCCGGTGAGGTCACCAAGCCCGAGACCATCAACTACCGGACGTTCAAGCCGGAACGGGACGGGTTGTTCTGTGCCAAGATCTTCGGCCCCACCCAGGATTTCCGCTGCCTTTGCGGCAAGTACAAGGGGTTGAAGTACAAGGGCATCGTATGTGAAAAATGCGGCGTGGAAGTGACGTTTTCTTCCGTGCGTCGCGAACGCATGGGGCATATCGAGCTCAATTCCCGCGTGGCCCATATCTGGTTTTTCAAAGGGATCCCCTCGCGAATCGGCGTGATCCTGGAAATCAGTGCCAAGGAACTCGAACACATCATCTACTTCGAGAATTACATCGTCATCGAACCGGGCGATGTGCCGGACCTGAAGTACAAGCAGGTGCTCAGCGAAGAAGAATATCACGACCTGGTCGACAAGTACGGTGAATCGGCATTCAAGGCCGATATGGGCGCCGAGGCCATCCACGAATTGCTGCGGCGCCTCGATCTGGAAAAAGAGGTTGCCGAGCTCAAGTCGCGCTTGAAGGTCGAGCGTTCAATTCAGAAGAAAAAAAACTATGCCCGGCGCCTGAAGATCATGGAAGATTTCCTCTACTCCGGCAACCGTCCGGATTGGATGGTCATGAACGTGATCCCGGTACTGCCGCCGGACCTGCGCCCTCTCGTCCGCCTCGACGGCGGACGTTTCGCCAGCTCGGATCTGAACGATCTTTACCGGCGCGTGATCAACCGCAACAACCGCTTGAAACGGCTGCTCGACCTCAAGGCTCCGGAACTGATCATCAAGAACGAAAAGCGCATGCTCCAGGAAGCGGTGGATGCCCTTTTCGACAACCAGAAACGCAACAAGAGCTACATGAGTTCCCAGAAACGTCCGTTGAAATCCCTCTCTGACAGCCTGAAAGGCAAACAGGGACGTTTTCGCCAGAACCTGTTGGGCAAGCGCGTGGACTATTCCGGGCGCTCCGTGATCGTGGTCGACCCCAAGTTGAACCTCGATGAATGCGGCCTGCCCAAAAAGATGGCCCTGGAACTCTTCAAGCCGTTTATCTACAACAAACTGGAAAAGAAGGGCATGGTCACCACCCTGCGGGTGGCCCGATCCTGGGTCGAGGAGAACCGCGAAGAAATCTGGGACGCCCTGGCCGAGGTCATCCGTGAGCACACGGTCATGCTGAACCGCGCTCCCACGCTGCATCGCCTGGGTGTACAGTCGTTCCGTCCCCGCCTGGTCGAGGGCAACGCCATTACCCTGCATCCCCTGGTCTGTCCCGCATTCAACGCCGATTTCGATGGAGACCAGATGGCGGTTCATGTTCCCCTGTCGCTGGAAGCCCAGGCGGAGTCCAAGCTGCTGATGCTGGCAACCAACAACATCCTGTCTCCCGCAAACGGCAAGCCCCTGGCGGTTCCGTCTCAGGACATGATTCTGGGTTTCTACTACCTGACATTCAGCAAGCGCAACCTGAAAGGCGAGCACATGATTTTCGCTTCGCGCAAAGATGTGTTGCATGCCCTCGAACACAAGATGGTGGATATCAACGCCATGATCCGCCTGCGCTATTTCGGCGAACTCAAGAACCTGGATTCCTATATGCTGGATCCCCAGGACATCGCCAATTGTCCCACGACCACGATCGATCGCAAGGATAACCAGTTGCTGGTGACCACGCCGGGCCGGGTCATTTTCAATGACCTGCTGCCTGAAGGTATTCCCTACATCAACGGCCTGTTGAAAAAGAAGGGTGTCCGCAACCTGGTGCATTTCATTTACCAGAACATGGGTTTTACGCCGACCGTGCAGACCCTTGACCGCTTGAAAGAAGCGGGTTTTGAATATGCCACCCGCGCGGGATTCACCATCAGCATTTCCGACCTGGTTGTGCCGGAAGATAAGTTCGGCATCATTCAGCGCACGGAGAAGGAACTGGAAAAAATTGAAAAGATGTATGCGTCCGGCCTGATGACCGCGGGAGAGCGCCACAACAACATCATCGATAAGTGGAGCAAGGCCACGGACGAGATTCGCGAGATCATGTTCGCCAACATGAAACGAATGAGTTATGAAGGCGACAGCATCAATCCCATCTTCATGATGTCGGATTCCGGCGCCCGCGGCAGCAAGGATCAGCTCAAGCAATTGGCAGGAATGCGCGGCCTCATGGCCAAGCCTTCCGGTGAGATCCTGGAAACGCCGATCACCGCAAACTTCAAGGAAGGTCTGCCCGTATTGCAGTACTTCATTTCAACTCACGGTGCGCGCAAGGGACTGGCGGACACGGCCCTGAAAACGGCTGAAGCCGGCTACCTGACCCGCAAACTGGTGGACGCGGCCATCGAAGTAGTCGTCAAGGAAGAGGATTGTGGCACCCTGGCCGGGCTGGAAGTGTCCGCCATCATTGAGAACGGCAAGGTGATCGAGCCGTTGCATGAGCGCATCCTGGGCCGTATCGCCCTGCAGGACGTGGTGGATCCCGATGATCCTGAGAACGTCATCGTCGTTGCCGGCGAGGAAATCGATGAAAACAAGGCCCGCCAGATTGTCGAAGCCGGTATTCTGCATGTCAAGATCCGGTCAGGCCTGACGTGCGATACCGAGGCGGGAATCTGTCGCAAGTGCTACGGTCGCAACCTTTCCACCGGCCGTATTATTGAACTCGGTGAAGCCGTGGGCATCGTGGCCGCGCAGTCGATCGGTGAACCGGGAACCCAGTTGACCATGCGTACCTTCCACATCGGCGGCGTGGCTTCCGGCGCGGAGGGTCAGACAAAACTTCACTCCGGGCATGAAGGCGTGGTGCGCTACAAGGACCTGATGGCGGTCAAGGACAAGGACGGCGAGATGGTGGCCATGAACCGCATCGGCTCGTTGCAGGTAGTCGACGCCAAGGGCCGGGAGCGCGCCATGTACCCGGTCATCTATGGGTCCAAGATCACCGTGGAAGACAACCAGAAGGTGGCCAAGGGAGACCTGCTGCTGCAGTGGGATCCGTTTGTCAACGCCATCCTGACCAATGAAGATGGTATCGTGGAGTTCAAGGACCTGGAAGAGAATATTTCCTATGTTCAGGATCGCGATGAAACCTCGGGTAAGATTACCACCATCGTCATTGATATCAAGAACGAACGCCTGCGGGATGAGCTGCAACCGCAGATCCTGATCCGGGACAAGAAAACGCGCCGAATCAAGCGTCACTTCTATCTGCCCGTGAACGCCCATGTTTCCGTGCGCGACGGTGATGAAGTCACCGCCGGAGATACCCTGGCCAAGATTCCCTCCGATTTTGCCAAAACCAAGGATATTACCGGCGGATTGCCGCGCGTAACCGAATTGTTCGAAGCGCGCAAACCCAAGAACCCGGCCAAGATGGCCCAGATCGACGGTGTGGTCGAATTCGGTAAGGTGATCAAAGGGGCGCGCAAGATCACCATTCGTCCGTTTGACAACAATGTCAAACCCGACGAACACACGATTCCCCGCGGAGCCTACATCACGGTGGGTGACGGTGACAAGATCAATGCCGGAACGCCCCTGATGGACGGGCCCTTGAACCCTGCGGACATCCTCGAGGTATTGGGCGAGCAGAAACTGGCCGAATACCTGCTCAAGGAAATCCAGGATGTGTATCGTCTACAGGGCGTGGAAATCAACGACAAGCATATCGAGATCATTATCCGCCAGATGATCAAATGGCGTCGCATCGAGACCGTGGGCGACACTTCGTTTATCCCGGAACAGATCGTGGAAAAATGGAGTTTTGACCGCGAAAACGCCCGGGTGGAAGCCGGGGGCGGAATCCCCGCCAAAGCCAAACCCGCCCTGCTGCCGATTTCGCGGGCGGCACTGGCCTACGACAGCTTCCTGTCGGCCGCGGCGTTCCAGGAAACCACCCGCGTACTGACGGAAGCGGCCATCGCCGGAAAGGAAGATCACCTGCGGGGCATCAAGGAAAATGTCACCATGGGTCGACTGATCCCGGCCGGAACGGGGTACTCGTTCTACCAGAACGTGGAAATCGACGAGGTGGAAGACATTTTCCAGCACGCGCGTTAGCCTGCATTTCTCACAGCGATCTGCTGCAATGGCGGATATGGCCGCATTGACGGCGTTATGCTCGGTCATTCTTTTCAGCCATAGCGCTGCTATGCCTTCAAAGAATTCCGGTCGCATGCCTTGTCACTGCAGCCATCTGCGCCATTTCGCGACAATCCCTGCTCGAAATGCAGGCTAGA
>OBLN01000691.1_pt1 | contig 12013 bp, 11 predicted proteins | sample 1519301 | NCBI WGS metagenome assembly OBLN01 (sample SAMEA2452533, study PRJEB22499) | sediment metagenome | reverse complement strand
TTAAGAATTTACCTGTTTAACAAGCTGCTCAAACTGTTCGGGGCTTGTGATAGCCATTTCAGAAAGCGATTTCCTGTCGAGGGTGATGTTCTTTTCTTTCAGCTTGCCTATAAATGCGCTGTAGCTGAGACCGTATTGTCTTACGGCGGCTCCGATCCTTATGATCCAAAGAGTTCTGAAGTCGCGTTTTCTGCGTTTTCTGCCTCTGTAAGCCTCAGCAAGTGCGCGTTCGCCCTGCTCACGGCTTTTTTTGTAGACATTGTTCGCTGCGCCTTGAAAGCCTTTGGAGACCTCAAGCCATTTTTTGTGACGTTTGCGGGCTTTAACCCCGCCTTTCGCTCTTGGCACTGTTCGTCCTCCTTACATTAAGCGTACGGCAGCAATTTTTTAACGTTTGCTGCGTCTTGTCCTTCAAGGATGCCAGGGTGGCGCAATGCGCGCTTTCTTCCGCTGCTCTTTGAGGTGAGGATGTGCCTCAAAAAGCCTTTTTTGTACTTAACTTTCCCACTGCCGGTAACTTTAAATCTTTTGGCAGCGCCCTTATGGGTTTTCATCTTAGGCATTAGCCTACCTCCGAAAATTAGTTGTTAACAGGCGAGATGATCATCACCTGCTGACGACCCTGCATCTCAGGTGTCTTTTCAACGACTCCTAAGCCTGTGACGTCCTGCGTCACTCTATTCAAAAGTTCTGTACCGCTGTCCTGAAACATCATTTCCCTGCCTCTGAAACGGATCACAAGCTTGACCTTGTCTCCTTCTTCAAGGAAACGTCTGATGTGTCTCAGTTTCGTCTGGTAGTCATGATCTTCGATCTTCGGACGGAACTTTATCTCCTTTGTCTCGATCTGATTCTGGCGTTGTTTTTTACGTGCCTCACGATCCTTCTTATTCTTCTCAAATTTGTATTTGCTGAAGTCCATTACACGGCAAACGGGAGGTGTCGCGCTTGCGGATACCTCGACGAGATCAAGTCCGGCTTCGGCTGCTAATGCCAGAGCCTCCTTTATCGATACCACTCCTCTTTGACTGCCGTCATCAAGAATAAGCCTTACTTCAGAGGATGTTATTTCCTCGTTGATCCTTTCTCTGTCGAGCGATTGCTGCTGTCTGCCGCGTATGACTCACCTCCATAATTCGAGTGACTTATTAATGTCAAGCCCTCTTAATACACTAATATAATCGGAAAGATCAAGATTATTTTTATTTGATCCGTCCCTTAATCTAACAGTTATTGTGCCGTTTTCAACCTCATTTTTACCAAGAATGATCATATGAGGGATCTTTTCAAGCTGAGCCTCACGTATTTTCAGGTTGATTTTTTCGTTTCTGTAATCGCCCTGAACACGGAAACCTTCAGCTCTGAGAGCGGCTTCGACCTCTTTGCATCTTGCAAGAGAATCATCAGTAATGTTCATTACCTTAACCTGCACAGGAGCAATCCAGACAGGGAAGCTTCCTGCAAAATGTTCGGTAAGAACTCCGATAAATCTGTCAACAGAACCGAGAATAACTCTGTGAAGCATAATTGGTCTGTGCTTTTGTCCGTCCTCACCAATATATGTGAGGTCAAAGCGTTCGGGAAGGTTAAAATCAGCCTGAATTGTGGCACACTGCCAGAAACGCCCGATGGCGTCTTTCAGCTTGATGTCAATCTTTGGTCCGTAGAAAGCTCCGTCCCCTTCATTGATCTCATAGGGCAGACCTTTAATTTTAAGAGCCTCAAAAAGCGCTTCTGTTGCTTTTTCCCAGTTATCGTCACTGCCAATATATTTTTCGGGCTTGGTTGAGACCTCTATCTCAAATTCAAAGCCGAAAACATTCATTACATCCGTAACGAAGTCGATAATCTTAACAATTTCCCCGTTAAGCTGTTCCGGTGTACAGAAAACATGGGCATCATCCTGAGTAAATGCACGGACACGCATAAGCCCGTGGAGTACGCCGGATTTTTCATGCCTGTGAACAGTTCCCAGCTCAAAAAGCTTAAGAGGAAGATCACGGTAGCTTCTCAGGTCAGACTTGTACACCATAATATGATTGACGCAGTTCATAGGTTTTATTCCGAACTCAACATCATCAATTTTGGTGAAATACATATTTTCGCCGTAGTTGTCATAATGGCCGGAGCGTTTCCACATATCAGATTTAAGAATTGCAGGACCATAGACTATATCATAGCCTCTTTTTAAATGTTCCTGTCTCTCATATTCCTCAAGAACAGCACGAAGTATGCCGCCTTTAGGAAGGTAGATGGGGAATCCTGCTCCGATTTCATCCTCAACCATGAACAGCTTAAGTTCTTTGCCAATCTTACGGTGGTCACGTTTTTTCGCTTCCTCAAGCATATTGAGGTACGAATCAAGCTCGTCCTTTTTAAACCAGCTTGTACCGTATATACGCTGAAGCTGAGGATTTTTTTCGTCCCCTCTCCAGTATGCGCCGGCAACGGAAAGAAGCTTGTAATGCTTGATCTTTGAAGTGTTGTCCATGTGCGGTCCACGACAGAGATCCATAAAGTCTCCCTGTTCGTAGAGGGAAACTGTGGGGTCTTCTATGGAGTCTATGAGTTCGATTTTATAGTTCTCACCCATGTCATTAAAGACTTTCTTTGCCTCTTCCTTGGTAAGGACTTTTCTATGCACTTCAATTTTTTCAGCGGCTATTTTAGCCATTTCCTTCTCAATTTTTTGAAGATCGTCAGGAGTGAATTTCATTTCGCCTGTGTCAAAGTCATAATAGAAACCGTCTTTAATAACAGGACCTATGGTCACTTTCACATCGGGATAAATCCTCTGCACAGCCTGAGCCATAAGGTGAGCAGTGGAATGGCGGAGAATTTCCAGCCCTTCTGCATCGCTTTCCGTTATTATTTTAACCTTATCGCCTTCATTTAAAATATATCCGAGATCGACTGCTTTGCCGTTTACTTCGCCTGCTACAGCTTTTTTGGCAAGTCCGAGGCTTATGTTTTTGGCTGCGTCAAGAACACTGCTGCCCTCGTCCAGAACCCTCTGACTGCCGTCCGCAAGTACAATATTCATATATGTCTCCTGTCTTGTGCCTATATAATATAACCTTTAAGATTATGACGATAAAGCCGGCTTGTCAATAGCGCTCAAAAAAGGAGCAAAAGATTATTATTTATGAAAACAAACTTTTAGGTTTATGAACTGTCGGAAGAATTGTATATTCATGGTTTACATAAAAGAGGTTGACGGGATGAAAAAAACTTTTGCTATTATTCTTGCCTGTACACTGCTTGGAGCGGGAGCTTTTGCTTTTTTCTCCAAGCAGGGCGGAAGCAAGATTCAGATACTTGAGACAGTGAAAACAGAGAAAACAACAATACAGGATCAGCTTCTGGCAACGGGTATAGTCAAGCCTGTGGTGGGAGCGAAAATTGAGATCGGCGCCAGAGCCACGGGGCTTATCAGCTCTATGCCCGTTAAGGTTGGAGACAAGGTGGAACAAGGGCAGCTTATCGCTAAGATTGACAGCCGTGAGGTTGAGCGGAACATAGAGACAATGCGCATCACTCTGAAAACCATGAAAGCCACCCTTGAAAAAGAGATAAACCTTTTCCCCGTGAATGTTGATCTCCAACAGAAAAACATAGAGAAGCGGGAAGCGGATCTGCATCTGACACAGCGCAATTACGGCAGGCAGAAAAAGCTTTATGATCAGGATGCCTCCACAGACGAAAAGCTTGATCAGTCTCTCCATGAGCTTAGACTTGCCGAAGCGGAGCTTGAGAGCGCAAAGACCGAATTAATCAAAATAAAAACGTCTCATGTCAATGATGTTCAGGTTCTGGAAAACCAGATCAAAGAAACGGAAGGCAGGTTACAGGAGCTTCTCGTACAAAGATCCTATTATGAAATACACGCTCCCATATCCGGTGTTGTGACACAGGTTGCCGCTGACGAGGGTGAAACCATAGTAGCAGGATTGCAGGTGGCAAACCTGATAACGATCCTTCAGCCGGAAAAGCTTGAGATGTGGATCTACGTGGATGAAACAGATATAGGGAAAATCTCCGAAGGCATGGATGTGTTCTACACTGTGGATACATACCCCAAAAAACGATTTCAGGGCAAAATAAGCCGGATATATCTTGAGCCCGAAACCAAGGAAGGAATAGTTTATTACACTGCTGTGATAAGTATAACGCCGGAAGACGCTCTTCTCCTTAAAACAGACATGACCACCCATGTCCGCATAGTCAAGGAAGTGAAAGAGAATGTTCTCGCCGTAAAAAACGGTGCCGTCAAGTGGGACGGAGCCGAAAGTGTTGTCTACAAAATCACCGGAGATAAAAAGAATCCGACTGAACGTGTAAGTGTTAAAACAGGCGTTAAAGACGAAAATAATACAGAGATTACAGAAGGACTGAACGAAGGCGACGAGGTTGCCCTTAAGATAATACTTCCTGAAAAAAGACAGGGGTTTTAGTTAATGGCACTGGCAAAACTTGTTGATATACGCAAGAAATACATTCTGGAAGGGCTGGAACTTGAGGTGCTTAAAGGAATAAGCCTTGAGATCGAAAAAGGAGAGTTCATAGCCGTCACAGGTCCTTCAGGTTCAGGGAAAACCACTCTTATGAACATTCTCGGTCTCCTTGATTCCCCTTCCTCCGGTCAGTATCTGCTTAACGGCGAGGATGTGGCAGGGCTTGACGATGACGCCCTCTCTCATATACGCAACCGCACAGTGGGCTTTGTTTTCCAGAGTTTCCACCTCATCCAGCACGCAAATGTTTTTGAAAATGTGCTTCTGCCAGCCTATTACAGCGGAGAAAGCATGAAGATGATGGAAAAAAGAGCCTTGGAACTTCTGGACAGGGTTGGGCTTGCAGATAAAAGAAAAAACCGTCCTAACCAGCTTTCCGGCGGTCAGCAGCAGCGAGTTGCCATAGCCCGTGCATTAATAAGCGACCCGCAGATAATCCTTGCAGATGAACCCACCGGACAGCTCGACAGCGAAACATCCGCATCCATAATGGAGCTGATAACAGAGCTGAACAATGGCGGGAAAAATATAATAGTAGTAACCCATGACCCCGCCACGGCAGCATACGCCAGGCGGGAGATAAAGGTTCTGGACGGGCTTCTGGGCTGATGCCCGCCCTGTGAGCCTTAGTGTCCTGCTGCGGGTGCTTTCGCTTGCATTTTCTTTGGTCTGGCAAACCAGACCACACCTATCAGAACGATAAACAGAAATGCAGATATTTTATATATCTCCGCAACAGACAGCATGAACGACTGTCTGGTAACTTCTGAGTTTATTATCCCCACAGCGGTATCAGTGTTGATCCCAGCTTCTGAAAGCCTGTGAAGAGGTATCTTCACCGCATCGGTGTAGGGAGTTATCCTTTCAGCTATATTAGAGTGGTGCATAGCCGCCCTGTTTTCCCACACAGTTGTCCCGATGGATGCACCGAAAGCACCAAGCATTATTCTGGCAAAGTTCATGAGTCCTGATGCTGATGCTATTCTGTCCGGCGTAAGCCCCGAAACAGCTATTGCATTAAGAGGAGCCATAAAAGCTGCCATGCCTATGCCCTGAATAAGATGATTCAGCGCCACTGTCCGTGCATCCACTGAGGTGGAAAAGCCTGATCTCATATAAAAAGCATATGCAAAAAATATGAAAGCTCCTGTTACAAATAATCTGGGATCCACCCTGTTCATATTTCTGCCTATAACAGGCGAAAGAATTATGGCGAACAGACCGAACGGCGCAGTAACAAGCCCTGCCCATGTGGCTGTGTAACCCATGTTCGTCTGAAGCCAGAGCGGAGTAAGCACTATATTTGTGAAAAACACACCGTAACCGAGGCTTAATGTCAGGGTCGCAGATGAGAAATTTCTGTTCTTAAAAAGGCTTAAATCTATTATAGGATGTTTCTCCGTCAGCTCCCATATCATGAAGTATGTAAAAGCTATTATGCTTATTACCAGCAGAGCAATGATTGCAGGAGAACTGAACCAGTCAAGTTCTTTACCCTTATCAAGCATAATCTGGAAACAACCCACCCACACGGCGAGAAGAATAAGCCCCACCTTATCAACAGGGAGCTTCACTGCCTGAGTCTCTTTTTCCCTCATCACTGCCCATGTAAGCGCTGCCGAAGCTATCCCTATGGGAATATTTATATAAAATATCCAAGGCCATGAAACGTTATCGGTAAGCCAGCCGCCGAGAATGGGCCCGGCTATGGGTGCAACAGTCACCGTCATGGACCAGAGTGCAAGCGCCATCCCCGCCCTTTCTCTGGGGAAGCACTGGAGCAGAAGCGACATGGAAAGGGGAATCATAGGACCTGCCACAAAACCCTGCATGATTCTGAAGCCAATGAGCATTTCAATGTTCCACGAAATCCCGCAGAGAAATGATGAAATAACAAAAAGCAGAAGCGCTCCGAGGAACAGCTTCATCTGCCCTATGCGCCTTGTAAGCCACCCTGTGAGCGGAACAGCCACAGCGTTGGAAACGGCAAATGATGTAATAACCCACGTTCCCTGAGTGGTACTCACCCCCAGATCACCTGATATTGCGGGGATAGACACATTGGCTATTGTTGTATCCAGAACCTGCATGAAGGTGGCAAGACCAAGGGAAGCCGTGGCAAGAAACAGACGCATACCCGTATAAGGAATATGCTGCTGAACTGTGTTATTCTGCATATTTTAACCTCCGGCAGACTACTGTCTGTCCGTATTTGCCGTTATAATCCGCCCTATGACACTGCTTATGTCCTCTTCGGTCTGTGTACCGGAATTACCGGAATGTTCCGTTTCTGTCCCTGTCAGTCTCTTACCGCCCAGATTTTCCGTATTTACCTCTGCTTCCATGGAGAGACCTATCTGAAGCGGGTTGTCCGCAAGCTGTTCTTTATCCAGAGTGATTCTCACTGCAAGCCTCTGAACAACCTTTATCCAGTTGCCTGTGGCGTTCTGTGCGGGTATGAGGGAGAAGACAGCACCTGTTCCCGCTGAAAAACCTTCTATAGTTCCGTGATATTTCACCCTGCTGCCCAGCATATCGCTTACCAGCTCCACAGGCTGACCAATACGCATATTCCTGAGCTGAGTCTCCTTAAAGTTGGCATCAACCCAAACCTGATCCAGAGGTACAAGCGCCATCAGCGGCTCACCGGTATTAACCCACTGACCAAGCTGAACATTCCTTTTTGCTATATAGCCGGATACAGGCGCTTTTATTACTGTTCTCTCCCATGCCAGATGCGCTTCACGGAGACGTGCTGCAGCCTTTTCCACTTCCGGATGCTTATCAGGGGCTGTATTCTCGATCAGGTTTCTGTTAACCTTCATCTGTTCTTTCGCAGTGAGAAGAGCCTTCCTCGCAGATGCGACAGCATCTTTAGCGTGTTCTATCTCTTCATTGGATATCGCACCGGTTCCGGCGAGACTCTGACGCCTGCTGAGGTCTTTCTCCGCTTTTCTTAAGTCTGTCTCACGCTGGGCAACCACGGACTTTAAAGCGCCGTCATTAGTATAAAGCGTTGTCACCTGACGAACTGTCTGTGCCAGAACCGCTTCGGCCTCTCTCAAGGAGATTTCAGCATCAGCCTTGTCAAGCCTCGCAAGCACTGTGCCTTCTGCAACATAGTCAGTGTCATTCACCTCAACAGAGATGACTTTTCCTGAAGTCAGCGGAGTTATCTGAACAATATTTCCCGCAACATAAGCGTTGTCTGTTTTTTCAATATATCTTGCCACAATTGCCCAATACACACCGTATCCTCCCCCAATGAGCAGAAAAACCATTGTGAATATTATGAGCATTTTTGTTCTTTTGCCGTTTGATGTACTTTTTTCTGTTTTTTCCATAATCATTACCTGTTTTGTTTATTTGTTTTCAGAAGGTACAGCAGGAGTCAGACCACCGCCTAAAGCAGTAATCAGAGCAACACCGGCATTAGCCTTCTGTATTTTTATATTTTCCATAAAAAGCATTTCCGCCAGCAGCCCGCTCTCCGCTTCCAGCACGGGAATATTGCTGGAAAGACCGCCTTTATAGTTTATTTCCGCAAGTTTTTTGATTTCTGCCAGTTTCTCAGTAATATTCTCATATTCACTGATCCTGCTTTCTGCGGATTTCCACGAGGCAATTGAGTCTGCTATTTCCTGCACGGCATTTATTATAAGAGTGTTATACCTTTCAACAGCAGTGTCATACTCTGCATTTCTTGCAGCCAGACTGCTCTTTAACCTGCCTCCGTTAAACAGCGGAAGGGTTACTGCAGGACCTATACCGAACACACCGCTGCCCCTGTTAAGCAGATTTTCCAGCCCTATTGAGTCAAAGCCCGCAAAAGCATTCAGGTTCAGATTCGGGTAAAAATCGGTCTTCGCTGATTCTATCCGCTTCTCCATAGCTTCAATGCGCCATTTCTGTGCCGCTATATCCGGTCTCCTTGCTATCAACTCAACAGGCAGAAAAGCAGGAAGAGAAAAACCCTTGTCATAGGACACTGCCGGTGCATGAATATCAACGCTTGCAGCAGGTCCTTTTCCTGTTAAGGCACCCAGTTTATTTTTCAGCAGAGCCTGAGTCTCCTGCAATGCCCTGATGTCTGCCTTAACAGCGGCTGAATCCCTCTGCGAATACTTTACCCTCTGCTCGGAGTCAAGTCCGGCGGCGTATCTCTTTGATCTGAGTTCTGTCAGCCTTTCGCTGATACCAAGTATCTCAACGCTTATTGCCTCCTGACGGCAAACAAGGTCCAGATGCAGGTATGACTGCACAACCTCTGCTGCGAGGGCAAGTCTTGCAGTTTCTGCGTCTATTTCAGCAACTTTCACCATACCCATCGCTGCTGCATAATCAGCTTTGTTTTTTCCCCAGAGATCAAACTCATATGCGGCATTAAGCTTCAGACTGTTCACAGTGTCAGTCTTTTCAGCAAATTCGGGCGAAACGCTTCCGTTGCCTGTAAACCTCTGAAACATACTCTCAGCTCCGAGGTTTACTTGAATAAATCTGTCAGAATCCACAATGCCCGCAGCGGCACGGGCTTCTCTTATTCTCGCCTGTGCTTCACCAAGAGTGGGGTTATTGTTCAGAGTTTCTTCCACCAGTCTGTTAAGCTGAGAGTCGTTATATTTCTCCCACCATTTTTCATCCGGCCATATACCTTTCTCCGATGAAATTCCCGGTAGTTCAGGAGCATCATTGATGTTTGAAGAGGTGCTGATTCCTTTGTATCCGGCACATCCGCCCAAGAGCATAAGCATCAGTACAACAAGTGCAGGCATATGAAATCCTTTGATGTTTTTTATCATAATCCTATTTCTCCTAAAATTCCGCAGCCGCTTTTGTTGCTGCCTTCATGGCATTTGCGAAATATATTTCTGCCATATGAGGTTCTGCGTCCAAACCCTCAAGCAGCACAGTTCTGAAATCTTCCACACCCATAAAACTCATTATTGATTTAAGGTAAGGTACTGAATGATCACTTTCTTTACCGTGGTGGTACCACCCACTGGAATGTATGCTCAGACACCTTCTGCCTTTTCCCCTTAAAAGTCCTGCCGGACCGTTTTCAGTGTGGACAAATGTTTTCCCCGGTATACAGACAGTATCCAGATACATTTTAAGCTCAGGCGGAAAACCCAGATTCCACATAGGGGTGACAAACACATATTTATCAGCTGCGGCAAATTTATCCGCTGATTCATATATCTTTGCGATTTTGATCTGCTCGTTATCAGAGAGAAAACCCAGCGCCTCCCCTTCCCTCATTCTGCATATTCCATTCATTACATCGCAGTCAAACTTCTGAACAGGGTCCTTATAGGTATCAATTATTTCTATTCTATCATCCGGATTAAGTTCCAAATATTTCTCTAAAAACCAGTCTCCCAGCATCATGCTTCTGGACTTTCCTTTTGGTTTTATACTGCATGTGACATAGAGAAGAGTTGCCATAGGATACCTCCATTACAGAGTTGTATATGCAATCATTGTGCCGCAAATAACATAATCTTTGATATCAGGCAATTAGGTGGTGGCAGACAAAAAATAGTCACGAAATAGCGACACTTTACTATCTAAATACCGACACCTGTGCTAATGTGTCGAAATATCGAGAGAAAAAGAGGATGTTATGAACATCAGCAAAGATGAATTTTTCAGGGAAGTGACACTGCGGATATGCAGCAGTCTGGATATCAAAGCAGCACTCAAAAGCTGCTATAACTATATGAAGGAATACCTCCCTCTTGATTTTCTTTTTTTAAGCTCAATTGATGAAAGCATGGGAGCGCTCAGGCTTATCGCCTGCGAACCGGAAAGCGCCCGAAAGGAAGTAAACGAAATTGTCCCTCTGCCGAAAGACATATGGGAATGGCAACTGACACTTTTCAACCCTCTTCTGGCTGATTCAAAAAACCACAACCCGATGACAGTTAAAATGGCATCAATCACAAATAACAAAGGCAAGTCCACTCTGCCTATTCCTCTGCATATAGACGGAAAGAAAATAGGCTCCCTCGCCCTGCGCTCACTGGGTGACGGAATATACAATAAAAACCACCTTGAGCTTGTGGAAAGCATAATTGAACCTTTTACAATTGCCCTTGCCAATTTTCTGGCTCATCAGGAAATTCTCAGCTACAGAGACAGGCTAATAGACGACAACAGATTTCTTCAAAAAGAACTCAGCCCGCAGTTTTCGGACGATATAATAGGAAGCCTAAGCGGGTTGCGGGATGTAATGGAGCAGGTGCGCTCAGTCGCTCCGTTGAATAATACCGTGCTTCTCCTTGGAGAAACCGGCGCAGGCAAAGAGGTTATCGCAAACGCCATACATTACGGCTCACCGCGAAGCGGAGGACCTTTTATCAAAGTAAACTGCGGAGCTATACCCGAATCTCTCATAGACAGTGAACTGTTCGGACATGAAAAAGGCGCTTTCACAGGTGCGTCAGCCATCAAAAGAGGACGTTTTGAACGCTCAAACGGGGGAACAATCTTCCTTGACGAAATAGGTGAACTGCCCCTTCAGGCTCAGGTGCGCCTGCTTAGAATCCTTCAGCATAAAGAGCTTGAACGTGTGGGAGGTTCAAAGCAAATCCCTCTGGATATTCGCATAATTGCCGCTACACACAGAAATCTTGAAAAAATGGTGGAAGAAAAAACTTTCAGGGAAGATCTGTGGTTCAGGCTCAATGTATTCCCAATCAACATCCCACCTCTGCGAAGCAGAAGAGAGGACATACCTGCTCTGACAAGATACCTTGTGAACAAAACAAGCAGAGAAATAGGTCTTCACACACCGCCTGCCATAGCAGTAGGCGCTCTGGATAAGCTCACTTCCTACCCATGGCCCGGCAATATCAGGGAGCTTTCCAACGTTATAGAGCGGGAGATCATCCGTTTCAAGGGGGGTGTTCTCACATTTGACTCTATAACAGGCGGACACTCTGAACCTGAAATCCAGCATTTACCTGAACAGAACCAGCCGGAAACAATGGATAAAAATACAGCATCCTACATAAGAAGAGTGCTTAAATTCACCAACGGGCGCATAAACGGCAAAAAAGGAGCGGCGGAAATAATGGGTCTGAAGCCCAGCACACTTCGCAGCAAGATGGAAAAGCTGGGCATAGCAAGAGAAGATTTCTGAGGACAGAGAGCAGCTTGAAAAGTTTTTTTGCCTTCATGGGAATATTTTTTGTTGCAAATCCATGAAAATTTAATATAATCCCAATCTCGTAACGGGGGTATAGCTCAGCTGGGAGAGCGCGACGCTGGCAGTGTCGAGGTCATCGGTTCGATCCCGATTACCTCCATAAGATGTTGAGAGGGAACTGTTTTTATAACGACAGTTTCCTTTTTTCATTTACGTGAAGAGTTTTTACGGGATATTAGCTCAGTTGGTAGAGCAGCTGACTCTTAATCAGTAGGTCGTAGGTTCGAGCCCTACATATCCCATTTAAAAAAGGACTTAGGTACGTACCTAAGTCCTTTTTTTGTGCATA
>OBLN01000690.1_pt1 | contig 12015 bp, 9 predicted proteins | sample 1519301 | NCBI WGS metagenome assembly OBLN01 (sample SAMEA2452533, study PRJEB22499) | sediment metagenome | reverse complement strand
CAGGGTAGAATAATGATACCTTCTCATTTACGAGAATATGCTAGCGTAAGTAAAGAAACATTTATTATTGGCGTATCCAATCGTTTAGAGATATGGAGCAAAGAAAAATGGGAAGAATACAATGAAGATGACGATTTAAGTTATGATTCTATAGCTGAAAAAATGAGTATGCTAGGAATTTAAAAAGAGGTGGCAAAGTGGAGTTTTTTCATACTTCAGTTTTACTAGACGAGTGTATAAAAGGTTTAAATATAAATAAAAATGGAGTCTACGTTGACTGCACCATTGGCGGTGCTGGTCATAGTAAAGAAATCTGTAAGCATTTAGGGGATACAGGAACGTTAATAGGGATAGATCAAGATGACTATGCCCTAAAGAAAGCAAAATCAAATTTAGAGTGTTTTCCATGTAAGAAGGTACTTATCCGAGATAATTTTCGAAATATTAAAACAATTTTAAAATCTTTGCAATTGGAAAAAGTAAACGGTATATTAATGGATTTAGGTGTCTCCTCTTTTCAATTAGATGATGGTAGTAGAGGATTTTCCTATAATAAAGATGCACCACTAGATATGAGGATGGATAAGCGGAGTAGCTTTTCCGCATATGAAGTTGTTAATGAATATGAGGAAAAGGATCTTTTCCGCGTCATTAAAACTTATGGGGAGGAAAGGTTTGCTAAAAGAATTGCAGGGGAAATTGTTCAAAGCCGTAAATCTTATCCTATTGAAACTACAGGTCAATTAGTAGAGATAATAAAAAAGTCTATACCTGCCAAGGCGAGACAAACAGGACCACACCCTGCGAAGAGAACATTTCAAGCTATACGTATTGAAGTTAACGGAGAGTTAGATATTTTAAGAGACGCTGTAAAGGACGCTGTATCCGTTTTAGGCTCAAATGGTAGACTATGCATAATTACTTTTCACTCATTAGAAGACCGAATTGTGAAACAATCGTTTAAAGAACTTGCAGATCCATGTACATGCCCTCCTGATTTTCCCCATTGTATTTGTGGGAAAGTACCCGTAATAGAAATAGTCACGCGTAAGCCGATAACACCTTTAACAGAAGAATTAGAGAATAATCCAAGATCCCGTAGTGCTAAGCTAAGGATTGCAAAAAAAATATAGTATAATTCATATAGGAGTGAATATGATGGTAATATCAGAAAAAAGAATGTTTAATAGGTATTTAGAAGATGATAATGATATAGTAGTGGCAAAGATTAGGGATAAGTATGAAAAGAAAAAAGTAAGAAAAAAGAAAGTAAATGCTACATCTAATTTTAGTTATCTTAGTTTAATTATCCTTTTCTCTATATTTTGTACTATTCTTTTGATACAGCATTCTAGAATTAATACCATCGATAATGAAATCATTAGTTTAGAAAAAGAACTGAAAGAGGTTCAAATGATTAACGATAGTAAAGAAGGGTCCTTGCTTTCAAGTTTCAATTTAGATGCTATCGAAAAAACGGCAAAGGAAGAGCTTGGAATGGTAGAACCTACTTTAGAGCAATATACATATTTAGCTGTAGAGAATACGAATTTGCATGCTGAAAACGAGGAGGACAATACCATACAAGAAGCCCGAGCCGGAGGATCATGGTTTACCAGATTCGTTGACTAATTGGAGGGGATAACTTGTCCACATTTCATCTTAGAAGAAGGAAAAGGCTTATCGTTGCCTTTTTTGCTTTTGCACTCTTTTTTATCGTGTTAGCTATTCGCTTAACTTCCATTCAAGCCTTTGATTCTATCGACCTTACAGACGAACAAATCAATCAATTAATGGGGGAAATTCCCCTTACAGCAACTCGGGGAGATATCTATGATAGAAATATGAATATCCTCGCAAAAGATGCCTCTGCTAGTGCTATTTATGCTAGACCTCGAGATATTAAAAACCCCGATGAAATAGCCGATTATCTTAGTGAAATTTTAGAGCTAGATAGAGAGAAGTTGGTAGAAAAAATTTCGGATAAAAGCCAATGGATTGCCCTGTTAAAAAGAAAAGTAGATAATGATATTGCATTAGAAATTAAAAATAAAAAATTTAAAGGCATTGAAGTATCTGAAGATAAAAAAAGATACTATACAAATGGTAATTTTGCCTCTTATATACTCGGTTTTACCGGTACAGATCACCAAGGTCTTTATGGCATTGAAAGCGTTTTAAATCGAGTATTAAGTGGGGAAGATGGGGTACTGGTGTATGAAAAAGATGGACTTAGTCAAAAAGTTGCCTCTGGATACCAAGTACGAATAGAACCAAATGCTGGAGACAATGTGGTATTAACCACAGATAGCATTATTCAGCATTTCTTGGAATCTCAGTTGCAAAAGACTATGGAGGAATTTGACGCTAAAAGAGTCATGGCTATAGCTATGGACCCTAATACTGGTGAAATTCTTGCAATGGGTAGTAAACCTGATTACGATTTAAATGATCCAAGAAGCCTATCCCCACTTTTTGAAAGTAAAATGTCTACGGAGTTAGAAGGGATGGATTTAGGAGAAAAGCAACTAGAAATGTGGAAAAATCCTGTTGTAACTTTTAATTACGAACCCGGCTCTACATTTAAACCAATTACTGCTGCCGCTGCCCTTGAAGAGGGCGTAGTTACGCCAGATACTGGCTTCTATGATAAGGGGTATATTGAAGTCGGAGGAGTTCGAATAAAATGTCACATTTATCCTAGAAGTCACGGTGCACAGACTTTTACAGAAGCTGTAGCTAATTCATGTAATCCTGTTCTTGTAGAGACAATTATGAGAATGGAACCTGTCGATTTTTACAAATACGTATACAATTTTGGATTAGGTGATAAGACAGGAATACAATTAGATGGGGAACAAGCTGGTATTATTCCCCATAATGACGATAATATTGTCAATTATGTGACTAAATCCTTTGGTCAAGGTATTTCTGTAACACCGATTCAGCTGGTTAGCGCACTATCTTCTATTGTCAATGACGGGAAATATATGCAACCTAATATTGTAAAGTACATATTGTCAAGCGATAACAATGAAATTATTAAAGAGTATAAACCAGAGCAAATTCGCCAGGTAGTTTCAGAGGATACGGCAGAAAAAGTTCAAGAAATATTTAAAAAAGTAATAAGCAATTCAGAAAACTTGACCAATATGAGCAATTATGAATTAGGAGGTAAAACTGGTACTGCACAAAAAATTGTCAATGGTGCCTATGCAAATGGTCTATACATTACCTCCTTCTTTGGATACGCGCCCGTTGATGACCCTAAAATTGCAGTACTCTACATTGTTGATGAGCCTAAGGGTTATGGAGTATATGGAAGCAATACTGCGGCGCCTCATGCCATAGAATTTATAAATAATACTTTAGATTATTTGAATGTCCCTGGTGGGGCTACAGAAAGTATAGAAGAAAGCAGCATTGTACCGGATTTACGAAATCAAGAATTAGATTTAGCAAAAGAAGTATTGAGTTATTTGCAGTTAGATTATGAAATAAATAGTGAAGTAAAAGAAGGCTATATTGTAGATCAAAAGCCTATGCCTGGTGAGCTTATTCAAGAGGATACGGTCATAAGTATAACGCTAGCAGAAGAGATAAGGGGAGAACAAGATGAACTTGTCACCGTTCCTAATGTTATGGATATGACTGTACAACAAGCAAATGAAGCCCTTAATCGTATTGGCTTAAAACTTGCTATGACGGGAACTGGTGGAGTATCTACTCAACAATCACCACTGAGTGGAGAACGTGTCCAAAAAGGTTCAGAAGTAGTTGTCGAGTTTAAGCCTATAGAATGATGAAAGCCTTGACTATGTCAAGGCTTTTCTTATAGGGTAGGAGTGCGCTCTAACGTGAAGTAAGAGTTAGGATACAGACATTTTAATAGACTAGAGAAATAACAAAATCGTAACTCTCCATATACGAATAAAAAAGAATAGTGAAGTAAACGTTACATAGACTAAGTAATACGGGAGGTTGGATGATGATTTTAAAAGAGCTTTTAGAAGGTTTGACCTATGAAGTAGTAAATGGTAATTTAAATGTAAATGTAGAGAAAATAGTTCACAATTCAAGTGATGTTACTGCTGGAAGTGCATTTATTGCTATTCCAGGTTATAAAGTGGATGGGCACAATTACATTACAACTGCCATTTCAAAGGGAGCAATAGCAATTATCCTAGAAGAGGAACCAAAAGAGTACCTAGATAATATAACCTATATAAAAATTGAAGATACCCGAATGGGTCTATCAAAAATAGCTAATAATTTTTATGAGTTCCCATCATCTAAGCTAAAAGTTATTGGAATAACAGGTACTAATGGTAAGACCAGTACAAGTTTAATGGTAAAAAGCTTACTAGAAGCTAGTGGTAAAAAGGTTGGTATCATTGGAACGATAGGAAGTTTTATGGGTCAAGAAAAAAGAGAACTAAAGAATACCACTCCTGACTCTTTAGAGTTACAAGAGATTTTAAATTCTATGGTAAGCCATTCCATTGAATATGTCATAATGGAAGTATCCTCTCATGCGTTGCAGCTAAATAGAGTTATGGGCATTGAGTTTGACCACGGAGTTTTCACTAATTTAACTCAAGACCACCTTGATTTTCATGGGAATATGGATGAGTATTTCAGGCAAAAACAAAAATTATTTAACATGACTTCCGGTTACAATATTCTTAATAATGATGATTCCTATGGCAAAATTCTCCGAAATAATTTAGAGAAGGAGAATAAAAAGGTATTGCGATTTGGCCTTGACGATTCTGCAGAAATTTATGCGACGGATATAGTATATTCCATAAACGGTGTAGATTTTACTCTTTGTATGCATGGAGAAAGAATAAAAATCCATTGCCCAATACCTGGAAAATTTACCGTTTATAATCTCCTTGCTGCGATAGCTATTGCTTTGCTTGAAGGAGTAGGCTTAGAAACTATAGCCACAGCCATCGAAAAGATTCCTACAGTACCAGGGAGAATTGAAAAAATGGAGATAAATAGACCTTTTGATGTAATAATCGATTTTGCCCATACCCCAGATGGTCTAGAAAACGTTATACTTTCTTTAAGGGATCACGTAAAAGGGCGACTAATTACCCTTTTTGGCTGTGGCGGGGATAGGGATAAAGCAAAGAGGCCAATTATGGGGAAAATAGCAGGAGAGTTAAGTGATTATTGTATTATCACTTCTGATAACCCTCGCTCTGAAGATCCTGAAAGAATTATTCAGGATGTAGTAAAGGGAGTTAAGACGACAAAATGTCCTTATACCGCAATTACCGATCGCAAGGAAGCCATTGAATTTGCACTGAAAATGGCAAAGGAAAATGATGTCATACTTTTGGCAGGTAAAGGCCATGAAACAGATCAAATCCTAAAAGATAAAGTCATTGAATTTAATGAAAAAAATATTGTAAAGGAGCTTCTAGGAGAATGAAGCCAATGGATACGGAAGAGATAACGGAAGCAATAGGTGGAAGAATTCTTTCAGAAAATAGTTCAGTATTAGTTAAGAGTATTTGCATAGATAGCAGGGAAGTAGTAAAAGGATCACTCTTTGTAGCTATTAAAGGAAATCGTGTAGATGGTCATGACTATATTTTAGATGCAGTAAAACGAGGTGCGGTAGCGGTATTAGTAGAGAGGGAAGTAGAGCTAATAGAGGAAGTAGTAGTTATTTTAGTTGATGATAATTACGCTGCTCTCCAATCATTAACAAAGTATTTTCGTAAAAATCTAGATATTCCTATTATTGCTCTTACTGGAAGCAGTGGGAAGACCACGACTAAAGATATCATTTATTCCATACTATCTCAAAAGTATAATGTACATCGAACGAAGGGCAATCAAAATAATGATTTAGGGGTTCCACTTACCATGTTTGGTATTGAAGAGGATACAGAAATAGCTATAGTAGAAATGGGAATGAATCATCTTGGAGAGATTAGCCAGCTAGTTCATATGGTAAACCCAGATATTTCCATAGTGACAAATATTGGCTTAAGTCATATGGAAAATTTAAAAACTCAAGAAAATATTTTTAAAGCTAAATGCGAGATTTTTGAAACCTTAAATGAAAATCAAATGGCTATTGTAAATGGGGATGATCCTTTTCTCTCCACTTTAAAAGATAAAAGGTTTAAAATTATCTCACTAGGAATTCATTCAAAAAACCTTCCCCTTTATGCATATAATATTGAATCCAATATAACAGGTTTACGTTTTAACATATGTTATAATGGAGATAATAAAATAATCCAGTTTTCATTTCCTGGCATACACAATGTATATAATTGCCTATTCGGCATTTATTTAGGTTTTTATTTTAACTTAAATATAGAAGAGATTCAAAGAGGTCTTGACCAATATAGTCCGAGTAATAATAGAATGAACGTTTTAAAGATAAAAGGGGCAACAATTATAGACGACACCTATAATGCCAATCCCGACGCCATGAAGGCTGCTTTACAGGTTTTAATGGATTATAAAACGCAAAATGGAAGGACTTTTGCTGTCATAGGAGATATGCTAGAAATAGGAGAAAAAACTCATGAATTTCACTTTGAAATAGGCTTGTTTATTGCGCAATCAAGGAAAATTGATTACTTAGTTGCCGTAGGAACATTAGCTAAAGATTATGCGATTGGCGCTAAGGAAAATGGAATGCAGAATGAATTTGTGTATTACTTTGAAAATAAAGAACAAGCGTCTCAATTCTTATTGAAAAATATAGAACCTGAAGATGTAATTCTACTTAAGGGTTCTCGAGGGATGTTCATGGAGGAGATACTGGAAACACTTGAGAGGAGTTCTTTTTAAATGTATGTAGTTTTGCTTGTAACAGCATTGTCCTTTATTATTATGCTAATCATAGGTCCGCGTTTTATTCCTTTTTTACGTAAGTTAAAATTTGGTCAGCATATAAGAGAAGAAGGTCCACAAAGTCACATGATGAAGTCAGGTACTCCGACAATGGGCGGTTTAATGATTATTTCCTCTATGGTGATTACTTCCCTACCACTTATTGCGGATAATTGGGAAATAGCAGTGGCGTTAATTACGACTTTAGCCTTTGGTCTCATTGGATTTATTGATGATTTTATAAAAGTGATTTTAAAGAGGAATTTAGGCTTAAAGGCATACCAAAAAATGGTGTTACAAATTGCATTTGCCATCATTCTTGCTGTTTATGCTGCTAATCATCCTAATATTGGTACATTTATGGCTGTACCTTTTTTAGATGTCCTCGTCAATTTTAAAATGCTTTATATACCCTTTACCGTTATCTTTATCGTAGGTTTTGTAAATGCAGCAAACCTAACTGATGGTTTAGATGGGCTAGCTTCGGGAACAACTATGTTTGCAGCTATATTTTTTGTTTTTTCTTGCCTTTACAATGGATACTATCAACTTGCATTATTTGCAGGCAGTTTAGTAGGAGCTTGTTTGGGTTTTTTAAAGTTTAATAAACATCCAGCAAAGGTATTTATGGGAGACACTGGCTCTATGGCTTTAGGAGGTGCGCTTGTTGCTTTAGCTGTATTAACTAGAATGGAATTATACTTTTTTATTGTAGGAGGACTTTTTCTTTTTGAAGCTATATCTGTAATGATACAAGTTTCCTACTTTAAATTAACTGGTGGTAAGCGATTTTTTCGAATGGCTCCAATTCATCACCATTTTGAATTAAAGGGTTGGCATGAAAAAAAGGTAGTCTCCAGATTTTGGTTTATTTCCATTTGTCTGTCTATATTAGGGTATTTGGGAATAATAATTAAGATATAGGTGATAAGATGAGACAATATTATTTGATTATTGGCTGTGCCCGAAGTGGCGTAGCGACTACAAACTTTTTACTCGATAAGGGTGAAAAGGTGATTTTAACTGATAATAAAGAGGAAGCACTAATCGTAGAATCATTTCCAGAAGTACTAGAATTAAAGAAAAATCCTAATTTAAAATTAATTTTTGGAACGCAACCGGATTTGTGTACTTTAGATGAAATTAGAGAAATTATCTTAAGTCCAGGGGTTCCTCTTACCCTTCCTATCCTCAAGAAAGCAAGAGAAGAAAAAATAAACATAATAAGTGAAATAGAGTTGGCATATAGGTATAGTAAGGCTCCGATTATTGCCATAACGGGAACTAATGGAAAGACGACGACTACCACTTTAGTGGGAGAAATCTATAAACATAGTGGTCGAGAAACATTTGTCGTTGGAAATATTGGTGACCCTATAATTAAATATGTAGACGAAGCAAACAAGGAAGACATTTTTATCGCAGAAATTAGTAGCTTTCAATTGGAAACTGTAGAAAAATTCAAACCTCGGATGGCAACCATTTTAAATATTAGTTCTGATCATTTAGATCGCCATAAGACAATGGAAAATTATATTAGTGCAAAGTATCGTATAAGAGAAAATATGACGGAAGATGGTTTTTTTCTCATTAATAAAGATGACCCTATTTTATCCTCTAGGTTGATATCAGATATTAACCTACTAGAATTTAGCTTGAAGGAAAAGGTAAAACGTGGAGCCTATTATGATGGGGAGTTTATAAAAGTAGTAGACCATAACGAAGAATACACAATATGCAGTGGAAAGGAACTAAAGATTCCTGGCATGCATAATGTGCAAAATGCTTTAGCTGCTGTTGTCCTCTCTTATTTTGGAGGAGTTGAGCTAGAGGTTATAAGAGAAACTTTGATTTCCTTTATGGGTGTAGAGCATCGTTTGGAATTTGTCAAGGAAGTAGATGGTATTACCTTTATCAACGATTCAAAAGGAACCAATACAGATGCTAGTACCATTGCTATTAAAGCCTTGAAACCACCTATTGTCCTAATCGCTGGTGGATACGATAAAAGGGTATCCTTTGATGAATGGATGGACAGTTTACTAGGAAAAGTAAAAACTTTAGTGGTTCTCGGTGATACAGCAGATCAAATTCTCGAAACTGCACAGCGAAAAAACTTTAAAAACATACTAAAAGTAGATACCTTTAAAAACGCTGTTTTAGAAGCCTATAAGAATGCGGAGAAAGGAGATACTGTTCTTCTATCACCCGCTTGTGCAAGCTGGGGAATGTTTAAGGATTTTGAAGAGAGAGGAAGAGTATTTAAAGAGATTGTGCAACGTATAGGAGGCAAATAAATGAGTAAGGGAAAAGCGAGAGCTCAAAAGACCAAAATAGATAATCCCAGTGATTTTATCCTTATCTTTTGCATTATAAGTCTAGTATGTATTGGCGTAGTAATGGTTTTTAGCGCTAGTATTTATACTTCAAGTATCGAGCACAATGATCAATATTATTTGTTTAAAAAACAGTTAATCTTTGCTATGATTGGGATTATTGCCATGTATATGACAAGTAAAATTGACTATAAAATATATCAAAAGTATAATCGGGTTATTATGGCTATAGCAATTATATTACTCATTCTCGTTCTCTTTATCGGGCAAGAGGCTAATGGGGCGAAAAGATGGTTTAACGTAGCTGGAATAAGCTTTCAACCTTCAGAAGTCGCAAAATATGCTGTGATTGTATTTTGTGCAGATTATATTTCACGCCAAAAAGATGAAATACGAACCTTTAGCAAAGGGTTTCTTCCATTTATGCTTCTTATGGGGGTTATGTGTGGACTAATTTATTTACAACCAAATTTAAGTACAGCTATTGTTATAGCAAGTATTATTATTGCTATGTTCTTTATTGGCGGTGGTAATTTAGCTTACATTTTTGGCGCAGGTGGAATCCTCGTCTTAGCAGCTATTAGTGCTATGGTTTTTACAGGATGGAGAAGCGACCGACTTACTAATTTTTTTAACCCTGAAAGTGACTTGGCTGGTTCCGGTTGGCAGACAAAACAATCTCAGCTTGCATTAGGTTCTGGAGGAATTTTTGGTCAAGGGCTAGGCAATGGAAAGCAAAAGATGTTCTATTTACCAGAAGCTCAAAACGATTTTATATTTGCCCATATAGGGGAAGAATTAGGCTTAATAGGAACACTTTTAATTCTCGCTTTGTTTTTGCTATTAATATGGAGAGGACTTCGCATTGCCCTATACGCTCCTGATAGTTTTTCTTCTTTAGTTTCCTTTGGCATTACGTTTATTGTAGCAATCCAAGTTATGATTAATGTTAGCGTTGTTACTCAATTGATTCCTGTAACGGGAATGCCCTTGCCTTTTATTAGTGCGGGAGGCTCTTCATTAATTTTTCTTATGGCTGCAATGGGGATTTTGCTAAACATTTCGAAAAAATCACCAATAACCAGGAGGTAACCTTATGAAAATAATAATAGCCGCTGGCGGAACAGGTGGTCACATTTATCCAGGTATAGCTATTGCTAATTACATCAAAGAAAAAGAGCCAGAGGCAGAGATTCTCTTTATTGGCACCGATAAAGGATTAGAAAAAGAGTTAGTTCCTAAAGAAGGCTATAAAATGGATATAATTCGAGTTAAAGGTTTTAAAAGACGTTTAAGTTTAGATACGTTTAAAACTGTAAAAGAATTGTTTTTTGGTCTAAAAGATGCAAAGCGGATTATTAAAACTTTTAAGCCTGATGTGGTTATTGGCACTGGAGGATATGTTTGTGGCCCTGTTCTTTTCACTGCATGGCAATGTAAAGTTCCCACATTGATTCATGAACAAAATGCTTTTCCTGGCGTGACTAATCGGATTTTATCTCATTTTGTGGATAAAGTAGCAGCCAGCTTTCCGGAAGCAGTCCCTTATTTTAAAAAAAAGGAAAGGGTAGTTATTTCTGGTAATCCCATCCGAAGTGAATTTAAGGAGAGAAATAGGGAAAATGCTCGATTAAAGCTATCTATTCCTTTAGATAAAAGGGTGATTGTGGTCACAGGTGGAAGCCAAGGTGCACTTAGCATTAATACCAGTATGATTGATGTCATTAGTGAGTTTAAAACTCGAAAGGATATCTATATCGTACATATTACTGGAAAAAAACAATATGAAAAAGTAATCCATATGCTTAGGGAAAAAAATATAGACCTTTCTAGTTTAGATCATATTAAAGTTGTACCATATTCCTTCGATATGGCAAATCTTTTTAAGTCTAGTGATTTAATCATTGCAAGAGCCGGTGCCATGACCGTATCGGAAATAGCAGCAGTAGGACGAAGCTCTATACTCATTCCCTATCCTTATGCAACAGGTAATCACCAGGAATTTAATGCAAGGGTGATTACGGATAAAAGCGGTGGGGTAATAATTTTAGATAAAGAGTTAAATGGAAAACTACTTACCGATACCATTACTAGGATTATTAGCAATGAGAGAAAGATTAAGGAAATGGAAGAAATCACAGTAAAATTAGGAATATTAAACGCGGATAACATCATTTATGATGAAGTTAAAAAATTGGCATTTAAGTAATTGTAACATCTCATTACCTTTGGGAATATGATGGAGTAAATTATCCTTTATTTTTCTGGAGGTGTGTTCATGAGTAATTATATCGTTTACGGCGGTAATAAGTTAGAAGGTGAAGTGAGTATTCAAGGAGCAAAAAATGCTGCTCTGCCTATTTTAGCTGCTACTGTGCTTAACCAAGGAGAAAGTGTCATTTCCAATATTCCAGACATACACGATGTTGATGTTATGATAAAGATTTTAAAATCTATAGGTTGTCGTATTCAGAAGAAAAACAATCAAGTTATTGTAGATTCAAGCAATATTAACTCAGTTGAGGTATCGGAATCATTGGTCAGGGAAATGAGATCTTCTATTATTTTACTAGGTGCTCTTTTATCTAAGCACAAAGAAACAGTATTTTCTTATCCTGGCGGTTGTGACATTGGCCTACGCCCTATTGATATACACTTAAAGGGACTTCGTAAATTAGGTGCAGAAATTACAGAATCGCATGGCTACATTTATTGTAAAGCTGACAAACTTTACGGATGCAACATAACACTAGATTTTCCTAGTGTAGGTGCTACAGAAAATATTATGTTAGCGGCAAGTTTAGCTGAA
>OBLN01000688.1_pt1 | contig 12035 bp, 11 predicted proteins | sample 1519301 | NCBI WGS metagenome assembly OBLN01 (sample SAMEA2452533, study PRJEB22499) | sediment metagenome | reverse complement strand
AAAATAGCAAGTAAAATAATAATAATAATAATAATAATAATAATAATAATAGTATATAAAAGGAAGCAATAAACAACTAAAAAAGGATGAAAAAATACATTAAAACAGATGGAAAATAAACGGCATGAAAATCTATATTGACGAGGAAAAATGTACAGGCTGCGGGGCATGTAAAGCTGCATGCCCTAAAGGTCCGAGAGTTTACTCAATGGAAGAAAAAAACGGTAAAAAGGTCTGCATTGTAAAAGACCCGTCTTACTGTCTGGCATGCAGGATGTGCACGACTGTTTGCATGGCAGATGCGATTACTCTTATAAACTGATTCAAACTGATTTAAAAAAACGCATTCAGGATTGAGAAATTTGTCACTTGAAATTCGAGTAGTGCTTGTGGAACCCATGTATCAGGGAAATGTTGGGTCTGTTGCAAGAGCGATGAAGAACTTCGGATATTCCGATCTTGTTCTGGTGAATCCCTGTGAACTTGAAGGACAGGCAAGAGCAATGTCTTCCCACGCAAGGGACGTGCTCGAAGGAGCGAGGATTACATCAACCCTGGAAGAAGCCGTAAAAGGTGCAGACCTGCTTATAGGGACTACAGGAGTCTCAAGCCTGAAAACCGGAGAACATATACGCCTTCCTCTTTATACTGTAAAGGAAGTGAAAGAAAAACTCAAGGGATACAGCGGTACTATTGCAGTTCTTTTCGGGCGCGAGGACAATGGCTTCAGCAACGACGAACTTAAAGGCTTTGATATGCTTATCACGGTCCCTACTTCGGAAATATATCCGATCATGAACCTTTCTCACGCCGTTGCGATTGTGCTTTACGAACTTTCCGGACTTGAAGGAGGAAGCAACCCTCTTGCAGAAGGCCTTGATCTGCAGCTCCTTTATGAACATCTGGATGAATTACTTGAGGAAATAAATTATCCGGCTCATAAAAAAGACAAAACTTCCCTTATGCTGAGAAGAATATTCGGAAGAGCAGGACTGACACCGAGAGAAGTCCAGACTTTGAGGGGCATAATAAGGAAAAGTGAGAGAAAAATGAGGTTAGCATCAGAGGCTGAGAACCTGCAAAAAATAGAAGATCCGGAAAGCATAGAAAAGTTCATATGATAATAAGCATGTTTTATCAGAATCTATTATATCTTATACGTTTTTTACTTTTTTAGAATTATTTTTAAGTAGAAACAACCTGATCGAAAATAAAAATTTTCATAAAAACCAATTTTTGAGAATGTTATGACTGAAACAGAAAGCAAGTGGGACGAGAAACTAAAAAGATTCTTTAAAGATTACTACTGGAATGAAATCCTTCAGCTGGCAAACGAATATCCTGACCAGCGGAGCTTTGTGGTCGATTTTACTGATGTAGAAAAATTTGACAGGGAGCTTTCCAGGGAATTTCTCGAGCACCCCGGAGAACTGGTATCTGCAGCCGAAGCAGCCCTTAAGGAAATTGACCTCCCTGTAGAGAAGAGTCTTGAGCAGGCTCATGTAAGGGTTATAAAAATTCCTAACAGGGTTCCTATCAGGGAACTTAGAAGCAAACATCTCTCACGTTTTGTTGCAATCGAAGGCATGATCAGGAAAGCAACCGAAGTCAGGCCAAGGATCACGAAAGCTGCCTTCCAGTGCCTCAGGTGCGGGCACCTCACCATAGTGGAGCAGAACAGCTTCAAGTTCGAAGAACCTTTTGCAGGCTGTGAAGATGAGACCTGCGGAAAAAAAGGGCCTTTCAAGGTCTCAATCGAAGATTCAACTTTTATTGATGCCCAGAAACTCCAGATTCAGGAGTCGCCGGAAAACCTGAAAGGAGGGTCGCAGCCCCAGAGCCTTGAAGTGGATGCTGAAGATGACCTCACAGGAAATGTTACTCCAGGCGACCGTGTCATAATTAACGGAGTCCTGAAGTCAAGGCAGCGCACACTTAAAGATGGGAAATCCACTTTTTACGACCTTATACTGGAAGCAAATTCCATAGAGCGCCTGGACAAAGATTATGATGAGCTTGAAATAACTGCCGAGGATGAGGAACAGATCCTTGAACTTTCCCGTGACCCGGCAATTTATGAAAAAATCATAGGGTCCATTGCACCTTCCATTTACGGATACGAAGATATCAAAGAAGCCCTTGCGCTCCAGCTTTTTTCAGGGGTTGTGAAAAACCTCCCTGACGGCTCGAGGACAAGGGGCGATATCCATATGATGCTCGTGGGTGACCCCGGAATTGCAAAAAGTCAGCTGCTCCGTTATGTGGTCAAACTATCCCCAAGAGGGGTCTTTGCCTCAGGGCGGAGTGCATCTGCAAGCGGTTTGACTGCTGCCGCCGTAAAAGATGATATGAACGACGGCAGGTGGACAATAGAAGGCGGAGCTCTTGTCATGGCTGACATGGGGGTTGCTGCAGTCGACGAAATGGACAAAATGAGGACGGAAGACAAAAGTGCCCTGCACGAGGCAATGGAACAGCAGACCATTAGCATAGCCAAGGCAGGAATTATTGCGACTCTGAAGTCCAGATGTGCCCTTCTTGGGGCTGCAAACCCCAAATACGGACGCTTTGACAGGTACGAGGGACTTGCTGAGCAGATAAATATGCCTCCTGCCCTGCTTTCCCGTTTTGACCTGATCTTTGTTTTGCTAGATACCCCAAACCAGTCTCTGGACAACAGGATAGCAAACCATATCCTCCAGTCGCATTATGCAGGAGAACTCTCCGAACAGCGGCAAAAACTTCCAGGATCTACAGTTACGGAAGATTTTGTTGATGCGGAACTGGAAGTAATCAAGCCTGTCATAGAAGCAGAAATTATGCGGAAGTATGTTGCATACTCACGAAAAAACGTGTACCCTGTAATGGAAGAAGATGCGAGGCATCATCTTATCAACTTTTATACGGGCCTCAGGAGAAGCGGGGAAGGAAAGAATACGCCCGTACCTGTGACAGCAAGACAGCTTGAAGCACTGGTTCGTCTTTCCGAAGCCAGTGCACGTGTCCGACTCAGTAATATAGTCACTCTTGAGGATGCAGAACGAACTACCAGAATAGTAATGAACTGCCTTAAAAATGTAGGAGTTGATCCTGAAACAGGAGCTCTTGATGCAGACATACTTGCCTCGGGCACAAGCATGAGCCAGAGGAATAAAATAAAGCTTCTTAAAGATATAATAAAAAAAGTCTCTGAGAGACACCCGGGCGCCAAAGCTCCTCTTGAAGAAGTATATGCTGAAGCTGAAAGCGAGCACGGCATAGATAGAGGGCATGCAGAAGATTATATAAAGAAAATGAAGCAGAGAGGCGACATTCTTTCTCCAGACCAGAACCATATCAGGCTCATTAATTAAGTAAGAAAACAATGATTTCCCATAAACAGAAAAAATTAAGAATACCAGAATTCCCACAGCCTGGAAAGTACGCCCTGAAATAAATGATGGTTAAGCTGTAAATACTAAAAGGGTGAAATATTATTTAAAAAAGGGAAAACATGTATTTAAAAATCTATAAAAATGGAGAGCACATGCTTATTGCTGCCTGTGATAAGGAAGTGCTCGGAAAAATCCTGAAACATGGCAACACTACAGTAGAAATAAGCAGAGCTTTTTATGAAGGAGAACTTGTCTCTGATGAAGAACTAAAGAAAGCACTGGAAGAAGCCACTACTGCAAATCTCTTCGGGGAAAAAACAATCAAGTGTGCCATAAAATGCGGGCTTATTGACCCCGACTCTGTAATTATGATCGATTGCGTACCCCATGCTCAGGTATTCAGAGTCTAAAGTCTAAACCCTCACGAGGAAATTCAACCTTTGAGAGGCAACATACATAACCGAAAGAGTGGGTATTGCAATCCCCGGGATAAGTTTCCGGACTGGTTTTACCAGATTTTAAAAATAAAAAAATATAAAAAACTATAAGAAATAAACTGTAAAACCGTGATACTGTGAGCGAAAACATTGAAGAAACCGGGATCAGAATGGTGACAGAAGGGGAACTGATTTCCGGGGTTATGGAAAAACACAACAGATTCCTGGCGGAATACCGAAAGGAATTTGAAGAACTGGACAGCAGGCTGAACCAGTTTGAAGAAGATGCAAAAAACTCCAAGATTTCCAGAACCCGGATGGCAGAGAGAAAAGAAGTCCTGAAGGAAAAAAGGCAGCAGTATTACCATCAGGTAGAAGGGCTATTCGAAAAAGAGCTCTTCCCGAAGCTGGACTCGATAACTGCTGATAAAATAAAGGAAGATATTAAAAAACTCAAAGGACAGATCGAACCCGAAGAAGAACAGAAACTTAAAGACTCTTTTATGGAAAACCTGCGCGAACTCACAAAGGATAAAGGAGTTGGAGATAGTGTCCTCCTACAGGCAGGAGCCAGATTAGAAGAAGCCAGAAGCTCAAACCTGGAGTTAAAAGAGATAAAAGAGTCTGAAAAACAACTTGAAGAGGATGATGGCAGCAAAAACAGTGAAATCTCCAAAAATAAACCCCAGCACAAATGGCTCAGCAGCAAAATAAAAAGCCACGATGAAGCCCTGCGTTACTGGGAAAAACAAAAAGTATGAATAGTTTTTGAAAACACGTGGGTGGTAGCACATGAACAACGACGTTTCAACAGCGGAAACTGCAACGGCCGACCTTTCAAACCTTAATGAACGGGAGCTCAAGGGCAAGGTAAACGAGCTCAGGAGCAGGATAGAGAAAAGCGAAAGGCAATTGGCTTCGATTTTTAAGGAATTGAAAGTAAACAGAACCGATATCGACGAATTGAAAGAAAAGAGAGACTCCCTAAACCAGCAGGTAAAGGAAAGGGTTGCAAAAGCACAGGCACTTAGAGACCGAAGAGACGAAATTAATAAGCAGATAGGCGAATACAAGGAGAAAAGAAGCGGCATAAACTCCAAGACGCAGGAGCTTTTTTCCGGAATTGCCGGACTCAAGGAACAGCGTGATGAGTGCAATAAACTCTCTCACGGAAGTGTAGAATCCCTGTCAAAGGCGTATGAAGCAGAACTTGACGCTTTTCTAAATAAAGATCTCCCTCTTGCAGTAGAAATCAAGATATTCCAAAAATTGAATGATCTGAATAAGCGCCTTGAAGCCGCAAAAAAAGCAAACGATCTGCATGCACAGATTCAGGACAGTTATAAAGAATCCAAGGGAATTCATAAAGAAGGAGATGAATTCCACGAAAAAATCCAGAAACTGTCAGATGAGTCTCAGGCATGCCACCTGGAAATGCTCGAAAACTTTAAGACAGCAGACGAAATCCGAAAAGAAGCAAATACATATCATGCCCAGCTCACGGATAAAATTACGAACATTAATTCCATTAAAGAAAAAATCGATCCCCTCAAGAACAATATTGCGAGCAACCGGAAAGATCTTTCGCTGTACCTTGACAGGCTAAAAGATCTCCAGCTTACAAAAGATGAAAATAAGGTAAGCCAGAAGCACAGCGATGCCCGCGAAAAGCTGCAGAAAAATGCTCGCCTCAGTCTGGAAGATCTTAAGCTCCTTATAGAAAAAGGAGACGTAAAATTCTCTACAAACGAATAACTACAGATGAATAAACTACAGACGAATAAAAATCCGGAAGGAAAAAGATAAAGATCCGGAAGAAAGTGAGCAAAAAAAGGAAGAAAAAGGTTGTAAAAGTCCTATATAGTTTATTCTCTCAGCGGGAACTCCAGTTCAAACTTCAGTTCCCATTTTTAAATAGACTTCTCATAACTGAATTGGTTCGAGTTCCTGATAAAATTGGAATCGAATTATATCCAGAACTTACTTTCAAGATCTTATTTTCAACGATACTTATTTTCAAGATCTTTTTTCAAGATCTTATTTTCAACGACAATTATTTTCAACTATAAATTCTTATAAAAATATGTCTTCTTCATAAAATATATTCAATAAAACTATGTTTACTAATAAACTATTTATACGGGTTAAATTTTTTATCAAATTCTCTTCATTTTTTCTTATAGAGCCCCGCAAGAAAACCGGTTATAAGGAAAACGGCTCCTATACTCAGAAGAAACATAGAAACATCAAAACCTTCTGCCTGATTTTCAAAGACAGGAGGGACAGAAGAATTATTAGCCGAATTATTGGAAGAGGGAAGTGACGGTTTCTGAGGCATGGGAAGTTTGGGGTTAAGGTATTGATATACCGGAGAGAACTTTACCAGGACTCCATCTGCTCCTCCGTATATGGTTTCAACTTTGAGGTTCAGAATTTCTGTGGAATTATTTGAGTATACATAGTTACTGCCTTTACTGACAATAGAGTCCTCGAGAAAAACTCCGTCTCTGCGCAGTTCGATCCATATCCTGTTGCCTTCTGTATCAGCACCTTTTACGTAAATCTGGTAGCCCTGCAAGAAAGTGTAGGAACTGCCTGACCGGACATAAATCTCATCCCCATCAATTAGAATAATGGAAAGCCGTTCTTCATCTGCGCTGGCAGGGACAGGAAGGACTGCACAAAAGAGAAGTGAAAAGAGAAAAAAGACCGCAGCCAGGAAAAAAAATGCAGGAAGGATACCCTTCTCTTTTCTGCTTTTTTTTTCCTGTTTATTTGGGACGCGCATAAATGCATCTACCTGCAATAATTTCTTCTTTAGTATCATCAGCCTTCCTGATTATAAGTGCTCCGTCCGGAGTTACTCCAACAGCTTTACCCTCTATAATTCGGGAAGGTGTGGTAACCTTTACTTCTCTGCCGATCGTATCCGAAAGAGCCAGCCAGTCGTTAAGAATCTGGGAAAACGGATGGGTCTTGAAATTTATATACTGCTGCTCAAGCTCAAAAAGGAAGTCCTGCAGGAACGAAACCCTTCTGATATGCTTTCCCAGCTCAACCTTCAAAGTTGTCGAACCCGCTCGGAAAGACTCAGGAATATCTTTCAGGTCCATGTTTACATTGATCCCTATTCCGAGAACAACGTAATCCACTCTGTCCACTTCCGCCTTTGCTTCAGTGAGAATTCCGCAAACTTTCTTCCCATTTATGCGGACATCATTTGGCCATTTGATGCGGGCATCAAGCCCCATTTCACGGATAACGTTGGCAACTGCGAGCCCGGCAACAAGGGTCAGCCTTGAGGCGTGCCTTAGAGGGATCCCTGGCTTAAGGATTACAGACATCCATATCCCGCCGTGTGGAGAGACCCATTCTCTGCCCATGCGGCCCCTGCCTCCTTTCTGGATTTCAGCGATAACAAGAGTACCTTCTTCTTCGGAAGCCGCAATTTCTTTAGCAACACTGTTAGTGGAGCTTACTTCCTCAAAGTAATGGATCTTCTGGCCCAGAAGAGTCGTTTTGAGTCCCATCTGGATCTCATCAGGGTACAGGAGTTGAGGCACGGATTTCAGGACGTAACCTCTCTTAGGGGATGATTCGATTTCGTATCCGTCAGCCTGAAGGGATTTGATGTATTTCCATACCATAGTTCTGGAAATCCCAAGCTTGAGCCCCAGCTCTTCTCCAGAAACAGGGGTCTTCTGTGCATCCTTAAGTGCTTTAATAATTCGAGATCTTTTATCTCCCATCCGTGCACCCCATACAAATGTATATGTTCCACCGTATATATTCTCTTAGTCCAAACATGCGCTTATACCATGATAGACAGGAAACTCTTCTACATGTTATGTAAAGAGTGGCCGCATCACCGCTGTGTTTTCTGGGCCATGTTAACATAGGCATGTACCGCAGCCGTGATTGCTGCAACCTTCTTATCCTTTGCTTCAAGAGCTGAAGCCAGAGTAGCTCCTTTCTCGCTATCGGCCTTGACAACGTTTTCGACAGCTTCAAGAATGTTCTGTTCTTCGATGAAATTGGTTGTCAGGTCGCCTCTACGGAATGACGGGTTCCTCATGACAGCTTTATGGAATGGAATATTGGTTTTTACTCCTACAACCACATACTCGTAAAGTGCCCTGTCCATCCTGGCAATAGCGTCTTCTCTTTTTCTTGACCAGACGCAGAGTTTTGAGATCATGGAGTCGTAATAGGGAGAGATAGTATAACCTGTGTGAACACCGCTGTCCACCCTTACTCCAGGTCCCCCTGCGGAACGGTACCTCCTGATCTTTCCCGGAGAAGGAGCAAAATCATTCAGAGGGTCTTCGGCATTTATTCTGCACTCGATTGCATGCCCGTCAATAACTATGTCTTCCTGTGCAAACTCGAGTTTTTCTCCCCAGGCAATCCTGATCTGTTCCCTGACAATATCAATGCCGGTCACCATCTCTGTGATTCCGTGCTCTACCTGCAGGCGGGTATTGACTTCAAGGAAATAAAAGTTCCCTTTAGAGTAAAGGAACTCAACGGTTCCTGCATTCACATAGCCTATTGCTTTTGCAACCTTTACGGCAGCTTCTCCCATCTCTTTCCTGAGCTCGGGAGTCATAATTGGAGAGGGGGCTTCCTCAATCAGCTTCTGGTGCCTTCTCTGGATAGAGCATTCCCTATCAGAAAGGTAGACCGTATTACCGAAAGAGTCAGCAAGTATCTGGATCTCTATGTGTCTGGGCTCTTCTACGTACTTTTCGATAAATACCGAAGAATCCCCAAAAGCCGAACCTGCCATCTGCCGCGTAGAACTCAAGGATGTGGTAAGCTCTTCTCTGGAATGGACGACTTTCATTCCTATCCCGCCGCCTCCGGCGGATGCTTTGATAAGAACCGGATAACCGATTTTTTCAGCAACTTCCAGAGCTTCGTTAGGGTCTTCAACTGCATCCTTTGTCCCGGGGACGACAGGCACCCCTGCTTTCATCATGAGGTGCCGGGCGCGGATCTTACTTCCCATTTCGGCAATTACGTGGCTCTGAGGACCTATGAAAATAATACCCTCTTCTTCACAGCGCTTTGCAAAGACAGGATTTTCGGAAAGAAAACCGTAGCCTGGATGGATTGCATCGGCTCCGGTATTTTTTGCAACTGCGATGATAGCTTCCATGTTCAGGTAACTCTGGCTGGAAGGGGCAGGACCTATCAGATAGGCTTCATCCGCGTATTTGGCAAAAAGGGCGTTTTTGTCAGCCTCGGAACATACAGCAACTGTGGAAATTCCGAGTTCCCGGCAGGCACGCATGACCCTTATTGCTATTTCACCGCGGTTTGCAACGAGTACTTTTTTGAACATTATACCTTCCACCTTGCTCAACTTACTCAATTGACAGTATTATGTCCCCGGGAGTGACAGTGTCCCCTTCGGCAACAAAAATTTCCTTAACAATTCCCGAGTGCGGAGCATGGACTGCATTCTCCATTTTCATGGCTTCGATAACAGCTACCGTATCCCCCGCTTTGACAGTATCCTCTACCTTAACTTTAAGGGAAAGTACCATTCCCTGCATCGAACTTGAAACCCCTCCTTTGACGGATTCGGCACTTGGTTTTTTAGGAGATGCTTCAGATATCGAAACTCCGCCAAGAGGTTCGATCTTGACTTCGTAGACCTCATCGTCTACTTCAACCTTGAAGTGAGTAGGAATTGCATACTCTTTAGGAGCTACAGGGGCAGGGGCTATAACTGCCAGAGCTTCTTCTTCCATTTCCCCTTTCAGGAACTTGGGAGCAATTGCCGGATAAAGGATATAGGTAAGGACATCTTCTTCGGATTTTGCAATGCCCATTTCTTCTGCTTCTTTTTTCCTCTTCTCGTACTCGGGCTTGAGGAGGTCTGCAGGGCGGCTGTGAATAGGTTCTTCATCGCCTATGATTTTCCCTATGATCTCAGGGCTGATAGGAGCAGGAGAACGGCCGTAGAGCCCACGTACATAGTCTTTTACCTCTTTGGGAATGACCTTGTAGCGTTCTCCCATTAGCACGTTGAGCACAGCCTGTGTACCTACGATCTGGCTTGTAGGAGTAACAAGTGGCGGGTATCCGAGTTCTTTTCTGACTTTAGGCATCTCTTCAAGAACTGCCCCGTATTTGTCAAGGGCGTTCTGCTCTTTTAGCTGAGAAACAAGGTTAGAAAGCATTCCTCCGGGGATCTGGTAGATAAGGACATTGGTATCGATCTGTTCGGAGATAGGATCAAGAATTCCACGGTACTTTTCTTTCAGGTCTTTAAAGTACCTGACAGCCTCTTCAAAAGCTCCGAGGTCAAGACCGGTATCATATGGGGTTCCCTGGAGAGCTGCAACAACAGTTTCGGTGGGAGGCTGTGAAGTCCCCCATGCCAGGGGAGAGAGAGCTGTATCGAGGATATCAACCCCTACAGAGCAGGCTGCCATATAACTCATGGGAGCCATTCCCGAAGTACAGTGGCAATGCAGAGAAATAGGGATGGAAATTTCTTTCTTCATGGCACTGATTATCCGGGTAGCTTCATTGGGAGAAAGAAGCCCTGCCATATCCTTGATACAGAGAGAATCACATTCCAGCTCTTCGAGCTGCTTTGCAAGTTCCACGTATTTTTCTACGGTATGAACCGGACTTATGGTGTAGCAAACCGTTCCCTGGACATGAGCTCCCAATCCTTTTGCAACCTTGATAGAAAGTTCCATGTTCCGAATATCATTGACAGCATCAAAGACACGGAATATATCGATGCCGTTCTCATAGGCTTTTGTGACAAACTTTTCAACCACATCGTCGGAATAATGTCTGTACCCTACGAGGTTCTGACCGCGGAGCAGCATCTGGGCATATGTATTGTCCATCTTTTTCTTAAGATCCCTCAGGCGCTGCCAGGGGTCTTCATTAAGGTAGCGAATACAGGAGTCAAAGGTGGCACCTCCCCACATCTCGAGGGAAAAATACCCAATCTGGTCCAGCTGTTCAGCCACTTCAAGCATATCCCTTGTCCGCATTCTGGTTGCCAGGAGGGACTGGTGTGCATCCCGGAGGACGGTTTCAGTAATTTTTACACGCATGGATGAGCCTCTTAAATCGAATCAAAAAACGGGATCTATTGAAATCTACTCATCTGTGTATCTCCAGGGGACTATTCCAAAAACCGGAGTGAATTGAGACTGTTTGAGCCTGTCTTTTGATTCGGTTCTGTCAAAGCATAGAAGTCTCCTGATAGCGCGGCTAATTGCAGGAAACTGCAATTCATCCGGAGAGGGGGTTAATCTGGTTTGATAGAACGTATCCCCGGTGCCGCAGAATCTGGCAGGAGAAATTAATATTATATGTATACCTGCAAAACTCAACTCGTCTTGCTTAGATACGAATATTTTTAGTAATACCATTGTTAACAAGTAAATACTTTTCGCTGCTGTTAACATAAAAGAATATCTCTTTAAAAAGAAGCTTCTTAAACCGAAAAATAATTACAATAAAGTTATAAAGAAATTCCTGAGCCTGATAAAAAAGAGAAAAAGAAGAATAAACAAAAAAGACCTGTACGAAAATTCACTGTCTGGAAAATTTAATTTAATTCTTCCGCCCCATAAAAAGCCACTGGTCGTAAGCACCTTCCGTATCCGTATTATCTACAATTTCTCCCTCAACTCCCAGCCTGAAAAGAGCATCTGCAATAATTTCAACCTCGGGCTTACTGCTTACGGTGAAGAGCAGGACTGCCCCGTTAGCTGCAACGGATACGGACTCTCTTATAATGCCGGTCCAGAGCTCCTTATTAAATTCGTAGATGAGCCCCAGCATAAAACCCATTACCGCATCAAAGCTTCCAGGCTCGAAATATCTTGAGATAACTGTTGCATCCATAACCATAACTCTTTGCGGGTTCAGCACCTGCTGCTCAAGCCCCTGACAGACAGTACACTTGTTAATTTCTATTGCCAGAGGGTCAAGGCCGGACCTGTAAAGTGCAAGCGTTGACATCCCGTTCCCACAGCAGACCTCGAGGAGCCTGCCTTCTGGATAATAACCTTTTTTTCGGAGGAGCTCAAGTATTTCCACAACCCTTTTTATGCGGCTTTCTGAAAAAACACTCCTATAAGACTCGGGCCTGACAGAACAGTTATTGCACAGGTTCCTGTTGACGAGCATAAGTGAGTAATATTCATTTACCACGTTCATCCAGGTTTCATGAGAAAGTTCG
>OBLN01000687.1_pt1 | contig 12048 bp, 8 predicted proteins | sample 1519301 | NCBI WGS metagenome assembly OBLN01 (sample SAMEA2452533, study PRJEB22499) | sediment metagenome | reverse complement strand
CGTAAACGAAAAGATATATGAGATGAGAAAAAGTTTTTACGATATGGCGCTCTTGGAGGAGTCCATCTCAAACCTGAAAGTTATTCTCTCAAACATAGATACACTTGATGCTATGACGCAGGAGATGATAGAGGTAGGATACGCCAAAAAGGTTGACCTGCTTGAAGTAAAAGCAAAAAAGGGCAATGTCGAGAGGCTTATATCTCAGATGGAGTCAAACAAAGAGCTTCTCTACCACTATATAAGTTTTCTGCTAGATCAAAAAGTAACATCTATTAAGACACCATCTTTGGAGATAAAGACTCCTACCCTTACAAGTGAAGATATTGTCAAAAACAACTTGGACATTCAAAAAGCCAACAGAGGCCTTGCTATAAAAGAGAGCATGGTGGATGTCTCAAAATCTGCTTACTACCCGATGGTTGGAGCTTTTGCAGAAGTCGCGACAGCCGATGACACCTTTTTTGGAGATGCAAGTGATCATCAATCATACACAATCGGAGCAAGACTCACGTGGAATATCTTTAACGGCGGAGCAGACTATGCAAACGTCGAGAGATCAAGACTTGACTACCTAAAGACAAAAACTCAAGTAGCTCTTGCAAACAGCGGTATAGAGCTGCAGATACAAAAGATAAAAACTGAGATAGAGAGCTTTAACAAAGATATAGAGTCGCTTAAAAAAGAGCTCGCACTTGCTGATGAGATATACAAGAACTATGAGGCGAGATACAGAGAGAAGCTATCATCCATGAGTGATGTTATAATCAAACAATCAGAACAGATACAAAAGATTTTGCAGCTGCAGCAGACGATAAACAAGCGAAACGAGAGAGTTTTCGCACTTGAAAAACTAGCAAACGGAGATGAGAGATGAAAAAACTACTACTGATTTTAGGACTGGCGGCTTCGCTTATGGCTGAGGGGATCACGCTCTCAGGAACTGTTATAAGCGATAACAAAAAGATGATAACAAGCCGTTTTATGGGCTTTGTAACTGACGTTAAAGTCTCAGAGGGTGATGAAGTGAAAAAGGGTGACCTTCTTTATACGATCGACTCTAAAGAGATAGACTCGGCTATAACTCAGGTCGAACTTGCTATCTCTCAGGCGCAACTGAGCCTTCAGATGTACCAAAATCAATATACGAACGTAAAACTAAACCTTGAGAGACACAAAAGACTGCTGCAAAAAGATATGGTCTCAAAGTTCGAGGTAGAAAATCTAGCCTTAGCGGAAGAGAACCTTGCGAATATGATAATCATCGCCAAGAAGCAGGTGGCTCAGGCACAGGCACAGCTTGAAGAGGTTAAAAACCAGTACCGCTACCTAAATATCACCGCGCCAAACGACGGAGTGATAGTGAGCAAAAATATAAATGTAGGCGAGATGGCAATGCCAGGTATGCCTGCACTTGAACTCTCAGACCTCTCAAACCTGAAGATATCCGCAGAGATTAGCGAAGACAACCTAAGCCGCATACACGAGGGTAAAAAAGTAGTGGTAAACATCCCATCAAGAGATATCAAGATCATAGGAACTATCAGTGCGATCATACCGAGTTCCAACCCTATGACACACTCATTTAAGATTAAGGTCTCATTTAAAAATGTTTACAAATCTATATATCCGGGCATGTACGCTACCGTGGTTATAGAGTAGGAAAAGAGCATGAACGTCTATAAACCAACAGACATAGCAGGAAAGCTGGCAAGCGGATTTATAAGAAATCCTCTAACTGTAGTTCTTGGCATCTTCCTGCTCTCTATCGGTTACCTCTCACTCAACATAATGCCACGCGAAGAGAACCCTCAGATGGTAGTAAGCGGCTCGACCGTGATCGTAGCACTTCCGGGAGCCAGTGCCGCCGAGATACAAAAAGTGATCGTAAAACCTCTGGAGAGAAAGCTAAAAGAGGTAAAAGGTGTTGAGAACATCTCAAGCATGGCGATGGATAACGTAGGGATCGTAAATGCGGCATTTTTCATAGGCGAGAAGAAAGAGGACTCCAACCTAAAGGTATATGATAAGATAATGCAAAATGCGGATATGTTTCCTCATGGTGCCATGAACCCTATAATAAAACCGCTTGACATAGATGTGGACATACCTGTCGTATCGGTCGCTTTTTACTCAAAAGATGAGAAGATGAACACAACCGATCTCTACGACAGAGTAAAAGAGATACAGCACCGCATAAACGGACTTGCGAATGTGGCAGTTACCGAGGTAAAAGGCGGAGACAGACCTCAGTTCAATATCGAAGTGGACCTTCACAAGCTCTCAGGCTACAACATCTCCATGGGTCAGATAGTCCAAGGAGTACAGTCTCTTGCCTACAGCGTTCCTGCGGTTAAAAACAGAACAAAAGATAATGAGATAATTATGCTTGGTGTCAAAAACGCGATAGAGAGTGCCGAGGATATAGGCGATATTATTATCGCTAAATATATGAACTCGCCCGTTTATTTAAAGCAAGTTGCAAAAGTATCACTATCTCATGACATACAGAACTTCAAATCCGCTACTATCAGCATGAAAGATGAGAGCGGAGAATTTTCGCCGCTTCTAAACCAAGTAACACTAAGCGTATCAAAGCTTCAGGGCACAAATGCGGTAATAATCGCAGATGCCGTAAAGAGCGAGCTTGAAAACTCAAAAGAGTTCTTTAGAAAAAACTCTATCGGGTATGTAATAACCAGAAATGACGGGCAGAGAGCGAACGAGGCTGTAAACGAACTTGTCTACCACCTTCTTTTATCCATTGTCATAATTGCGATCCTGCTTATCTTGGTTCTTGGATGGAGAGAGTCTCTTATTGTCACCTTTACCGTTCCTGCTATTTTGGCAATAACTCTTTTTGTAGCATACTTAAGCGGGCAGACGATCAACAGGATAACGCTCTTTGCGTTCCTGCTCTCGCTAGGGCTCTTAGTCGATGCGGCTATTATCGTAATAGAGAACATTCACAGACACTTCCACTCAAAAGAGGCAGCCCATGAAAGCATAGATGACATCATGGTAAAAGCTACAGATGAGATAGGACCGCCTACAAACATTGCAACGCTGGCGATCATTATGACAATGGTTCCGATGGCGTTTGTCGGACAAATGATGGGACAGTTCATGAAACCTATCCCCGCAAATGTTCCGGTAGCGCTTATCGCATCTCTCTTTGTTGCATATATCTTTACACCGTATTTGGCAGCCAGAATGCTAAAAAAACCGGAGTTTCACTCTGAGGAGAACAAACATGTTTAAAAAATTTCAAGATGCGGTATTTAACGGGATTCAAAGCCCGTTTAAAAGAAATCTTATCCTTTTTGCAACTCTTTTGGCATTTATTCTCTCCGTATTGATGATAGCGCCTAGCAAGATGGTTTTGGCGAAGATGCTTCCAGGAAAGAACAACGATACTTTTACCATATACACGACTCTGCCTGAAGGAAGCTCCATCGAGCAGACCAGAGAGGTAACGGAGTGTGTGGCAGGCTTTATAAAAAAAGAGAAAGAGGTAGAAGATTTCGAGATATTTCTAGGAATGGGCGCACCTCTTGATTTTGCAGGTCTCATCAAAGGTTCGCACTTTAAGAACTCCGAAAACGTGGCAGAGATAGTGGTCAATCTCTCTGAGAAACACCACAGAGAAGAGCCGTCATACTTTATGGTTCAAAGAATAAGACCCGACATTCAAAAAAGCTGCTCCTCTATATACGATAAAACAACCATCACTTTTGTAGAGCCTCCAGCAGGTCCTCCTGTATTGGCTGCTATTGTCGCAGAGATATACGGCGATGACGCAGATGGTATCAGAGAGCTATCAAACAGAGTGGCAGAGGTGTTTAAAAAGACCGATGGCCTTGTGGACATCGAGGTCATGCAAGATGAGATCTACGACACTTTTGAAGTGGAGGTTGACGGCACAAAAGCCTCCCTCTCCGGCATCAGCGTAAAACAGCTAAACGATATTCTCTATCTGGCTTTTGAGGGGATGCAGATCGCGGTTAAAAACTCTGATGTCGCAAATGATCAGATACCGATCTATCTCTCGCTCAGCCAAGAGTCTAAAAAATTCTCCTCTAAAGATATAGAGGCTATAAAGGCAAAACTCTCATCTTTAAAACTTATGAACCAGATGGGGATGATGACGCCTATTACAGAGCTTGTGAGTATAATGCCTAAAAAATCAAATCCTATGATAATGAGCAAGAATCTGCACCAGATGACAAATGTCATGGCTGAGACGGACATGGTCTCTCAGGTATATCCGCTTATGGAGGCAAGAGATACCATCTTGGATACCTTTAGCGACAAATATGAGATAGAGAAGACAGGTCTTTTCAATCTTAAACTTACAGACAAAGCTTCCAAGAACGAATACAAGCTTATATGGGACGGGGAGATGGAGGTAACGCTTGATACTTTCGTAGAGCTAGGTGCCGCATTTATTGCCGCTTTGGTTCTTATCTTTTTACTTATGGTAATCTACTACAAAAGTTATGCACTTAGCGGGATCATCCTTCTTGGCTCATTCCTCTCGATCATCGGGGTTATTGTCGGGCACTGGATCATGGATATATTTACAACAGACACATTCTTTTTAACGGCGACTTCGCTTATCGGCTTTATCGCCCTCATAGGCATAAGCTCAAGAAATTCTCTGCTTCTGATAGACTTTACCGCTTCGCTTATGAAAGAAAACGGCATGAAAAAAGCCGAAGCGATCGCTTACGCAACTGCAACACGTGCAAAGCCTATCTTTCTGACAGCTGCGGCTATCATTCTTGCATCTACTCTTTTGGCAGGGGATGCGGTATTCGGAGGGCTTGGCGTTGCTCTAATATTTGGAACGGTTTCAGCGGTTATAGCTTCGCTTATGGTTGTTCCTATACTTCTATATAAAGCTGATCTGGATAGACATTTTAATCTGGATGAGAAGTAGGAATCTCTTTTAAGGGGGTTTCTACACACATCTGATGATGTGCATAGCAGCGGGCAAAGCCCGCTAAGTTTTACATTCTTGCGTATTGAACGCTTATGCAGGCATCAATATCTAAAAGTTCGTTTAGCGTAATATCATTAATAATATTATCAACCAAAATAACCGCCAGAGCCTCTTTTTTATCGTTTCTTGCAAGCGAGAAGTCTGCAATGTTTACGCTGTGTTTTGCCAGAGTAGAACCGATATTTCCGATAACTCCCGGAACATCTCTGTTTTTAAGAACTACCATATCGCCTTTTAATGCGACTTCGATGTCAAAACCGTCAATTGATACGATCCTAAATACGTTATCGTCAAAGATGGTAGCGCTGATAGTAGTAGTTCCGCCCTCTGCCGTAGTAAGCTTAATGGTAATAAGGTTTTTGTATACAGACGAGTCGTGAAGCGCTTCTGATTCTATCTTTATGCCTTTTTCTTTGGCAATAAAATCCGCGTTCACGTAGTTGATAGTATCATCGCTTATCTGACTCATAGCACCTACCGCCACAAACGTAGCAAGAGAGTCTACATACTTTGATATCTCGCCCTGTCCGCTTACCTTGATGGAGATGATCTGAGACTTGTTAAGCTGAGACTCTAAAAAACCTATCTTCTGTCCCATCTCCAAGAACGGCTTTACAAACGAAGGTATCTTGCTCTCATCTATAGGCAGGTTCATAGCGTGAGGATAAGAGATACCCTTTGCAGCAGCTATCGCGTTTGCGGCAGCCTGAACACCGATGTTGTACTGTGACTCGTAAGTATTTGCGCCAAGGTGTGGAGAGACCGTTACGTTATCAAGCTCAAGAAGAGGATGATCGGTAGCAGGCTCTTTCATAAACACGTCAATTCCCGCAAAACGGATCTTGCCGCTTTTTAGACCAGCGTAGAGCGCCTCTTCGTTGTATAGACCGCCTCTTGCACAGTTAATGAGAACAACTCCGTCTTTCATCTTCGCGATCTCTGCACTGCTTATCATATTGACAGTCTCTTTGTTTTTAGGCGTATGGATAGTGATAATATCGCAAGCCAAAATATCATCAAAGTTCTTAGTATATGTCATATCATAGTCTGTAACTTTTGATGGGTTGATATATGGGTCATAAGCAACAATATCCATCTCAAAAGCCTGAGCTCTCTTAGCTACACGGCTTCCGATGTTTCCAAAACCGATAACGCCGAGCTTCTTGCCCTTTAGCTCATACCCGTACCACTTCTCTCTCTTCCATACTCTCTCATGCTTTAGATGATTGTGCGAATATGGGAACATTCTCATACAAGAGAGCATGTGCGCCATGGTGAGTTCAACCGCGGCAATAGTGTTGGCAGTAGGGACGTTCATAACGATTATCCCCTCTTTTGAACATCCCTGGATGTCCACGTTGTCAACGCCTACACCGGCACGCACGATTGCTTTCATATTTTTTGCATGCGCAATAAACTTCTCGTCAACGTCAGTAGAACTTCTTGTTATAGCAACGTCAGCTTGCTCAATAATATCTAAAAGCTTTACCTTATCTTCGTCAGCAGCCATGATAAAGTTTATGTTTTCATCATTCCTAAGCATCTCCAAACCGGCTTCGTGAATATGGTCACAAACAACTATAGTATGTTTTTGCATTATGTATCCTCTTTGTACAGCCCAACAGTGGCTGAGATTTGGTAATTCTTTAAAACTTTAACGAGAGATTCAAGCTTGTCTCTCTCTTTTGAGTAAATTAGCAACTCCGCACCGCTCTTGTCTTTTTTAAGATAGTACTTCAGCTGATGCTGTTTTAGCTCCTCTTTCAAGCAGAAGAGCTGGTAAGGGTCAGCTATAGGCGCAGAGAGTCTGTAAACAGTCTGGTTTGCTACTTTCTCATTCAAATCAACTTGGATAAAAACTTCGTTAACAGGATAAAAATATCCAAGTCTCTCTGTTTTTGAAAAGCTATCCAGCCAGATATTTTCTCTATCTTTTACGGCAACTTCGCTCTTGTGTTCCAGTGGGGCTAAATTAACGGAAGTCTCGTTAGAGTTAATTGAAATAAGAAAAAAAACAACAAAAACAGCTACCCCTACCGCTATTAGCAGGGTTAGCCATTTTAAAATCTTTTGCACGATGCTTACTTAAATTTATCTTTTATCAAATCACCCAGCGAGTGTGATTCGTCATCGTTGATCTCATCAAGCATCGCTTGGTTTTTTATGTAATCAAGTTTTTTTACAGAGAGACGGATACGGTCACGGCGAGTATCGATAACTGCTATTGCAGCCTCTATCTTCTGCCCTACTTCAAGCTCGCTTTTTTCCAACGGAGCAAGGTCCTCATCGCGGATAAGAGCGTCAACACCGTCATCTAAAGATACGAAAACTCCGAAATCTTTAATATCGCGAACAGTTCCTGTCACAACGCTGTTTAGCTTATGGCTTTTAGCAAATGTATCAATAGGGCTCTCTAAAAGCGCCTTTCTGTTAAGTGATATCTTCTGATCTTCAGGGCTTATCTTAGCGATCTTTACTTCAACTTCATCACCGGCTTTTAAGAGATCTTTACACTTTACGTTCTTGTCCCATGAGACATCCTGGTTATGAAGAAGACCTTCAACACCGTCAATACGTACAAATGCTCCGAAGTCGGTCAATGAAGTTACAACTCCCTTTATAACGTCTCCCTCTGCATGTTTTTTCACAAATTCATCAAACGGTTTTGGAAGAAGTTTTTTGAGCGATACGCGAAGCTTGTGAGTTTTAGGATTTATCTCGATAACTTCAACATCTATCTCTTGTCCTACTTTTAGGTAGTCGTTCGGATTTTTAACGTTTTTATCCCATGATATCTCAGAGATATGCAAGAAACCTTCAATGTCATTTCCAAGGTCAACAAAAACACCGTACGCTTCAATGTTTGAAACGGTCACAGTAATTGTATCGCCTTCGTCTAATTCGCTCTCAACTTCTTCCCATGGATCAGGATGAACCGCTTTGATAGATAGAGAAAGGTGTCTCTTGTCTTTGTCATATGAGATCGCTTTTACTGCTACCTTGTCACCCTCTTTGTAAAGCTTTGACGGATTAACAGGACCTTTGTAGCTGATCTCGTTGTAGTGTACCAAACCGTCTACGCCGCCAACATCTACGAACATACCGTAGCTTGTTATCTTCTTGATAGTTCCCTCTACAACTGAGTCATCTTCCATCAGCTTGTCTATTATCTCTTTTTTCTTTTTGCGCTCATCGTTGAAAAGTTTGCGGCGAGATACGACTATAGAGTTTTGCTCCTCATCGATTTTTACGACCTGAGCTTTTATCTTGCGGCCTACAACTTCGTCACTCTCTTTAAAAGCTGCCAATGAACGAGGCATAAAGAAAGATACGCCGTCAGCTTCTACAACGTAACCTCCGCGGTTCTTCTTGGTGATAACACCGTCAATAACTAAATCTTCAAAGTTCTCTTTGTATTTATCAATAAAGTCTATAGTTTTTTGCTGCTCAAGCACTTTTTTGTAAGATATTTTAGGACGCTCGTTATAGTATCCCGTTACCATTACCTTAATCTTGTCGCCAACATTAAACTTAAGTTCACCGTTTTCGCTGATCTCTTCTAAACTGAGGATACCCTCCAGTTTATCGCCAACACCTACCAATGCTCTATTTTCATCCGCTTGGATCTCTACAATTTCACCCTCTACAATGCGACTTGTCTCTTGCTGCTTCTCGCTAGCAGCAAACATCTCCGCAAAATTCTCTTCTTCTTCAAATGATTCGTTATCGAACGCCATTACCTATCCTCTGTTACATAAAAATTTCGCAATTATACCCAATTATTGATAATTTTAGCATTAATCGGATATAAATTAAGAGGATTAAAGAGTGTTTTGAGGGTTAAAAATATATAAAATATGAACGCTATATTCTAGCTGTTTTTTGTCTGCTGGTTCTTCTCTATTGCATTTACGACATTTTGTATGATCCAGTCAGGCGTGGATGCTCCCGCACTTATTCCGCAGAACTCTTTACCGTCAAACCAAGAAAAATCCAGATCGTTCTCATCCTCGATGTGGTAGCTGTCTTTGCAGTTGTCATGGGAGATGCTAAAGAGCTGTTTTGTGTTTGATGAATTTTTCCCGCCTATGATTATCATTACGTCGGCTTTTTTTGATATCTTTCTAACCGCCTCTTGGTTCTCGAACGTCGCATTGCAGATAGTGTTAAATACCCTCACCTCTTTATGGCGCGGTATAAGATAGTTTGCCACCTCCATATAATCTTCGACCTTTCTGGTTGTCTGAGCAACGAGGGCTATCTTGTCTTTTAGCTTTAGATCCTCAAGCTCTTTTGGAGAGGTGACCACGGTCGCACCGTATGTTGCATAGCTCTTTACACCCTTAATCTCGGGATGAGCCTCATCTCCAAAGATGATAATATCATAACCCTGCTCGCTCATCTCTTGGCAGATCTGCTGCGGCTTTGTAACATAGGGACATGTCGCATCCACGACATTTACCTTATTTGCTTTTAGTTCGGCAAGTTCATTTTTAGGTATACCGTGCGTGCGGATGACAGCTTTGTCGCCTGAAGAGAAGCTTCTGTGGTTGTCAGTAAGTCCTACTTTGAAATCTTTTTCAAGCCTCTCTATCTCTTTTGAGTTATGGATAAGAGGTCCGTAAGTAGATGAGTTCTTATTCTCTTCTGCAATTTTAATTGCACGCTTTACGCCAAAACAAAAACCGTAACTCTCAGCCAGCTCTATCTTCATCTATAAAAACTCTACTTTCGTTATTTTTTGAAATATCTCGAAAAAATTAGGAAAAGAGGTGTTAATACACTCTATATCCGTCACCTGCATTGAGCATTTTGCCCCTGCGATAATAAAGCTCATGGCAATTCTATGGTCTCCGTGGCTGTCTATCGTAGCGGCTTTTAGCTCTCCACCCTTTACGCTGTAACCGTCATGAACCTCTTCAACCTCTATGCCGCAAGCCCTAAGACCGTTTACTACAGTTGATATCCTGTCACTCTCTTTTACGCGAAGCTCCTCCGCATTTTTAACAACGCTCACACCTTCTGCGCATGCAAAAGCAATTGAGAGGGCAGGAAGCTCATCAATAAGCCAAGATATATTATCTTCTACGACGATAGCTTTAAGAGGAGAGTGCTTTACGCGTATATTTCCGATAGGCTCATACTTGTTCTCAGTTGTCTCATAGCTGATATCAGCCCCCATTCTCTCTAACGCCTTAAACGCCTCTATGCGCGTAGGATTTAGCGTAACACCCTCTAACACAACGTCTGAATCAGGCGTGATCGCTGCCGCAACCGCAAAGAAAAATGCGCTTGAAGGGTCAGCCGGTACTCTTATCTTTAGTGGAGAGAGGAGCTTTTTCATAGGCTTTATTCTCGTAGTCAAGCCGTCTGTCTCGATCTCGGCACCCATCCCTTTTAACATTCTCTCCGTATGGTCTCGGCTCAGTTCTGGCTCGCTGTAGCTACACTCGCCGTCTGCTCTGAGAGCCGCCAATATCATCGCGCTCTTAACCTGTGCAGAAGCTATTTTGCTCTCATAATCAAATGCTCTAAGAGATGCACCTCTAATGCTAAGCGGTGCCAGATCGCCGTTGTTTCTTCCGTCGAGTTTTGCACCGATGTCACGCAGCGGCGCGGTCACTCTCTTCATCGGACGGCGTCTTAGATACTCATCGCCTGTTAGGATGAAATGCCCCTCTGCAGAGCTTAAAAGTCCGCAAAAGAGCCTCATTCCCGTTCCGGAATTTCCGCAGTCAAGTATCTCGCTGCTCTCTTTTATCCCCTCAGAACTTATCTTGATGGTATCTCCGTCATCAACCACCCTCGCACCTAGATTTTTTACTATGTTTAGAGAGTTTAGAGTATCTTCGGCTCTTAAAAAGTTTGTGATCTCGCTTGTTCCCTCTGCAAGCATCGCAAACATTGCACAGCGGTGAGATATTGATTTATCGGGCGCTATCTCAGATATTGCAAGAGAGAACGGTGACGCTTTTGTAACTTTTACGCTTCTCATCTAATGCCGATTCCCAGATTCTCTTTTAACGCATCCAAAATAGTCTGCATAGATTTGGTAATATCTTCCTCTTCAAGCGTTTTATCAATCGACTGCAGAACAAATCTTATCGTGAAGCTCATATTTTGACCCAGAGATTCATCGCTGTATTTGTCAACAGGATAGAAGCGGATCAGATGTTCAACAGAAGACTCCTCAATAACACCCTTGACCTTGTCGTAGCCCATATCTTTTGGCATAACAAGACTCAGGTCTCTGTATGACGCCTGATATCTTGAGCTGTTTTTAGCAGTTTTCAGTCCGCTTGGCAGTTTAGAGAAATCAAGCTCACACATGTAGGTCACGTCAAGATCGTAACTCTCCTCTACATCCGGATGAAGACGGAACAACTCTCCTACACTCTCATCCCCGATAATGATCTTAGCAGACTGGAACGGATGAGATAGAGAGTGCGCTGTTTTAAACTCTCTTAGCTCAAACTCGCCTATTATGTTTGATATCTTTTGGGTAAAAAATCCAAAATCCACCTTAGAGGGTTTACCTGCGTTTGAGAGGCTCTCAAGCTCTCTGTCACCGGAGAAGAGAACCGCCATTCTCATCGACTCCTCTCTTTGAGGGTTGAAAACCGAACCTATCTCAAAGAGTTTTACGGATGAGTAACCGTTTTTAGAGTTGTTTGACGCCGCTTTTAAAAGACCTGTCAAAAGTGTTGACCTTAGTGTATCAAGAGTATTGACGATAGGGTTTAGAAGCTCTTTGCTCTCATCTACGGTCTCAAAACCGTAGAGCTCTAAAACCCTCTTCTCGTCAAATACAAAGTGAACCGACTCAAAAAAGCCGCTAAATGCAGCTTTATGTCTATAATCACGCTTCTTTTTATAGGTAAAATAGTCATCTTTGAGCCTATTCTCCTCAGTAAAACTAAAAGGTTTTGAAGGGATGTTGTCGATCCCTACAAGGCGTACGATCTCCTCGACAATATCCTGTTTATTGGATATATCGTGTCTAAATCTGGGAACACTTACCACAAAGTTGTTCGCAGAAGATT
>OBLN01000686.1_pt1 | contig 12052 bp, 12 predicted proteins | sample 1519301 | NCBI WGS metagenome assembly OBLN01 (sample SAMEA2452533, study PRJEB22499) | sediment metagenome | reverse complement strand
CCCCGTGGCCGCCCTGTAGAAAGTAGAAGAACCCTTTTTTCGCTCTGGTTAGATGCCTTGGCTTTTTCATCACCGAGCCGGCGGGTGTCTCATCACTAGAACCCTCGTAGTCTCCATCACCCGCACCTGAGGTTTCCATCACCGTTCAGTCAGGTTCCTCATCACTATAATTCCCCGCCGCCCCATCACTCGCACTTCCTGTTACCATCACCGGGGAAAATTGGACCTGGAGAGAGGCAAGTGGCAAGGGGTAGGGGACTATGCTGCTTTTGTTTGGAACATTGGTATTTGGATCATTTGGATTTGTTTCGGGTTTTGAATTTCGGATTTGGGATTTGAATCAAGGTATCAGGAGGCGGGTGTAGGGGCGACCCCCCGTGGCCGCCCTGCAGATCGTCGAAGATCTCGTCGCAAAAGCAGGCTACTCGACGCCCAGCATCACGTTCGAGGCCTTGACAATGACCCGGACCTCTGCTCCGGGGCGGAGGTCCAGGTGGCGGGCGGATGTGTTGGTGATGATAGAAACCATTTCCTGCCCGCCTTCCAGTCTGACCGTGACTTCGCTGTTTACGGCGCCGGTTTGGATATTGATGACGGTCGCCGGCAGAACATTGCGTGCGCTCAATTTCATTTTTTCCTCCGGGAAAAGGTCGCTGATACAATAATAACCGGGAACGGCATTTTTGTCTGCGGGCGGGATTTCAGGGGAGTGCGCAAACCCCGGCCGGCGTCTGATTCCCGGCCGACCGGGATTTGCGGTCAGCCGTCAGGGTTGCTTGCGGTAAAGGTATTTAAAGAACTCGAAATCCGTAGACAATACTTTGCGCATGCGTGGAAGCATGTTCTGGTAGTTCTGCATGGCGATCCAGAACTCGGCGAATTCGGCATCCCGGGAGTAAGCGCGGTTGCGGATCTCCAGGGCTTCACGGTCCGCCTTTGCCTTGATTTCCTTGGCCTGGCGTTCGGCCTTGGAGCGGATCGTGCGCAGTTCACGGTCTTTCTTACCCATCCACATGGCGCGCTCGCCTTCGCCGTCGGAACGGAAGGCCTGGGCGATCTGGTTGCGTTCCTTGATCATGCGGTTGTACACGCTCTGGGTGAGGTCGTCGGAATACTTGATCTGGCGGATAATGATATCGATTAGCTGGATGCCGTATGAGGGGGTGATGGTCTGGGCTTCTTTGAGGATGCGGTTGGAAAGTTCCTCACGTCCCACCTGGATGTCTTCGTACTTGATATCGGTAAAGGTGGAAGCGATCACGGAAATATCCCGGGTCGACTCTCCCTCCTCATCCAGGCCGCTGGCGTTCTGGAACACATTGCGGCGTTCAATCTCGTTGATGACGTTGGAATTACGGATCGACTCACGCAGCGAGTTGCGGGCGATGATCTTGCGTACACCGGAACCGATCACGTCGTCCAGGCGGGATTGGGCCTGGGTGATCGTACCCACGGATTCATAGAAGAGTTTCAGATCCACGATGCGCCAGCGTGCCGTGGTGTCCACCCAGATGAACTGGTTCTCTTCGGTGGGCAGGCGCTGGGATTCACCGTCCCAGGATTGAATTTTCTTGGGATATTTGTTCACGTTGTCCACAATCGGCAGCTTGAATTTCAGCCCCGCGTTGTTTTCGGTTTTAATGATCTTGCCAAAGCGGGTGACCACGGACAATTCCCCTTCCTGCAATACGTAAAAGGGGCCCATGAGCAGGAAAAGGACCAGGAGTACGGCCACTGTAATCAATATCGTGCGTCCGGCTTTCATTGGTCACCTCCCTTGGTTGCGGCTTTCTCCATGTTTTTGAACGGCAGGAAGTTGCCGAGGTTTTTGTCGATGATATCCGTGTCTCCCACTTGCTTGAAGATTTCTTCAAAGGTTTCGTAGTAGAGGCGCATGCGCGTGATGCGGGGATTTTTGCGGTATTCTTCATGGACGGCCAGGAAGCGGGCCACATCGCCCTCAGCCAGGTTGACCCGTTCAATGGCGTAGCCTTCCGCCTCTTGAATGATCTGTTCTGCTTCGCCTCGCGCCCGCGGGATGGTTTTGTTGTAGGCTTCCTTGCCCTCGTTGATCAGGCGCGAGCGGTCCTGGATGGCCTTGTTGACGTCTTCAAAGGCGTCCTGGACCGTTCCTTTCGGCGGCACGATGTTCTGCAGTTTCACCGTGGTGACCCGGGCACCCAGCTCGTACAGATCAAAGTAACGGTTCATCATCTCCTGGCCCTTGTTTTCGATATTGGCGCGTTCGTTACCGATGACATCGAAAATGGTGCGGTCACCCACCAGCAGGTTGATTACCGACTGGGACAGGTCGCGGATGGTTTTTCCCTGGTTTTCCACGTTGAAAAGCCATTGGCGCGGATCCTTGATGCGGTACTGGATGATCCACTTCACGTCCAGGATGTTGAGGTCTCCGGTCAGCATTTCCGATTCGCTGGTGTAGTCGCGATTGGAATAGGTTGTGTTCACTCCAGGCTGTTCAGCACGGAAGCCGAACTCTTCCTTCAGTACCCGCTGGGTGGGCACGTTGAAGTTCTTTTCGATCCCGAACGGCAGTTTGAAGTGCAGTCCGGGCCCCGTGGTCCGTGTGTATTTCCCCATGAACAGTACCACCGCCTCTTCTTTCTGGTCTACGATGTAGAAGCTTGAAAACGCGGCGATGATCAGCAACAGCACCAGTGCCAGCAGGCCGATGCCGCGCGGGGTAAGTTTTTTCTGGAATCGTTCCAGATCGATGACTTGATCGGGCATTCTATCCTCCTCTCAAACAAATGGGGTTCCACAGGAACCCCAACCCATGATGGCACAAGGAAGGGATAATTACAAGAAAGGAAAGTGGCAGGTGACAGGACAGGACATTGGGCGCCGAGCCCCTACGCATGATTGCGTTGTTTTGTCACTTTCCTCCTGTCGATCTTCATCACAAGACCTTCCGGAGACTGCATCACAATTTTCTCCGGAAGCTTCATCATTGTCATACCTTACAGCACCGATCTCCGCCCTCTATTACGTTCGATCACGTAAGATCTAATAATAAAAAAGCTCTTGCATTTCAATTATTAAAGTATTAAGTTTGAATTACTTGGCCAATGCCCGCTGAATCTCATTATTTATGGGCAGAAAATGGATTCTGGTTATCGGAATCGCATGAATTCTCATAGCGTAACTGCGGTAGCCTATCTTCGGATGATTAAAGCCGATTGAGATTCGGAGACCAATGAAATGGTAAATCGCTACTATTCATTCAAGGCTTTCCAAAAAGATTTTTCAAACATTCCATTCGTGCCAATTTTTGTTCTGATTGTCAACCTGATTGCCTTTTACGCCAAGATGAAATTATCCGTATTTTACCGACACCTGATCGTATTTAATAGAAATATAGCTAGGATAAATGCAAGCTGAAAACACTGAAGGGAATTTCTACAAATACTGGGGCAAATCAGATGATGAGAAGAACTATCACCTTCTTGTTTACCATTGTCTTGATGTGGCGGCTGTGGGTAAAGTATATTTGGAGAAATCTCCTGCATTTGTGGAACGAGCTGCGGCAGCTTGTGGCCTCTCTGAACCGTCATTCACCGAGTGGTTTCTGTTCTTTTTAGCTCTTCACGATATCGGAAAGTTTGATGTGAGGTTTCAGAATCTCCGCCGGGATCTTCTGAAAAAGCTTCAGTTTAAGACAACAGACATGTCATACTTCCCTCGTCATGATCAACGGGGATTTGATTTTTGGAATGAAACGATTTTCACCTATTTGTATAGTCATTATTTCAGCGAAACTAAATCAACACAGGCGAAAACATTATTTGATATATTCGCTAGAGTTACGCTTGGACATCACGGTGTTCCGCCTAAATATGAAACCTCGAATATAATAGTTCCAGAAGAATTGACCTCTTATATAAATGCTTCAATCAATTGTTTTGTATCTGCTGATACTATTGTAGAAACCTCAACGCTGTTGAATCTACCCAAGGCCGAGAGAAAAGAACGAATCGCCAATGCAAAACAAATATCCTGGCAACTCGCTGGACTCACCACTCTTTGTGACTGGATTGCATCCGGTGACGAAGCGTTTGTTTATGAAACCAAGCAAGTGGATCTTTCAAAGTACTTTGCTGGTTCCTGTAAGAAGGCAAGAGAAGCTTTGGCCCGAGCGGAAGTGATTCCTGCTCCTCTTTCTGTACATATGGGTATTGAGCGTCTTTTCCCTGAGTTTGCCAAAAGGCCAACATCGCTACAGGTATTTTGTAATGAGGTGGAAATTTCATCATCACCGCAGTTGTGGATACTTGAGGATGTCACTGGGGCGGGGAAAACTGAAGCTGCTCTAATTCTTGCGTCCCGAATTCTGAGTGAGGGTGGTGGTTCCGGCTGTTTTATCGCGCTTCCGACAATGGCGACTTCGAATGCGATGTATGAGCGGATGGCTGATGTGTACCATCTCCTGTATGACGATAACAGCAAACCATCCCTCTCACTTAGTCACGGTTCCTCACATCTTTCAGAATCCTTTAATAAGTCATATAAAACAAATCTTGCTGCGCTTCCCCAGGAGGGGGTGCAATATGATGAAGAACGTGATGAGGGGAGGGCACATTGTTCTCAATGGCTTGCTGATTCTTCAAAAAAAGCACTACTTTCAGATTTGGGTGTTGGAACCGTTGATCAGATTTTATTGACTGGATTGCCCGTTCGGTATCAATCTCTACGTGCTTTCGGGATGGCTCAAAAGGTTCTTATAATTGATGAAGTACACGCATTTGATGCCTATATGTTGCAACTTTTATTCAATGTGATTTCCGCCCAGGCTGCTTTCGGAGGTTCTGTTATTCTTCTCTCGGCAACTCTTCCGCAATCCGTAAGAGAGAAATTTTGTACCGCCTTCTCCGAAGGACTTGGTGTGAAGAAATCCATTCTTGGAAAGAAAGATGCTTTTCCACTTGTCACAGCACTTAGCAGAAATGGACTGGCCGAAACAGCGGTTGCGACACGTCCCTCTGTTGCCCGGGAAGTCAAAGTCGAGTTTTGCGAAAAGGATGAAGAGGTCTACTCCCTTATTGAGAAGAGTGTTTCTGATGGAAAATGCTTATGCTGGATTCGGAATACCATCTCCGATGTAATTGCCTCTTATGAAGAGTTGCATGATCGCGGTATTAAAGATCTGGATATGTTTCACAGCCGTTTTGCCCTGAAAGATAGACTGGATATTGAAAAGAGGGTGTTGGCTCGATTTGGACCGGACTCGGAACCGGAAGATCGTAAGGGCCAGATTCTTTTGGCAAGTCAGGTGGTGGAGCAGTCATTGGACCTCGACTTTGATGTCATGATTTCCGACCTTGCCCCCATTGATCTGCTTATTCAACGGGCGGGCCGAATGCATCGCCATAATCACAGAGGTGAAAGGGGTGAACCTGTCTTTTATGTACATATTCCAAAAGAGACCGATGAACCAACGGAGAACTGGTTTTCAGATGCCTTCGAAAGTGCTTCCTATGTCTACAAAGATGTGTCTCTTCTCTGGAGGACAAAAGAGATACTGAAGCAACAGAAACGGTTGAAAATGCCTGAAGAGGCCCGTTTGCTGATTGAATCAGTCTACGATATAGATGCCTATGAAAAAACATCATGTATCAAAACAGATGTTTTTATGACAGCTGAAGATCAGGCCTGGGCTGAAACATTGAGCAAAAAGTCTATCGCAAATTTTAATCGCCTGAGCTTTAAAATGGGGTACTCCCGTCTGAGTAGTGAAGCGAATATATGGGAAAGTGAAGAGAGGGTTGCAACCAGACTCTCTGATCCCAGTAATACACTTTATCTATGCAAATGGATTGATGGAAAAATCGTTCCATTTAAAAATGAAGGTCGCTTTTCCTGGGATTTGAGTTCTCTATCTGTAAGGAAAACAGTCCTTGACAATATCCCATATCCTGACGATATTCACACAGCAATTGGGGAACTGCAGAAACAGAAGCGTTTTCAATACGATACTCTCTTCATTGTTTTTCAGGGTGATTCCCTAGAGGTGAACGGAACCAATGAGCGCGGAAAAGTGGTGACTGTGAGTTATAGCACTGAATATGGATTGACAATCAGAAAGGAGTGAGGTGTACCTATAATGAATATTTTCAGAAATCCAATGGAAGAAAAAAAATGAATCTAATCAAAGATCCCTGGCTTCCCATCACCCGGAAAGATGGAAGTAAAGAAAAAATTGCCATCCATCAACTCCTGGATTCCTATGATGAAAATCCGGTGATGGAACTGGAAGCGCCACGACCGGATTTTAAGAACGCACTTTATCAACTGCTTATTGGAATTGTGCAGGTAGCAGCAATGCCGGAAGATGAAGAGGATTGGGCTGACCATTTTACAGAACCCTACAACTCTGAAGAGTTTTCAAAAATGGTTCTGAAGTACGAGGATTGTTTTGAAATTGATTCCGATGGTGCAGCATTTATGCAGGATTTTGATCTGTCCGATGCGGAGGAGAAACCAGTTTCATCACTGCTTATTGAAGCTCCTGGTGCAAATACAATTAAGAACAATCAAGCCCATTTTATTAAAGGGGGTATGGTTGATCAGGTTGATGTGTATTGGGCTTCAATAGCACTTTATACTCTCCAAACTTTTGCTCCTTCTGGTGGCGTGGGTCATCGTGTTGGGTTACGCGGTGGTGGGCCACTGACAACAATTCTACATCCCAAGGGAATATCAACTTTGTGGGAAAAGTTGTGGTTCAATGTTATCAATAAAGAGTATCTCCCAACGCTTCAAGGTGATATCTCTCTTAATGATAACTCAGATATTTTCCCTTGGCTTAAGCCATCTCAGTTGAGTAGTAAAGAGGGAAGTGAACTTTTTTCTTCAGAGGTTCATCCCTTCCATCACTTCTTCGGAATGCCCCGTAGAATTCGTCTAAAGTTTTCATGTGAATCAGGAGTTTGTGATTTGACTGGGGCTGCTTCAAACTGCTTGGTAAAATCCTATTTTACCAAAAACTATGGGAATAACTATGATGGTGCATGGAGTCACCCTCTAAACGCTTACGCTCATGATCCCAAAAAACCCGATGAATTACCTATTTCCATTAAAGCCCAGCCCGGTGGTATTGGGTACCGCCATTGGCTAGGGCAAGCGATTGAATCGGAACGCGTAATACCTGCAAAGGTTGTGAAGCTTTCCAGAGAATCAAATTACCGCAGAGATATAATCATGAACCGCGGCTTTAATATTTGGGCTGCCGGGTTTGATATGGATAATATGAAAGCGCGATGTTGGTATGAATCAGCTATGCCCTTGTTTGCACTTGAGACAGCACAAGAGCCGTTTGTTTCAGGATTCTTATCTGGAATACTTGATCAAACGGTCAGCCTTTCAAAAGAACTTAATAAGCAAATTAAATCCGCGTGGGCGAACCGTCCTGGTGACCTTGGTGGAGATACCAGCTTCATTGCTGCTTCATTTTGGCAAAACACAGAGTTGGCATTTTATGAACTTCTTCAAACCCTCATTGAAAATCTAGACAATAGTGAATTTAAAAATGAACTCATAGGAAATTGGGGATTAACGATTAAAAAAGAAGCCGAGCATCTCTTTGATATCCATGCACTCGCCCAGCAGGAAGAAGGGCTTAATATGAAAAGAGTTGTTAAAGCTCGTCAGGCTCTCGGGAAAGGGATAGGTAAAATGATAAAGAATTTAAATGCACTGAAAGAGGAGGTGTAAATGGATGATAAAACCAAAGAATTTCTAACCCAATGGTGGAAAGATCTTCAGAATGACAATGGCGGGAGAGCAAGACTCAGGCGGTGCCAAACCCCGGAAGAAGCTGCTCTTCAGCCTCAAACATATCGGCTGAAACAAATTCTTTCTTGGCTACCATTGGAGGCTGTGGCAACCATTGCCGGTATCGCTGCCCATATTAAAGAGGTAGCGGGTGAAGGTTTCGGTAAATCCCTGGCAAAACCCAAGGAGAAAAATGGCCGTGTACCCTTCAGTGAAACACGGTTTAGACAGCTTTTATCCGCAAGGGACTGGAACGAACTCTATCGCTCTCTCCGTCGAGCTGTAACCATTCTGGATGGAAAAGTGGGATATCTGAGTTTTGTGCAAACCGTCATTCTTTGGAACGAAGAATTTAAAGGGGAATATGCAAGACCGGGAAAGAGTGTTAAATATAAGCTCTCGGAATCCTACTATACTGAAGCAATGAAACATATGTAAAAAATAAGGAGAACAATCATGTCAAATTTCATTCAATTACATTTGCTCACAAACTATGCCCCCTCGAATCTTAATCGTGATGACCTGGGACGTCCTAAAACAGCCAAAATGGGTGGAGTAGACCGTCTTCGAATCTCTTCACAATCACTCAAAAGAGCCTGGAGGACATCAGCGGTTTTTGAAGAAGCAATGGCTGGGCACATTGGAATCCGCACCAAAATGTTTGGGACTGAGGTTTATAAAACGCTTTTGGAAAAAAATGTTGCAGATAAGAGCGCAAAGAAATTGGCCCAGATAATTGCAGAAAAATTTGGAAAACTAAAAAAAGCAAACAAAGATAAACCTCTTGAAGATCTAGAGATTGAACAACTTGCTCATATTTCACCGAATGAACAGAAATCAGCATTGGAACTGGCTCTTGCCTGCGCAGATGATGGGAGAGAGCCTAATATAGATGAACTTGAACTTCTACGTAAAGATACAGAAGCAGCAGATATTGCGCTCTTCGGGCGAATGCTTGCATCTGCGCCAAAATACAATGTTGAAGCCGCAGCACAGGTGGCACATGCCATCACTGTCAATCGTATCGCTGTAGAGGATGATTATTTTACTGCTCTGGATGACCTCAATGAACATGAAGAAGATGCTGGCTCAGCTCATATCGGAGAAACCGGTTTCGGTTCAGGGGTATTCTATACTTACATATGTATCAATAAAACATTGCTTATGGAAAACCTTGGCGATGAAGAGCTGGCAAAAAAAGCCATTCAAGCGCTCACTGAAGCTGCTGCAACGGTTGCTCCTTCGGGCAAACAGAATAGCTATGCATCCCGTGCCCGTGCGCTTTATGTAATGGCGGAAAAAGGGTCACAACAACCCCGGCAGCTTTCTTCTGCATTCCTAAAACCGGTGGATGATATGGATATGGCCAACGCAGCGATAGAACGCCTTGAAATTCTTCGTGAAAAAATGGACAACGCCTATGGTAAATGTGCTGATGATCATCGAGTAATGAATGTTGAAAAGGGGGAAGGCACGCTGGCTGATATTCTCGAATTTGTAGGAGAGTAATGGTGAATTTTCTACTGTTTCAAATCTATGCACCAATGGTGTCATGGGGCGAAATTGCCGTTGGTGGTGAGCGACAAAGCAGTCGTCATCCCTCAAAATCTGCAATTATCGGCCTCATCGCAGCAGCCCTTGGTATTAAAAGAGATGAAGAGGAGCGACTTTCGGTTTTGGGAAATGCACTTGGAATTGCCGTAAAACTGTACTCTGGTGGTTCGGTATTGAAGGATTATCACACCATTCAGGTGCCTAGGAAGGAGGCCAAAGTTGTCCATTACACTCGAAGATCGGAACTTTTTACCTCTTCTGACAAAATTGGAACCATCCTCTCAAATCGAGAATATCGCTGTGATTCTCTATCTGTGGCAGCTTTGTACCTTAAAGACGACTCCTATTCCCTCCACGAGATTGAAAAAGTGTTGAAGAAGCCGTTTTTTCACCTTTACTTTGGGCGTAAGTCTGCAGTTCCAGCGTTGCCTTTGGCTCCGAATTGCATTGAGGCTAGTACACTTAAGGAGGCCTTTGATCAGTACAAGGTGTCATTTGTTGTACCCATCGACGAAAAGAAGCCGGAATGGCTCAAAAAAATCTTTGAGCAGTTTCCTGCAAAAACACTTTTTGACAGTTCTATAACTTACTTTTGGGAAGATGGAATTGAGTCAGGCTTTGATGCTCTTCACTCGGTGGAACGATATGATTTCCCAGCAAGTCGAAAACGGTGGCAGTTCAGTTCACGCAGAGAAAATATGGCAATCATCAAGCCGGCGGAGGCAAGTAATGTTCCTCAGTAAAGTATCTCTCAAGCAGGGGCCGGAACTCTTAGCGCTTCTTGGTTCAAAGAAAGGAGCCGATGGCTATGCGGCTCACAAGCTTCTATGGGATCTTTTTCCAAATGACGGTAAAAAAACGCGGGACTTTCTCTTTCATAAAGAAGAACGGAATGGTCTGCCCACGTTTTATCTTCTTTCTCACGAAGAGCCCGTTTCAAATCCTGCCTTCAATCTACAGACAAAACCATTTTCTCCAAAACTCTCCAGGGGCTGCAGACTTGCATTCACATTGATTGCCAATCCGGTGGTCGCCCGGAAAAGAGAAGGGAATAGGCACTCTGCGAAACACGATGTCTGGATGGATGCCAAGAAACAGGCAAAGGAAAAAGGGCTGGCCGAAGGAGAATTGATCGAATTTTGTGAAAACAGTGTAAAGGAATGGCTTATTCGTCAGGGTTCCCGAAGCGGTTTTGAGATATGCAAGAAAGAGATCCTGATTGATGGCTACCTGCAAAACTGTTTTTACAAGGGGAAAGGTATACGTCCAATCCGTTTCAGTTCCATTCACTTTGAAGGTGTTCTCACGGTTACCGATCCTGACGTATTTGTTGCCATGCTCGGTAAAGGCCTGGGGAAATCCAAAGCATTTGGATGCGGGTTAATGCTCATTAGGAGGATATAGCTTGCGGATTCAATCTACCCCCATTCCAATGAAAAATCGAAATTCCATGGTTTTTCTGAAGTACGGTAAACTGGATATCCAGGATGGAGCCTTTGTCTTGATTGATGAGAATGGGATCAGGGTTCAGATCCCCGTCGGTGGGATAGCGTGCATTATGCTTGAGCCAGGTACGAGGATCACTCACGCTGCCGTCGGAATGGCCGCTCAGGTGGGAACGCTGCTTTTATGGGTGGGAGAGGGAGGTGTTCGGCTGTATTCGGCTGGGCAACCGGGAGGTGCGCGATCAGACAGGTTACTTTACCAGGCCAGGTTGGCCCTGGAAGATGGGCTTCGGTTGAAGGTAGTCAGGGAGATGTACAAACGGCGCTTTGGTGATGAGCCTCCCCAGAGAAGGAGTATCGAGCAACTTCGCGGCATCGAAGGGGCTCGGACCAAAATGTTGTATCAGCAAATGGCGAGGCAATACAAGGTGCCATGGAAAAACAGGAAGTACAATCCCAAAAACTGGGACGATTCGGATCCAGTCAACAAAGCACTGAGTGCAGGTAATCACTGCCTTTACGGAATCTGTGAAGCAGCCATACTTGCTGCGGGGTATGCGCCCGCCATTGGCTTCATTCATTCCGGAAAGCCCCTCTCATTTGTCTATGACATAGCTGATTTATTTAAATTCGAAACCTCATTACCGACTGCGTTCAAGGTGATTTCTGAAGGTCATTCAAACCCCGCAAGGATAGTGCGGCACCGGTTGCGGGATACCTTCAGGGAGACCAGGATCTTGAACAAACTGATCCCAACCATCGAAGAGATGCTTGCTGCCGGGGGAATCCCGGTACCCGGAAAACCCAAAGAAGCGATGCCCATTGCGTTTGAGGATAAGAAGGGAATTGGGGATGCTGGTCATCGTTACTGAAAATGCGCCTGATCGTCTGAACGGTTATCTCAGCCGAATCCTCGTGGAAGTACGGGCCGGCGTATTCATAGGCCATTATGGTGCGAAGGTGAGAGAGATACTCTGGGAGACCGTTGGTAGAGAGCTTGATGAAGGAAACGCTGTGCTTGTATGGTCCACCAATACTGAATCCGGCTACGACTTTGAAACCATAGGTGCCAATCGGAGGATGCCGACTCTTTTTGACGGGATGAAGCTAGTATCCTTTCTACCTCAATTCAAGGATTGATTGATAGTTTTTCATTTATATGATGTCGCTAAGATTGATCGGTAATTTTGACTGCTGTTGAAATTTGGCGATATTAGCGATATTTTTTTAAGAGTGTTCCCCACATACGCGGGGATGAACCG
>OBLN01000685.1_pt1 | contig 12072 bp, 7 predicted proteins | sample 1519301 | NCBI WGS metagenome assembly OBLN01 (sample SAMEA2452533, study PRJEB22499) | sediment metagenome | reverse complement strand
TGAAGATCAGCTGCAGCACGAGCACCAGCCCGACAGCCAGCAGCACCTTGCCGGAACCGAACAGTCCGGCGATGCTCAACGAGCTGCTGCGCAGGCGCCGTACGCTGAAGAGATAGAAGATCTCCATCATCACCAGGGTGTTGACCGCGTAGGTGCGCGACTCCTCAAGGCTGGCGCCGTGATATTGCGTCCAGCTGAAGATGCCGAAGATACCGGCGGCGAACAGCGAGGAAACCAGCAGAATGCGCCACAGCAGGAAGGGCGAGAGCATCGACTCGTTGGCCGGCCGCGGCGGGCGTTTCATGATGTCGTTTTCACTCACCTCGAAGGCTAGTGCCATCGCCAGCGCTACCGAACTGACCATGTTGACCCAGAGGATCTGCAGCGGTGCGATGGGCAGTGTCAGGCCCACCAGGATCGCCAGAATGATACTCGCCGATTCACCGCCATTGACCGGCAGCAGGAAGGCGATCGCCTTTTTCAGGTTGTCATAGACGGTGCGCCCCTCGCGTACCGCATCGACGATGGAGGCGAAATTATCATCGCTGATCACCATCTCTGAGGCCTCCTTGGCCGCCTCGGTCCCCTTGTGGCCCATGGCGATGCCGACATCGGCACGCTTGAGCGCCGGCGCATCGTTAACCCCGTCACCGGTCATGGCGACGATCGCCCCGCCATGCTGCAACAGGCTCACCAGACGCAGCTTATGCTCGGGACTGACGCGCGCGTAGACATCCACGTCACTGAGGCGCTGCGCCAGCTCGGCATCCTCCATCCGCTCCAGTTCGTGCCCGGTGATAGCCTCGGCGGTATTCTGCAGCTGGAGCTGGGCGGCGATGGCGCGCGCCGTTGCGGCGTGATCACCGGTGATCATCTTCACCCGTATCCCCGCCGCCTGACACTCGCGCACGGCGCTGATCGCCTCTTCCCGCGGCGGGTCGATAAGCCCATAGAGACCGAGCAGAGCAAGACCGCTCTGCACATCGCTGAAGTCGAGCTCTGACTGCCCATCGCGCGCCGGCTTGGTGGCCACAGCCAGCACCCGCTGCCCCTGCGCGGCCATCTTTTCGATCTGCTGATACCAGTAGTCGCGCTCCAGCGGCTGGTGATTTTCTGCACCCAGCACCTCATCACACAGCTCCACCACCTGCTCCGGAGCCCCCTTGAGGTAGATAAAGGCGCGTCCCTCGTGACTGTGATGCAGGGTGGCCATGAACTTGTGCTCCGACTCAAAGGGAATGAGATCGGTGCGCGGATACTCTTTACCCTCATGCTCCGGGTCCATCCCGGCCTTCATCGCTGCGACCAGCAGCGCCCCCTCCATCGGGTCGCCGTGCACCACCCGGCCGTTATTCTCCTCACGCTTCTCCAGCGAAGCGTCGTTGCAAAGCAACGCCGCCAGAAGGGTACGGCGCAGCAGGCGATCCTCGGTCGGCTCACACACATCACCGTCACACTCAAAGGCGCCGTGGGGGTCGTAGCCGGTGCCGCTTAGCTCATAACTGCCACCAGCGGTGATGATGCTGCGCACGGTCATCTCATTGCGGGTCAGGGTGCCGGTCTTGTCGGAGCAGATCACGCTGACCGAGCCGAGGGTCTCGACCACCGGCAGGCGGCGAATGATCGCCTTGCGCGTGGCCATGCGCTGCACACCGATAGCCAGGGTCACGGTGAGGATCGCCGGCAGGCCCTCGGGGATTGCCGCGACCGCCAGCCCCACCACCGTCATAAACATCTCCACTGCGGTGTGGTCGCGCAGCACGATGCCGGCCACAAAGACCAGCACCGCGATCAGCAACACCGCGGCGGTAATCCAGCGCGCCAGACGGTCCATCTGCCGCAACAGCGGTGTGGTAAGGGTTTCCACCTGGGACACCATGGTGCTGATACGCCCGATCTCGGTATCGACCCCGGTAGCCACCACAATGCCGCTGCCCTGTCCCTGAGTGACCAGGGTGCCGGAATAGGCCATATTGCGCCGATCTCCCAGATCCGCATCGGCCTGGACTGCATCAAGCCCCTTCTCCACCGCTACCGACTCACCGGTAAGCGCCGCCTCCTGCACCTGCAGTCCCTTTACCTTCAGCAGGCGCAGATCCGCCGGCACCTTGTCACCCGACTGCAGCATCACCCGATCGCCCGGCACCAACTGCTCGGCCGGCAGCGAGAGGCGATGGCCGTCACGCACCACCATCGCATTGGCCGAAAGCATCTGGCGGATGGCCCGCAGGGCATCCTCCGCCTTGCCCTCCTGAATGAAGCCGATGATGGCGTTCACCAACACCACCGCCAGGATCACCACCGTATCGACCCAGTGCTGCAGCGCTGCGGCGATCGCCCCTGCCGCCAGCAGCACATAGATAAGCAGGTTGTTGAAATGGGAGAAAAAACGCACCAGTGCACTACGCGCCCTGGCCTCCGGCAGGCAGTTCGGTCCGTACTCCTGCAGACGCCGCTCGGCCTCCCCCGCTGCCAGCCCCTCGCCATCGGTGGCGAGCTTCTCCAACAGTTCATCCTGGGCCAAAGCGTGCCAGGCAGGTGGTGACGCCTTGTCGCTGCCGCTCTGCCGCGCTGTGTTATCCGCCATCAGATGCTCCTTGTCTCGTGGTGCCAGGCCTAAACACAGTTAATCACATGTGGCGCCAGGTGCAATGAGTGCAGCGCGGCATGGCGTATGCCTCTGCATTGGCCCCCGTGCAGGCTCCTGCTACTATGGACAACGATACACCCCAATCTATCCCTGTTTCGGAGTACCCCCATGTCACTGCAGGATCAACTGCTCAAGGCCGGCCTGGTCGACAAGAAGAAGGCGCAGAAGGCGCAGAAAGCCAAACACCAGCAGGCCAAGATCAAACGCAAAAACAAGGTCGAGACCGTTGATGAGGCCAAAATCGCCGCGCAAAAGGCCCACGCCGAGAAGGTGGAACGGGATCGCCAACTCAACCTGCAGCGCAAGCAGGAGGCCGAACAGCGCGCCATTACCGCGCAGATCCGCCAACTGATCGAGATGAACCGTCAGCCCAAAGGCGCCGGGGAGATCACCTACAACTTCACCGACGGCAGTAAGGTGACCCACATCTATGTCGATGAAAAGCAGCAGCGCCAGCTGGCCAACGGCCACCTGGCCATCGTGCGCCTCGATGAGCAGTACGAAATCGTACCGACCACGGTAAGCGAGAAGATCGCCCTGCGAGACGAGAGCTATCTGGTCTACTGCAACCGCGGCAAGGAGGAGACGGTGGTCGACGAGGAGGACCCCTACGCCGAGTTCGAGGTGCCGGACGATCTGATGTGGTAACCGGCAGCTGAGCCCCCGCACCGTCCGATAGGCTATATTTATTTTGAAATGATATCGCCTGGAAGATGGAGTAGATCATGCACCGCTCACTGACAAAACGGCTCCCCCTGCTGCTGCTTGCAGTGAGCATTATGCTCACCGGTTGCAGCGGCCAGCAGACCAGGGCGAGCAGCAGCGTAGTTGACTATCTCTACCCGCAACAGAACGAGGTCAAGGTAGAACCCGCCACACCCCGACTCACACTGCCTCTGAAGGTCGGCATCGCATTTGTGCCGGAACAGCGTTCCATGCGACGCGGTGGCAATCTGTGGGCCGGGGTCTCCCGAGGCATCACCCTGCCGGAAAGCAAGAAGGCTGAACTGCTCGACATGGTTGCGGGGCACTTCAGAAACTACGATTTTGTCGGTGGGATTGAGGTCATACCCTCTGCCTACCTGACCCCCGGCGGGAGTTTTGCCAATCTTGACCAAATCAGGACCATGTACGGGACAGATGTGATCGCACTGGTCTCCTATGACCAGGTGCAGTTTACCGACGAGGGTTTTCTCTCGCTCACCTACTGGACCCTGGTCGGCGCCTATGTCTTCTCCGGCGAGAAAAACGATACCAGCACCATGATGGACACGGCGGTGTACGACATTGCGAGCCGAAAGATGCTGTTTCGCGCGCCCGGCACCAGCAGTGTCAAGGGCGCGGCAACCCCCGTCAATCTGAGTGAGGAGCTGCGCGCCGACAGTCTCAGGGGCTTCGAGGAGGCCACCGGGGAGATGATTGCCAATCTCGATACCCAACTGGCCGCCTTCAAGGAGAAGATCAAACAACAGCCGGAGTCGGTGCAAATCGTGCACAGCCCCGGCTACAGCGGCGGTGGCGCACTGGGACTGTTTGAGCTGTTACTCATGGGCGCAGCCGGCCTGACATTACTGCGGGCAAGGCGGCGGGACCGCGGCTGACCTCTACGCAGTGAGCGCCGCGACCTCCTCGTCGCTGAGCTCTCGCCACTGCCCGGGCAGCAGACTCTCATCCAGCGCCACGCTGCCGATGCGCTCGCGGTGCAGCGCCACCACCCGGTTGCCGAGCGCGGCGAACATGCGTTTGACCTGGTGGTATTTGCCCTCATCGAGGGTCAGTCGCACCTCGGTGGGCGAGAGCAGTTCCAGCCTGGCCGGCCGTGTCTTCTTCGCCTCGCCGCGTAATTCAATCCCCGCAGCAAACTGTTCCACCACCGAGGGCGCCAGCGCCTCAGCCAGCGAGGCGCGATAGGTTTTGCTGCAGCCGTGTTTGGGCGAGGTGATGCGGTGCGACCAGTCACCATCGTCGGTGAGCAGCACCAGGCCGGTGGTGTCGATGTCCAGGCGGCCGGCAACGTGCAGCCCTTTCTTGCCCTCGTCCCCGAGCAGATCAAGCACCGTCTTGTGTACGGCGTCGTGGGTGGCGCACACCACTCCCTCGGGCTTGTTGAGCATGATATAGCGCTTGCCGCTCAGCTCGACGCTCTGCTCGCGCCAAACAACCTCATCATCCGGTTTGAGCTTGTGGCCGATGATCTTCACCACCGCACCGTTCACCGTTACCTGACCGCTGCGGATCATGCCGTGGGCGCGGGAGCGGGTCAGGCCAGTGGCGTGGGCGAGGTATTTATCGAGGCGCATGGATATATTCCGATCTGCCACAGAGCCCACTGAGAACACAGAGGGTGCATACTCTGTGTACTCTGTGGCTAAACAATTTCAATTCAAAAATCATCGCGGCCGGGACGGCCGCTCCCATAGGAGAATTAAGCATCAGATCAGGTTCCGCAGCATCAGTTCGTGCGGGTGGGGAGAAAGGTAGACCTGCCGCTCGATGTACTCGTGCGGGTGACGACGGAAGTGGTGCTTCAACAGGGTGATCGGCACGATGAGCGGTACGATACCCTCGCGGTAGTGCTCAATCACCTCCAGCATCTCCGCCTTGTCCTCGGCATCGAGCTGGTTCTTGAGGTAGCCGAGCAGGTGCTGCAGCACGTTGACGTGCTGTTTGCGTGGCACCGGTTTGGCCAGCGCCGCCATCAGTGCCGTCACATACTCCCCGGCCAGCGCATCCATGGCCTCCTTGCCGGCATTGGCCAGCAGCTTGCCCATCGCCTTGTAACCGCTCTGGCTGTGGGCCATGATGAGGTACTTGTGATCGGTGTGAAAGTCGATCAAACGCTGCGCGCTCAGTCCCGCCGCCACCAGTTGCTGCCAGCGGTGATAGACGAAGACGCGCATGATAAAGTTCTCGCGCAGCCCCGGATCGCCAAGCCTTCCCTCCTCCTCGGTGGGCAGCAGCGGCTGGCCCCGCATCATCGCCGCGGCAAAGAGGCCGGAGGCCTTGTCCACGGAGCGGCCGTCAGGGGCGTAGACCTTGACCCTCTCCATGCCGCAGCTGGGTGAGGCGCGCTTGAAGATAAAACCGCTGATGCCGCTCATCTCGCGCGCCATTTTCTCGCCGTAGGCATACATCTTTGCCGTCACATCAATGCTTGGGTCCTTGACGCCGACAAGGCGCACCCCGTCGTCATGCCGCACCAGACGGATCGGCGGACGCGGGATAGCGAGGCCGATGGCCACCTCGGGACAGACCGGCTGGAAGTCGAAATAATCACTCAGGGTACCGAGGATGTAGCTGTCACGCTTGTGACCGCCGTCGAAACGCACTTCTGCACCCAACAGGCAGCTGCTGATACCGACGGGGATCTTGATCGCACTGCTCTGGCTCATTGCTGTTCCTGCCTGCGTTTTTTATCGAGCAACTTGTCGATGGCGCGCGACACCGCGACGAAGCCGAAGCTGGCGGTGACGAAGGTCGCCGAGCCGTAACCCATGTTGCAGTCGAGGGTGGCGCCGGCCACCCCCGGTTTGCGCTGACAGACGCTGCCGTCTTCCTTGGGATATTTGTGCTGCTCGCTGGAGAAGACGCAGTCGACACCGAAGCGGCTCTTGGGATTGCGCGACCAGCCGTAGTCACTGCGCAGCTTGGCGCGCACCTTTGCCGCCAACGGGTCGTTGTGAGTACGGCTGAGGTCGGTGATGTCGATGCGGGTTGGGTCGGTTATACCGCCGGCCCCGCCGGTGGTGATCACCGGGATCTTGTTGCGCTTGCAGTAATAGATCAGCGCCGCCTTGTGGCGAATGGAGTCGATGGCGTCGATGACATAGTCAAACTCCCGGCTGATGTACCTTTCGATATTTTTCTCACTCAGCAGGTCGTCAATGGCGTTGACACGGCAGGCGGGATTGATCGCCAACACCCGCTCGGCCATCACCTCGGACTTGGCGCGTTCGACGGTGGAGCTCAGGGTATGCAACTGGCGGTTGGTGTTGCTAAGCGCAATGTCGTCGTGATCGATGAAGGTGATGGCACCGACGCCGCTACGGGCCAGCGCCTCGACTACCCAGGAGCCGACCCCGCCAATACCCACGACACAGAAATGGCTGCGGCGGATATGCTCCGCACCATCGACACCATAGAGGCGGCGGATACCGCCGAAACGTAGAGAAAAATCGTCAGACACCATGCTAACCGTGGGCGAGTAGACAGCGAGAGGTTTAGTGTATCACGCCCGGCGCTCAGTCAATGCGATCCGTGGCATTCATCTGCCGGTAGAGGCTACGCGCCATCAATGCCAGGGTCAGCGCGCCGAGCACCAGCACCGCCCACAGCAGCCACTTCTCCCAGGGAGGCGGCGGTGGCTCCGGTCTGAGTCGTCGCTCGCCACCGAGTTCGAAATAACTGCCGGGTATGGCGGACTTGATAAAGCCGACCCCCTTCTCTCTCTTTTTCAACGCCTGCAGCAAGGGCGCCAGATCGCTTTGCGGCGGCTCGACCTCGGCGGCGGCGAACGCCAATGAAAAGGGGGTCTCGCCGCGGGTGACGAAAAACAGCTCGTGCGCCACCCAGCCCAGCTCCAGCTTTGGCTCCCCCCGGCCGGCTCCTCCGCCCTCCATATCGAGCTCCAGCCTCCAGTAGGGATCGCTGATCACCGGCAGGGTAATGGTGTCGTTCTGCAGGGTATGCCCTTCGTGCTGCAGGCGGTAAAACAGGCCGCGGTGACGCACTTGCCACTGTGCCTCGCCACCGGCGCGGGAAAATATCTTCGCCTGTACCACGGTATTGTCCTGTGGCAGCAACACACGCAGGCGATCAATCGGGAAGTGTCCCGCAGCATGGAACTCATAGCTGCCGCGGCGCGTCTCCTCCGCGGAGGGAGCAAGAGTGATCCAGCGGCGTGCCGGCTCCTCGCCCTCCCGCAGCACCTCGGCGCGCACCGAGCGCAGCGCGATGCCCCGACGGCCCAGTGGCCAGCTGATGCGGTAGTACTTGGCCTCCAGCGCAGGCAGTTCGATCTCGCGCTGTCCGAGTCGGTGACCGTTGTAGCGCAGCGCCGCCAGGGTGGCGCTCGTGCCCAAGGAGTGCCAGCGGTTCAGATCATCGCTGTACTCCAGCGTCAGTGACACCAGCACATCCTCGGCAGCATCGTCCCACGCCAGCAGCAAGCGCTGCGCCGGGTGCTCCAGTGCCGAGGCGTCGATGAGATAGCGCCTCACCTCCCGCTCTGCCTCAAGCGGGCCGCGCTGCCAGAAATCCACCACGGCACCGCTGCTGTCGGTGGCGATGTGGATCTGGGTGTCCGCCCCGCCGCTATCGGCAGCCTCATACAACGGAAAAAACCTCAGGCTCACAGGCTGACGAATCGCCTCGCCCTGAGCGACGCCGGGACGCAGCAGATGCGGCACCACCTCGTTGTAGCCATTGAAGATGCGCAGATCACCCAGATCGCGACGGGTACTGTAGCGGTACACCTCATCGGGCAACTCAAACCGGTAAAGCGCCCCATCGCCGTCAACCTCCAGCGGTACGCCGTAGGCAAAATCCCGCGGTGTAGGCAGCGCTTGCAGCGCCGCCCCATCCAGCGGCAGCAATAACAGGACGAAGGCGAGACGACGCATCATGACGGTAGGTTTTCCCTTTCCTGTTTCGGTGGCAGCGGAGAGAAGTAGCCGGTCAACAGCATCAGAATGCCGACGGCGATAAACGAGACAATGCGCTCCATGGTATCGGAGCGGGAGAGGTCGATCAGGAACAGCTTCACAACCACAACAGCCAGCAGCGCCGCACCGCTAAACCACACCACCCGCCAGCCCCGGCGGGTGGCCAAAACCGTGAGCAGCAGCGCCGTCAGCGTCCACACAACCGACAGGCTCGCCTGGAACACCATCGACTGGTACAGGCTCGGCCAGTGATAGGGGGTGCCATGCCAATAATGCACCGTATGCGCCACCAGGGCGTTCAGCAGCGCAAAGGCAGCGATACCGCAGGCCGCCCAGTAGACCCTCATCGACAGACCGTAGCCGTTCAGCAGAGCCGTGTCGCGGTTATGCCAGCCCCACATCATCAGCACCAGCACCACCAGCAGCTGGCTCAACTCCAGCGGATTGAACAGCGGCAGGTAGGGCAACGGCCAGGGATCGCCGCTGTTGCCTACTGCAAACAGTGACCAACCCCAGATGAACAACGCCAGCGGCAACAGGGCCTCGCCGCGGTAGCTGGCGGCAAAGCGTTTTATTGGCCACTGCAGACGCCGCGCCGGTCCCATCAACAGCGCCATCGCCAGTGCGGGCAGCACTCCCCAGACGGCAAAGTCCCATACACCGCGACCATCCAGCCACTGCCGCACCCACCAGCTGCTCTCCCAGGTCAGCACCAGCAGCCCCAGCCATAACGTGGCGCTGTGACCGAAACGAAGCTGCGCGTTGCTGTAGCCCTGTTCCAGCCGCCAGAGGATGCGGTACTGCAGCGCAAACAGCGCCAGCCACAGCGGCGCGCCCCAGTGGGCGAAAAAGTGACTGCCGGCACCGCCCTCGATCACATTCAGCGACAGCAGCGCCGCAGCCGGCAGCAGCAGCATCAGCGGATAGCGCAGCACGCCCCACGCCACTCTGCGACACAACCACAACAGGAGCGCACTGCTGAGGGTGATAAACAGCAACAGCGCATTGGGCCTGAGCTCCCACGGCACGAAGCGCTCGATTTCGTGCATGCCCGCACCGTGCCACCACAGCAGCCCCCACACCAGCACCACCAGGTGGAGCGTCGACTCCCCCCGGCGCAAACGCTCGCCATGGCGCTGCAGGTAGAAACTGCTGAACAGCGCCGCCAGTGCGATCAGCAATGACCCGAGATAGACGCCGTTGAGCACAGGCAGCCCGCCGCTGCGGCCCTCCAGCGCCATCACCAGCAACCAGGATAGCGCGGCGCCGAACTGTAACAGCAGGCCGGAGATACGTGGCAGCAGGCGTCGCTGTCGTACCCCGAGCCACAGCAGCGCCGCCCCCTCCAGCGCCCAGGCCGAGGCGGTCCAGCGCCCGTCCAGCGCCAGCGGGATCGCCAGCGTGGCGAACACAACGCCCAGCGCGAGGAACGATTCGGTCAACAGCCGCAGCCCCACTACCTGCCGCCGCCACAGCGCCGTGGCGAGCAGAAGGTAGAACGCCGCCAGCGCCAGCGCGCTCCACGCCATGCCATACTCATACCCCTTCACCAGCCCCGCCTGCAGGGCAAAACCGACCACCGGCACCCCGAACACCAGCGTGCCGTCGACGTAACCGCGCAGCTTGAGTGGCTGGCGCAGCGCGAACAGCACCGCGATGGCGACGTAGAAGAGGAAAAACAGAATGAGAAACGGCTCCGTAGTGCTGAAGTAGGCCGCACGATAGTACTGCGCCCCCCAGAAGCTGCCGATGACGAAGGTGAAGAGAAAACCGAGCAGGTTCAGCTCCCGCCACGCCTTGAACCAGGCGATGCCGAGGATGCCGGCATTGAGCAGGGCATAGTAGGAGAAGAGCATCACGTGGCTGCCCTCTCCGCTGGAGGTAAGGATGGGGGCGAGAAAACCACCGCTGATGCCGAAGGCCGCCAGGTTGCGTGAGTCCTGCAACAGCGCCAGCACGGCCGAGAGGGCGACAATGGCCACCATCAGCACGAAGGCCATGCCCAGCGGGATAAGATGATAGATCTTCGCCGCGCCATAGACCGTGATATAGAAAATGCCGATCCCGCCCCCCTGGATCAGCAACGCGTAGGCGCTGCGCCGGGTGCGCAGTATCCAGCCCAGGACAACAAGTGCGATACCGCCCAGCGCTGCCGCGACAAGGCGCAGCTCGATGGGGAAAAGGTTGCGCTCCGCGGCGTACTTGATGAGAAAGGCGACGCCGAAGAACAGCACCACGATACCGACGCGCACCACCACGTTACCGTCGGTGAAAAAGCCGGTGATGGCGTTCCAGAGGCGCTCCTCGCGCGGTGCTGCGGGGAGATCGGGGATCTCAAGCTCAGGCAGGGTATCGCCACCGGCGCCGGCTGCGAGCGGATGCGCCGCTTGCTCCGCCGAAACCGCTGGCTGCGATGCCGGCGCTGACGCCGTGGCTATAGATGTCCGCGGCGACTCCAGCTCCTCTTGCACCGCCTCCTGCGTCTCATCGGGCTGCTGCGCCGGCGACTCGCCTCCGACCACCCGCCGCTCCAGCTGTGCCAGCAGCGTCTCGGTGCGCTGCAGTCGCTGCGCAAGGTGCATAACGCGCCCGAGCAGGAAACCCAGCAATCCTCCAAGCAACAGTCCACCGGGGCCCGCGACAAAACCGCCGGCCAGCAGACCAATCACTCCCAGCCAGATCGCCATCTCCCCCACACGAACCTCCTTGCCGATTTTTCCATATTCGAAACATTATTTTCACGCAAAGCTTACCGCATCCTGCGCACGCTCACTCCAGCTGTTCGGCGCGGCGCTCCCCCTCCTTCAGGTCCACGCGACTAAGTAAAAAGGCCCCCAGGGCGAAGAGGATCAACAGGGTCAGGATGCCGCTGCGCGGACTGCCGCTCACCACCCCGGCCCAGCCGACCATCACCGGGCCCAGTACCGCGGCAAACTTTCCCAGCATGTTGTAAAAACCGAAGAACTCCGCCGATTTGTCGGCCGGGATGATGCGGGCATAGAACGAGCGGCTGAGCGACTGGATCCCCCCCTGCACCAGGCCGATAGCCACCGCCAGGCCGTAGAACTCCACCTCGGCAGTCATCTGCGAGGCCCAGATCACAATGGCCACATAGGCGGCGATGGCGATATAGATCCCCGCCTTCGGCCCCAGCCACTTGCCCAGGTAACCAAAGGCGATGGCGGCGGGAAAACCGACAAACTGGGTAATAAGCAGCGCCACGATGAGGCTGTCCGAGGAGAAGCCGAGGGAGAGCCCGTAATCCACCGCCATGCGCACGATGGTGTCGACCCCATCGATGTAGCACCAGTAGGCTAGCAGAAACATGAACACCACCCGCAGCGCGCGGATTTCGTTAAAGGTGTCGCGCAGCTGGCGCAGGCCGCCACGCACCGCCGCCACCGCGCCGATACCGCGGCCGTCCGGCTCGGTCACCCACAGCGCCAGCGGCACGGTAAAGAGCGCCCACCACAGGGCCACCATGAAGAAAGAGAGCTTCACCGCCGCCGCGGCATCGGCCAGGCCGAACAGTTCCGGTTTGAGGGTCATCGCCACATTGATTGCAAACAGCAGGCCGCCACCGAGATAGCCCATGGCGTAGCCCAGCGCCGAGACCTGGTCGTAGCGCGCCGGCTCGGTGACAAAGACAATTAGCGAATCGTAGAAGGTCACACTGCCGGAAAAGCCGATGGTCGCCATCACATAGAACAGCACCGCCCACTGCCACTGCCCCTTGGCCACCAGCGGCAGCATCGCCGT
>OBLN01000684.1_pt1 | contig 12073 bp, 10 predicted proteins | sample 1519301 | NCBI WGS metagenome assembly OBLN01 (sample SAMEA2452533, study PRJEB22499) | sediment metagenome | reverse complement strand
ATTTGTTCGCGAATTCAACAGCTCGGGTTTCCCGGATAACCATCACCTTGATCTGCCCTGGAAACGTTAGTGACTCTTCAATCTTCTTGACAATATCCTTGCTCATGAGAATCGTCTCCTCATCGGACACCATACTGCTCTCCACCATAACGCGAATCTCCCGACCCGCTTGTATTGCATAAGAATTGACGACCCCCTGAAATGAATTGGCGATGTTCTCGAGATCCTCCAACCGCTTGACATAATTTTCAAGCAGTTCTTTACGAGCCCCTGGCCGAGCGCCGGACAAACCGTCGGCAGCCTGGACCAGAAGCGCGTAAACCGATGCCGGCGGAACATCCTCATGGTGGGCGGCAACAGCATGAACGATTTTCGGAGACTCACCAAATTTTTTCAATAATTTTGAGCCGATAATTGCATGAGGACCTTCCACTTCATGGTCAATGGCTTTTCCGATATCGTGAAGCAGCCCCATGCGTCTCGCGAGTTTTTCATTCAGGCCGAGCTCCGCCGCCATGATACCGCACAAAAATCCCACCTCTACGGAATGCTGAAGAACATTCTGAGCATAGCTGGTACGGAATTTAAGTTGACCGATATACTTGATCAATTCATTGTGAATTCCGTGAACCCCCAAATCGAAGGCAGCTTGCTCGCCGGCCTCCTTGATGGTAACATCAATTTCTTTTCCCACTTTTTTGACGATATCCTCAATGCGGGCGGGATGTATTCTGCCATCGGATATCAAACGCGTCAAAGCAATTCTCGCCACCTCCCTCCGGACAGGGTTGAATCCAGATAAAATAACGGCTTCAGGCGTATCATCTATTATCAGATCAATACCGGTTGCCGCTTCAAGCGCTCGAATATTTCGGCCTTCCCTGCCAATAATCCGTCCCTTCATTTCATCGTTGGGAAGTTGTACGACGGAAACGGTGCGTTCGGCCACGAAGTCAGCTGCATAGCGTTGAATGGCCGTGGCAATGATCCTTTTTGACTTCTTGTCCGCCTCCTCCTTAGCCTCGCTCTCTATCCGTTTTATGAGCTTCGCCCCCTCGTAACGTGCCTCATTTTCCATTGCTCTGATCAGAAGTTCTTTGGCCTGTTCGGCGGTCAGTCCGGAAATCCGTTCAAGCTGATCCTTCTGCGCTTCAATCAGCTCGTGATAGCGTCGATCCTCGGCGAGAAGCGCTTCCTCTTTGTCGGCAATACCGACTTCTCTGTCGCTGAGCTCTTGTTCCTTTAATTGAAGTTGGTCGTTCTTCCGATCGATATTCTCTTCTTTCTGAATCAAACGGTTCTCTTGCTTTTTTAACTCTGCACGGGTCTCTCTCGTTTCAGCATCAAACTCGCTTTTCATTAAAAAAAGTTTGTCTTTTGCCTCGAGCATCGCCTCTTTCAGCAACGTTTCCGATCTTCGTTTTGCATCGTCTACAATGCGCTGGGCCTCTTCATCAGCAGCTTTAATTTTCTGTGTCTGAAGTTGCCCTTTTACCCAGTAGGCAACCCCAAAGCCGATGCCTGCGCCGATAAGGCCCATTAACAAGCTATATTCACTCATATAACATTCTCCCCAATATCATCCACGGCCTGTTTTGGAACGGTACCTATCCATACGCTGTCGTTCAGCCGTCATACCTGTCGGCGAGTGTGCAACACCCCTGCGGCGGCTTGAGGGCACAGACCTTCCTGAATGACACGCCATCTTCATTCCGGCGATCCTCGATTGATGTTGGTCTTTTATAAAGAGGTTTTTTTGCTGGAAACTCTTCAAGATAGCGCATCAATCCGTTGTTTGTTTTGAATAACAGCGACATCTATTATCAGGAAAGATTGAGGCGTCGATCGGATAAACCAGAGGGCAGGAAAAGAGCAATACTCTCAGTTTTGGGCAATTGGGCCCAATCGGTATCGCGGCGGCAAAAATATGGTTATCCCCCACCATTGTGCCGTGTTGGCAGGCCTTTGAACCTATAGTTCAAAGTGGGCACCTTGTGGCTTCTTTAGGCTTTTCTGTATCAACAGAACATGCTCACCAAAGCCAAGTAAGGCTCCCTTCGTGTTATCTGTTGGATCAAAGCGCTTCTTCCAATCACGAACACGGCAGGGGAATACTCATTGTTTTTGTTTTCGTCAAAACGGTAATCTTCGACAGGCGTACAGGAATCAGCCACGCCTCCACGCTGTCGCATCGCTCGCCTTTATCTGGATTGCAAGCGAGGTTCAAAGATCCAACCTCATATCGAAGGATCTTTCTTTTTTAAGGTGATTACGGAGACACACATTCCCTTGGCTGCAGAATTCAACATCCCGCTTTCGGAAAAAATCAGCGCGGATTGAAAACGTGAATCCCCATTTTCATGGAATACCTTTCGATGATCAAGAGCGCTCAAAATGCCTACCGTAACACATCCATATTCCATGGTGCGGCAATATCTTAAAAAGCCAAATAAAAACCCCTGCCTCTCTGCTTAAACTACTAATGACCGATTTGGCCGTATTATATTTGAATCGGTTGAGACAAGGTATACGCCATCGTCGAATATTCCACACGAGACACATCTTTATGTAATGCTGTATTGGCGAGAAAATGCCCAATTTATCCGGTTTTTCATCTCAAATTCCTATTTTCAATATAATCTTTCAAGCCAACGAAAGTCAAGATTTTTTACTGCACCCGCACATAGCATGCTGAATTCGGTAAATGTCTACGCAAAAAGGCAAGCCGTTGATCAACGACTTGCCTTTTTTTCGCGATTGCTGTACCGATATATTACGATATGTCTTTTATTGCCCCTTGGACGAGGCGACCTTGATGCGATGAAGTGCCCGGTCCAGTGCGGCCTTGGCCCTCGCGTAGTCGAGCTTTTCTTTTTGGGCCTCTTCCAGGCGCTTTTGTGCCCTGGCCAAAGCTGACCGGGCACGATCGATATCAATATCCCTCCGGCGTTCAGCCGACTCTGCCAATATTGTCACCTTATCCGGCAAAGCTTCGGCGAAACCTCCACTGATAAAAATTTGTCGCTCAGCGCCACCGGCATCCTTGTACCGAACGGTGCCCATGTTGAGTGTGGTCAAAAACGGCGTGTGTCCACGCAATATGCCGAATTCCCCCAGGGTACCAGGCCCCACAACGATCTGAACATCTTCGCTAACGACAGATTTATCAGGGGTAACAATCTCCAATCTAATATTTTCTGCCATATTTTTCCCCTCGCAACCGTCGGCTGCTTATGCCTCAGACATATCTTTGGCCTTTTCGAGAACCTCTTCAATACCGCCCACCATATAGAACGCCTGCTCGGGAATTTCATCATGTTTGCCTTCGACAATTTCCTTGAAGGCCCTGATGGTATCCTCGATTTTGACATATTTCCCGGCTTTGCCGGTGAAGGTTTCCGCTACATGGAACGGTTGAGACAGAAAGCGCTGCATTTTACGGGCTCTTGCAACGGTGAGACGGTCTTCCTCCGATAGTTCCTCAATGCCAAGAATTGCGATAATATCCTGCAATTCTTTGTATTTTTGGAGAATTTGCTGAACTTGACGAGCAACATTATAGTGTTCTTCACCAATATAGTTGGCGTCAAGAATTCGGGAGGTCGAATCCAATGGATCCACGGCAGGATAAATCCCCAACTCTGCGATCTGACGAGAAAGAACGACGGTACCGTCTAGATGCGCAAAAGTGGTTGCCGGTGCCGGGTCGGTCAAGTCATCGGCGGGAACGTAGACACACTGAACAGCCGTGATCGACCCCTTGTCTGTAGAGGTGATCCGCTCTTGAAGGGCACCAAGGTCGACGGCCAGCGTCGGCTGGTATCCAACGGCGGAAGGCATGCGTCCGAGAAGCGCCGAAACCTCTGAACCGGCTTGGGTAAAGCGGAAGATATTGTCGATAAAAATGAGCACGTCCTGACCTTCCACATCTCTGAAATATTCCGCAGCGGTAAGGGCTGACAGGGCAACACGTGCGCGGGCCCCGGGAGGCTCCGTCATCTGGCCGTAGATCAGAGCAGCTTTCGGAAGAACGCCGGAGTCTTTCATTTCATGGTAAAGATCGTTCCCCTCACGGGTCCGCTCGCCCACACCTGCAAAGACGGAAATGCCGCCGTGCTGCATAGCGATGTTGTGAACCATTTCCATCATAATAACGGTTTTCCCCACGCCGGCGCCGCCAAACATGCCCATCTTTCCACCGCGAGGGAACGGTACCAACAAATCAATGACCTTTACGCCTGTTTCGAGAACCCGGACAGTAGTATCCTGCTCTGTAAAAGCTGGCGCCAGACGATGGATGGGCATCATTTTTTCCTGGCTGACAGGACCCAGACCGTCAACAGGGCGTCCGACGACGTTCAATACACGACCAAGTCCGGCTTCGCCGACAGGCATCATGATGGGTGCGCCCGTATCCTTGACACGCATGCCGCGGACCAAGCCGTCAGTGACATCCATGGCGATAGTGCGGACAACATTGTCTCCCAAGTGCTGAGCCACCTCGACGACCAGATTGTCCTCTTCGTCGCTGATCGCGGGGTTCGAAATCAAAAGTGCAGTCAGAATCGTGGGGAGTTTTCCCTGCTCGAACTCCACATCGACAACAGGCCCCATTACCTGTGTGATTTTACCAATATTTTCTCCCATTTAAAAACCTCCCATAAACACTTATGTCCGTATTGTGTAGTTTATCCCTTAAGGGCCTCAGCACCACCGACAATATCCATCAAATCCGAAGTAATGGCCGCCTGACGCGCCTTGTTATACGCCAGGGTCAGGTTTTCTATCATGTCGTTGCAGGCTTTGGTTGCATTGTCCATTGCCGTCATACGTGCGGCATGCTCACTGGTCGATGTTTCGAGCAAAGCGCTATACAACTGAACGAATACGTTTTTTGGCAGCATATCGCCAAGCAACTCGGCAGGCGACGGCTCGCAGATGTGCTCCGCAATATACGACGGTTCTTCATCGGCCTCTTCGATATCGGCAGTTTCGATCGGCGGTATCGGCAGGAGTTGTTTGATCACGGGCACCTGTCTCGCCATACTGACAAATTCGGAATAGATCAGATATACCTCGTCATATTCTCCATCTAAAAAGCTGCCGATCAACTTCCGTCCGGCATTGACGGCAACGCTGAAATCAAACTTGCCGCCAACGACGCCCAAATACACGTCTGCGATCGCCTTTTTGTTGTTTCGAGCCCAATCCCTTCCTTTTTTGCCGAAATTTGTATAGGCTACATCAATATCATGTTCCGCCTTTTCCTTAAAAAACGATTCGGCCCGGTTGATGAGATTGGCGTTGAAACCACCGCAGAGACCGCGGTCGGACGTACACAATACGACACCTATCTTCTTGACTTCCTCACGCGGAATCAGCAAAGGGCTGGCTTCTTCCCCGGCATTTTCCGCAAGACTTCCCAGAACTTCGGAAAATTTCGACGCATACGGTCGAAACCCCTCCATTTTGTTCTGAGCGCCGCGAAGTTTGGAAGCGGCCACCATGTTCATGGCCTTGGTAATCTGCTTCGTCTTTTTGACCGCGGCGATCTTAAGCTGGACATCTTTTAGTGTTGCCATAAAATTGCGCCCTCTTTATTTGATTGTGTCTTTGAACTCCGCTCCGTATTCAGTCAAGGCCTTCGTCATCTCATTGCTGAGATCTTCGGTGATCTCCTTCTTTTCGGCCAGACCTTTGAAAATCTGAGGATACCTTTCTTCGATGAAGGTGTGGAGGCCTGCTTCATATTTGGCCAGAGCGTCAACGGGCAACGGATCCAGAAAGCCTTTGGTACCGGCGAAAAGAATGATAACCTGTTTTTCTAAAGGCAGCGGATTGTACTGGGGCTGTTTCAGAATCTCAACCAGACGTGCTCCTCGGGTCAACTGCCGCTGTGTCGAGGCATCCAGATCGCTTCCGAAAGCCGCAAAAGCCTCGAGTTCCCGATACTGAGCCAAATCAAGACGAAGGGTACCTGCCACCTGTTTCATGGCTTTTACTTGTGCGGCACCGCCGACGCGGGATACCGACAGGCCGACGTTGATGGCTGGACGCACACCCGCATAAAACAGGTTCGGTTCGAGGTAGATCTGACCGTCGGTGATGGAAATAACATTGGTCGGAATATAGGCCGAGACGTCACCCGCCTGGGTTTCGATGATGGGAAGCGCGGTCAGTGAGCCGGCACCAAGTTCGTCGCTCAATTTCGCAGAACGTTCGAGGAGACGAGAATGGTTGTAAAAAATATCACCGGGATAGGCCTCACGTCCCGGCGGACGTCTGAGAAGGAGCGAAACCTGGCGATAGGCAGCGGCTTGTTTCGACAAGTCGTCATAAATGATGAGAGCATGTTTCCCACTATCCCGGAAATACTCACCCATGGCGCACCCGGCATAGGGAGCGACAAACTGAAGGGTTGCCGGATCGCTGGCACAGGCGGCGACGACGGTGGTGTATTCCATGGCACCGTGCTTTTCGAGAACCGCAACGACCTGGGCGACCGTCGACTTTTTCTGGCCGCAGGCGACGTAAATGCAATAAACGTCCGTATCCTTCTGGGCAAGAATGGCGTCGACCGCTACAGCCGTCTTACCGATCTGACGGTCGCCGATGATGAGTTCCCGTTGACCGCGTCCCACAGGCGTCATGGCATCAATCGCCTTCAGACCGGTGTAGCAAGGCTCATGAACGCTTTTTCTGGCGATAACACCCGGAGCGACCATTTCGACCCGACGGAAATCCTTGGAATCGATCGGCCCCTTGCCATCGATGGGTTCCCCGGTGGCCGTCACGACGCGGCCCAGAACCGCCTCGCCGACCGGAACCTCGGCAATACGACCGGTTCGCTTGACGATATCCCCCTCTTTGATTTGGGTATCCTCTCCCATAATGGCAATACCCACGTTGTCTTCCTCAAGGTTCAGGACCAGCCCCAGAACACCCCCGCCAAACTCGACCAACTCCAGGGCCATCACTTTTTCAAGACCGTAAACACGGGCGATACCATCCCCCACGGACAGGACAACGCCGGTTTCGCTCAGTTCGACTTTTTTGTCATAATCCGTGATCTGCTCTTTGATAATCTGACTAATTTCTTCAGCTCTTAGTTCCATTAGACACTCTCACCCCTTTTTAAAGATTCTCTCATATTAAGCAACTGTGTCCTGACACTGCCGTCTAAAACAAGATCCCCGATCCTGGTGACAACGCCACCTATAAGCTCGGGGTCTTGTTTTACTTCAAGCTTAACCTCTTTACCGGTCACCTTGGACAGAGATTCGCGAATTTTTTCAATCGCTTCGGATGAAAGCTCCGCCGCTGAAACCAAACTGGCCAACGCAATACCCTTATGCTCATCCACCAATTTTTGATAAAAATCATTTATGACGTCGATGAATCCGATCCGACCTTTATCGAACAGCAAGAGCAGAAACGCCTTTACAACCCCTGACAGACCCAGCAACTCGATCACTGAGAGAAGCACATTTTTTCGGCCCGCGGCATCATAGAGGGGATTCGTGAACGCCTGCCCGAGTTCTTTGTTATCGGAGATCAAACTTGAGAATTCACCAAGCTGCTCCCGGTACAACTCAGCCTGACCGTCTTCTTTACCTATCAGCAGAAGTGCCTTGGCATAACGCCGTGCTACAGCCAAATTTTTCACTATGCCACCACCTTCTCTAAGTATTCGTCAACAAGTCTTTCCTGGTCTTGATCCGTTATTTTCGCTTTCAACAGACCTTCCGCCTTGGCCAGCGCTTTTTCCAGTATCTCATTCTGCAGTCGCTGTTGTGCCTGCTTGAACTCATGCTCAATATTCCGTTTTGCCTGTTCCTCGAGCTTTTCGGCGGCGGATTCGGCCTCTTTCAAAATGCGAGCCTTCGCTTCCATGCCTTGTTTTTCGTATTGAGCGATGATGTTTTCCGATTCTCGCTCAAGTTCCGCAATTTTCGCATTGTATGTCGCCAACTCTTCAAGCGCTTTCTGTTTTTTGACCTCGAGTTCATTCAACTGCTCTTTGATACCGTCGATCCGAGCATTCAAGGCCTTGGCGACAGGCTTCCGCAGCAAAAAAAAGAGGGCTATCGCCAATACGGCGAAATTCATAACACGATACGTATCCGTTGCAACCCAGGTCTTGACCGCCCCCCCATGCCCATCGGCATCGGCACCGTGTCCGGCCCCCTCCGCCGCTTCATGGGTCGCCTGCCCGCTATCACCATGCTCACCCGTTGCGGCAAAAGTTCCAGCACCATAACAAAACACCAGAAGCGCCGCCAGGGAAAGCATGACAACTCTCCTCCCCCAGATCCACCGGCACTTTCCGAACATACCAGGATTTTTCATTAAACAGCCCTCCCTAAAATCTTTTCGCCAATGTCGTTTGCAAATTTATCAACCTCTTGCAGAAGGGATTGCCGAACCTCTTCCGCATCTTTCGCAATCTTTTCCCGAATCTTCGCGAGTTCCGCCTGGGCCTTTTCGTTGATCTGCCTGACAATCGCCTTTTCTTCGTTCTCGGCTTCCTGGATCAGCTTTTCTTTTTGCTTGGCGCCTGTCGACCTTGCCGCACGAATGCCCTCAGAGAACTGGGTGTTTTTTTCCTCAGCTTCTTTGAGGCAGGTCTGTATACCGTCCTCCATTCCTGCAACGCGGTCTTTTCGTTTTGCTAAAATATCCCGGATGGGGCGATATAGAATCTTATTGAGTATCCAGATCAGAAACAGAAAATTGACGATTTGTATGAAGACCGAACTATCTACACTTATCATTTCCACTCCCCCATCAAAATACTGTTTACAAATTACTATTAAAATTAAAATATTCCGACCCGACCCAAAATTGCGGGTTTTGTAACATCAGGCCGATGAATTTGTCAAAGGTTTTTTGCAAAATGCTTCTTAATAAAGGCTGCATTCGACGGGCGTCTTATCGCCTTTAAAAACAAGCATTCCATCAACTATCGCACTCGAATTTTCTGATGGCGATACTGTCCGGCATCAATCCGGAGAGAATTGTCTCATACTGACATTCATCAGCATGCCGATGCAGATCATTATCGTAATAACCGATGATCCACCGTAACTGATGAGGGGAAGCGGCATGCCGACCACCGGCAGGAGGCCCATTACCATTCCCAGATTGATAAACGTCTGCCAAAAAATGAGCGCCACGATGCCGAAAGAGAGGATCGTTCCAAAAGGATCTTTACATCGATAGGCGATGTTGAGTCCTAAAATGACTAATGTCAGATAGACAAGGACGGTCATGGATGCACCGATGAACCCCCACTCCTCAGCCAAAACCGAAAAGATAAAGTCAGTGTGTTGCTCGGGTAGAAAAGATAGGGTATTCTGGGTTCCTTTTAAAAATCCTTTTCCCAGCATCATTCCCGATCCGATGGCTATCTTGGACTGTATGATATGGTATCCCGCACCCAGCGGATCACGGTTCGGGTTTAAAAAAGTTAATATTCGCTGCTGCTGGTATTCCTTCAGAAAAAACCAGACCATCGGCATGGCAATCGAACCGAGTAGGCCCAAAAATATGAATGTGCGTCTTTCAATCTTAACAAAAAGGGTCATTGACCCTGAAATGAGTATAACCGTAAGCCCCGTTCCGAGGTCGGGCTGATTGACGATGAGGAGAAACGGAAGGAGAATTAATATGGAAGGGTAAATCAGTTCCCGGAGGGAAAACCCCTGCGGTTTAACCCGCCGGGAGAAATACCTCGCCAGAATGATAATAACGGCGAGTTTGGCCATCTCCGACGGTTGTATGGAAACCGGTCCCAAAACCAACCACCGCCTTGAGCCGCCGGCAAGTTTTCCGAACCCCAACACACCGATAAGCATTACGATGATTCCACCGTAGATGATATACGACCACCGATCGATGTTCCGGTAGTCGACCACCATGACGAACCCTATGGTGACAAAGCCGGCACCGTACCAGACCATCTGCTTTAAAAAAAAAGAGCGGTCCGCGCCGTCAAGACCGGCCGAGACGGCGCTGTGCAGCGATAGAAGCCCCATGGTGCAAATGATCACCGTAAGCAACAGCAGACCCCAATCAAAATGCTGAATCAATCGGCGATCAACCATCACGGGTTGCAATGGACATTCCTTCCCTGAAGTTTGGTTCATCTTTCCGAAGAAGCGGAATTGCCCTTCGAGGCCTGATTGAAATAGGCCCGTATAACTTCCCTTGCGATCGGTGCCGCCGTGCCCGATCCATGTTCTCCATGCTCTACGATAACGGAAACCGCAATTTTATCCGGATGTCGTGCACCATAGGCGATAAACCAGGCATGGGGTTTAAGATGATCCAGAGTGATCTCTTTCCATGAGGTATCCTCATTTTTCCGGCTGAATACCTGGGCAGTTCCGGTTTTGCCGCTGACGTCGATCCCATCTATGCGCGCAAGTCGCGCCGTTCCATGAGAGCTGTTTACCACATCCCATAGGCCTTTTTTTAAAATTTCAAGCGTCCCGGCACTGACAGGCAACTGTCTGATCGCTTCTTTTTTGCATTCATAGACAATCTCGCCAAGAGCATTCTCCCGCTTTTTGATGATTTCAGGGCGGTACAACGTTCCTCCATTGGCGATCGCCGCCGCCAAAACCGCCATTTGCAAGGGTGTGGCGAGATTATACCCCTGCCCAATGGCGATGGACAAGGTTTCTCCCTTTTGCCATGGGATGCCGAACCGTTTCTTTTTCCAGGCCGACGTAGGAATCAGCCCCGATGACTCATGACTCAAAGCCACTCCAGTGGGTTGACCGAGTCCGCAACTCCCGGCATGGCGGGCGAGACGATCGACGCCAAGCCTCTGCCCCGTTTGATAAAAAAAGACGTCGCAGGAGACGGCCAGAGCCTTCTGAACATTGACGGCGCCGTGCCCTCCTTTTCGCCAGCATCGGAAAATCCGGTCTCCAAATGGGTAGTATCCCGGGCAGAAGAATGTGGTATGAGCGTCAATAACACCTTCTTCCAAACCAGCCATCGCAGTGACGATCTTGTAGGTAGACGCCGGCGGATATTCACCGTTGATCGCCTTGTTCTGCAGAGGGTGGAAGGGATTGGAAACCAAATCCCGCCACTCTTCGCGGGACATACCGTCCACAAAACCGCTCTGATTGAAGGACGGGCTGCTGACCATGGCCAGAATTTCCCCGGAATCCGGACGGATCGCCACAACGGCGCCCACCAGACCGTCCATAAGGACCTCGGCCTTTTTTTGGAGTTCGATGTCAATGGTCAGCCAGAGGTTATCCCCCGAAACCGGATCGACAGTCAGCAGCGTTCGGACCACCTGGCCTCTGGCATTGACCTCGACCTGCTTACCGCCGGCCTTTCCTTTGAGGTATGTCTCGGCAGTTCTTTCGACACCGTACTTGCCGACGTAATCCCCGCTCTTGCTGCCCGGGAACCTGCCGCTTTTCAGTTCGTCAAGGCTTATTTCGCCCAAATATCCAATCAAATGTGCGGCATGTCGAGATATATAATGGCGCTTCGGCTGAATATCCACGACTATTCCGGGCAGGTCAAACTTGTGAACCTCGACCGCTGCGAGTTCATCGCGGTTCATATCCTTTTTGAGGAGAACAGGGTCATAAGTCTTCGCTCCGTTTTGTCGGTCGAGGACGGCCGCAATTCTCTCCTCCGGTATATGCACATACTGCAGAAGTCTTTCCAGTGTTTCCGCCACCGGTTTAGCATCCCGGGAAATGATGCTCAGGTTGAAGGAAGGTCTATTGTCTACGAGAATCGATCCATTGCGGTCAAGAATAATCCCCCTTGACGGGCTGATCCCGCGCAGACGGATGCAATTGTTTTGAGACAATCGTCTAAACTCCTCGCCTTCGACCACCTGAAGATAAAACAGGCGAACGAAAAGAATCATAAATGCGAAAAGTATCATTGTGGCGGCAAAGGTCAAACGATGCTTGTACCACTCGCTGCCAACGGCTTTAAGCGATAATCTCATGAATCGGATCTGAAAGTCGTGAGGTCGTGGGATGCCTAACTTTTTTTGTCAAAGGACACATTTCCAAACCACTCCCGCCAC
>OBLN01000683.1_pt1 | contig 12073 bp, 13 predicted proteins | sample 1519301 | NCBI WGS metagenome assembly OBLN01 (sample SAMEA2452533, study PRJEB22499) | sediment metagenome | reverse complement strand
GATAGAACGAATTGTTGATTTCAGCATCGCTGAACCGGGCCGCATAGAAGCCCAGCATTTCGCAGGACGGGATATCCTCTGGATAAAAAGGGCCTTTCCAGTGCTTGTAATGCCAGCCGGATGTTCCGATATGCACTTGCGCGCTCATTTTTCGCCTATCCACCTTTCCGTTTGGCATTCAATCGACCACTCCGAAATCAGGAACAGCTATGTTTCGTTTTATCAGTCAGACTCTCTCTGTCAAATCCATAAACGGCGATTTCAAAGACGTTCCGGTTCTTCCGGCCGGCACCGGCGGTTCTTGACAAATATCCGACTCACGATATGTTCTGATCATGTGCGAAATAACTGAAATAAACTTTTTCTGCTTTTGTTTATGACACCTCAGGAATCGTCATACGGGACTGTCACTTCCATCGTCGGGAGTGTGGTGGAAGCTCGCTTCACCAGGGACGTGCCGGGCATCAACAACCTGCTGGTCGCCGGTGAGAACGGGGAGATTCTGGTGGAAGTCGCGCTGCACCTGGATAGCCGGACGGTGCGCGGCAACGCCTTGACTCCCACCCGGGGCCTCGCCCTGGGTGCCGCCATCAAGGACACCGGCGAGACACTGAAGGCCCCGGTCGGTACCGAAACACTCGGCCGGATGTTCAACGTTTTCGGTGAAACCATCGACCGTAAAGGTTCTGTCGACGCGCAGGAACGTCGTTCAATCCACCACAAGGCACCCGGGTTGATGGAACGCGCCACCGAGTCGGAAATCTTCACCACCGGCATCAAGGCCATCGATGTTCTTTCGCCTCTGGAACGCGGCGGCAAGGCGGGTCTTTTCGGTGGTGCAGGGGTCGGCAAAACCGTGCTCATCACCGAGTTGATCCACAACATGGTCGGCGAACACGAGGGCGTTTCCATCTTCTGCGGCATCGGGGAACGATGCCGCGAAGGCGAAGAACTCTACCGGGAGATGAAGGATGCCGGTGTCCTCGACAACACCGTCATGGTCTTCGGCCAGATGAACGAACCGCCCGGCTGCCGCTTTCGGGTCGGGCTGACCGCCCTGACCATGGCGGAGTATTTTCGCGACGACCGCCGCCAGGATGTTCTGCTGCTGGTGGATAACATATTCCGCTTCATTCAGGCGGGGATGGAGCTCTCCGGGCTGCTCGGGCTGATGCCGTCGCGCCTGGGCTATCAGCCGACCATGGCGTCGGAACTCTCTGCGCTGCAGGAACGCATCACCAATACGGCCCACGCGGCGATCACCTCGATTCAGGCAGTCTATGTACCAGCCGACGACCTTACCGACCCGGCAGCGGTACATACTTTCTCGCATCTTTCAGCGTCCATCGTGTTGTCGCGCAAGCGCGCCAGTGAAGGCCTCTATCCCGCGGTGGATCCTCTCCAGTCCAACTCCAAGATGCTCACCCCCCAGGTGGTGGGCGAGCGCCATTACGGGATTGCCCAGGAGATCCGCCGCACCCTGGCGTCCTATGAGGAGCTCAAAGACATCATCGCCATGCTCGGCATGGAGGAACTTTCGCGCGATGACCGCAAAACCGTTTTCCGCGCTCGCCGCCTTGAGCGTTTTCTGACTCAGCCCTTTTTCACCACCGAGCAGTTTACCGGAATGCCGGGCAGGTCCGTTTCTCTTGAAGATGCCCTTGATGGCTGTGAGCGCATTCTCAATGACGAATTCAGCGACTTTTCGGAAAAAGCGCTGTACATGATCGGCAAAGTGGATGAGGCGCGGCAAAAAGCACGTAAGGCGACAAGCCCGTCAGATCAGGACAAGGACAAAGGCGAAGACAAGAATTCGCAGGATTCGGATGGCGGAGAGGCGGCATGAAGCTGAGAATATTTCTCCCCACGCGCATTCTTCTTGAAACCGAGGTCGTCAGCGTCACCGCTACGGCCGCGAACGGTTCCTTCGGCCTTCGACCCAACCATATCGATTTTGTCACTGTCCTGACACCCGGCCTGCTCAGCTATCTCCCGGCGGAGAGCGACGAAGAGAAGTTCGTGGCGGTGGATCGCGGAGTGCTCATCAAACAAGGTCAGGATGTGCATGTCTCCGTGCGCAACGCCGTTTCCGACGTACCTTTGACGGAGCTGGTGGAAATGGTGGAGGAGCGCTTCGCTGAACTCGATGAACAGGAACGCCAGGTCAAGACTGCGGTGGCGCGGCTGGAAGCTGATTTCCTGCGGCGGTTCATGCAGGTCTGAACCTGACCACAGTAATGATGCTTTCACAGGAAAGCATCTATGGTTGAGGCGGAGATTTTGACTGAAGAGCAGAAAAACAGCGACCCCCATGAGGAGTTCCGGCGCAAAGTCAAAGAAACGCAGAATCGCAAGCTGCGCGCCCGGCGCCAGGGGGATCAGGGCGTGTGGTTCGGGCTTGGCATGTTCGGGCTGGTGGGCTGGTCGGTGACGATCCCGGCCCTGGTTGCCATCGCCGTAGGGGTCTGGATCGACGCCCGATTTCAGAGTCAGTATTCGTGGACCCTGATGATGCTGGTCATCGGCATCGGTGTCGGATGCCTTAACGCCTGGTACTGGGTCTGCCGAGAAAGGCAGAATATCGAAGATGCATTTACCCACAACCAGGAAGAAACACCCAGACAGGATAAAAAAAGATGAAAATTGAATTCTGGCAAATGGCACTCGCCCTGGTGGCAGGAAGCGCCATCGGATTTTTTTATTTTGGCGGGCTGTGGCTGACAGTGACCCGCGTTCCCGGCAGCCGCAATCCGCACCTGCTGCTCATCGGCAGCTTCTTTCTGCGTCTGGCCGTCACTCTGGCTGCTTTTTATGCACTGGTTCCCTGGGGATGGCAGGCGATGGCCGTCGCTCTGGTCGGACTGCTGATGACTCGACAGGCACTGACCCGGTGCAAGGGGAAAACGACGGTGGTGCGTGATGTGTGATGTGTGATGTGTGATGCTGGTTTTCAGATAACCCCTGAACTTTAAATCCTTCAATCTCGAGTCTTTTTTATGGAAATCACTCCGGATGCTTTCATTTACTGGCAGCATGGTTTCGCCAGGCTTAATGCCACCATTGTCGTGACCTGGCTCAATATGGTGATGCTGGTCGGGGGGTCGGCGTTGGTGACCATGCGTCTGACCTCCGGTGAAAAACTCGGTCGCGGTCAGAACCTGCTGGAAGTGGTAGTGAGCAACATCCGCAGCCAGATCGGTGATATGGGGCTGGAACCCGTCGATGAGTTCCTGCCGTTTATCGGCACGCTTTTTCTTTTTATCCTGCTGCCGAACGTGCTCTCGGTGGTTCCCGGCTACCGCGCACCAACGGGTTCACTGTCCACCACGGCCGCCCTGGCCATCTGCGTCTTCGTCGCTGTTCCGATCTGGGGCATCCGACGCCGGGGGCTGATCGGCTACCTCAAGCTCTATATCCAACCCACCCCTTTCATGCTCCCCTTCAACCTCATGGGTGAGCTGTCGCGCACTCTTGCCCTGGCGGTGCGCCTCTTCGGCAACATCATGAGCGGAGCCATGATTGCCGGCATCCTGCTGTCTCTCGCCCCCCTGTTCTTTCCCGTTCTGATGAATATCCTGGGACTGATCACGGGGGTGATCCAGGCCTATATTTTTGCGGTTCTGGCTGCCGTCTACCTGGCGGCCGCCGCCCAGGCGCACCAGGATCAGGAAAAAAAGAGCGAGCAACAACAAAATAAAGGAGGATCATCCCATGGATAGTCTCGGTTGGGTCGCAGTCGCCTCCATCATCAGCAGCGGCTTGTGTATCGGAATCGGCGCCATCGGCCCCGCACTCGGTGAAGGGCGTGCCCTCGCCCAGGCGCTCCAGGCCATGGCGCAGCAGCCCGATGAAACCAACACCATCACCCGCACTCTGTTCGTCGGCCTGGCGATGGTTGAGTCGACAGCGATCTATGCATTTGTGGTGTCGATGATTCTGATCTTCGCCAATCCCTTCTGGAACCATTTTCTGGAACAGGCCGGCGGAGGCTGAAATGCTCATCAACTGGTTTACTGTTGTCGCGCAGATCGTCAACTTTCTCATCCTTGTTTTTCTGCTCAAGCGGTTTCTTTACAAACCAATTGTCAAGCACATGAACGAGCGGGAGGAAAGGATCGCCACCCGGCTCCAGGAAGCTTCGGAAAAGCGCGCCGAGGCTCAGCAGCTGATCGACGAGTTCCGTGAAAAGCAGGAAGAAATGGAGCAGCAGAGCCGACAGAAGCTGGAAGAAGCTGAGAATGAGGCCCAGAAACGGCGGCAGGAACTCCTCGAACAGGCCCGCGATCAGGTCCAAAGCAAGCGTCGGAGCTGGCTTCAGTCCCTGGAGAAAGAAAAGGAAGATTTTGCGCGCGGCCTGAAAAAACGCTCCGCCCAGGAGATTCTGCACTTTGTTCAGCGGGTTCTGCAGGACCTGGCCGATGAACCTCTGAACAACCGGCTGGCTGAAGTCCTGCTGGCACGGATGAAAAAACTCGACGATGAGGTTAAACAGAGACTTTCAAAGGCCGCCGAGGAAGGTGAAATCGAGGTTCGGTCCACTTTCGAACTCGATGCATCCATGAAGGACAAGATCACAACCGCTTTACGTGAATTCTGCGAAAATCACGCCGAGGTCGCTTACCAGGTTGATCACGAACAACCCCTGGGGGTCGAGGCAAACGCCGGCAGTGTTAAATTCTCCTGGAGCATTTCAGGCTATCTGGACGAACTCGAGAGCCAGGTGCTGACCCTGTTCGAAGAAAAAAGCCAGCGAGAAAGCGACGAAAAAGAGGAAAAAGAGGAAAAAGAGAAAGCCACCGACAATCAGAACAACTCTGACGAAAACAATTCTCCCCAACAACAGGGAAAAGAATGATCTTATGACTGAAAAACCATCCCAGTCAGACCAATGGCTGGATGACATATTCTCGACTCTGGAGCAGAGTCTCGATAATTTTTCGCCGCGTCTGGAACCACGTATCGTCGGTCGGATAAGCTATGTGGGCAAAGGCATTGCCCGCGTGCGGGGGCTGGCAGGCGTTCAGGGCGAAGAGCTTCTGTCGTTTCCCGGCGGCGCGCTTGGGCTGGCCTTCAATAACAACTTCCGCGAGATCGGCGTCGTCATGCTTGACGATTACGACCACCTGGGCGCGGGAGACGAAGTCCACCGCACCGGCCGTGTCCTCGATGTCCCGGTGGGAGAAGAGCTGATCGGCCGCGTGGTCGATCCCAGCGGCCGCGTCCGCGACAACAAGGGCCCGCTGCGCTTTCGGGAGCGGCGTGCTGTGGAACGGCCCGCTCCTGAAATCATGGACCGGGCACCCGTGACCGTACCCCTGATGACCGGCCTCAAGGCAATCGATGCGTTGATTCCCATTGGACGCGGGCAGCGCGAGCTGATCCTCGGAGACCGCCAGACAGGCAAAACCGCCATCGCCGTCGACACGATCATCAACCAGAAAGGCAAGGGGGTGCTCTGTGTCTACTGCGCCATCGGCCAGCGCGCTTCGAGCGTTGCGCGAGTCATCGCAGACCTTGAGCAACGAGGCGCCATGGACTATACCACCGTCGTAACCGTTGAAGGCGATGATGCGCCGGGCCTGCGGTTTATTGCGCCTTATGCCGCGACCACCATGGCGGAATATTTCATGGAGCAGGGCGAGGACGTGCTGGTTGTCTACGACGACCTCACTCATCACGCCCGGTCCTACCGCGAAATCTCGCTGCTGTTGCGCCGCCCGCCCGGACGTGAAGCCTTTCCTGGCGACATATTTTATATCCATTCGCGGCTTCTCGAACGCTCGACCCATCTGCGCGACGAACTCGGCGGCGGGTCACTGACCGCCCTGCCCATCATCGAAACCGAGGCCCAGAATATTTCCGCCTACATCCCGACCAACCTGATTTCCATCACCGACGGCCAGATCTATCTGTCGCCGGGGTTGTTCCGCAAAGGCGTTCTGCCGCCTATCGATATCGGCATGTCGGTTTCGCGGGTCGGCGGCAAAACGCAGTTTCCCGCTTATCGGGCAGTCGCCGGCGATCTGCGCCTGACCTATTCGCAATTCGAGGAGCTTGAAGCTTTCTCCCGCTTTGGAACCCGGCTCGACGAGGATACCCGCAAGACACTGGAAAGAGGGAAGCGGATACGCTCGGTCCTGAAGCAGCCGCAGTATGCCCCCCTTCCCGCCGCAGAGCAGATCATCGTACTGCTTGCCGTCAACGAAGGAATTTTCGATTCCGTCCCGGAAGACAAGCTGATGGAGGCTGAAGGCCTGATACGCGGCGGACTGCAGCACATTCGAAAAATTGCGGACAAAATTGAGGCCGGAGAAAAACTCACCGACGAAGACCTCGCAACCCTGAAGCAGACAGCCGCAGATGCGGTTGCAAATCTTGTGGAAAATCCTGAAGACCAGGCCGAGACAGGATAACGCCACTGCTTGTGAGAGTAATTCAATATGCAGACCCTTCAGGACATGGAGCGCAAGCTCAAGAGCGCTGACGATCTACATACCGTCGTGCGAACCATGAAATCGTTGGCGGCCGTGAGCATTCGCCAGTACGAGGACGCGACCCGTTCCCTGGACCGGTATTTCGAATCTGTTGAAATGGGGTTGAGAGCGGCTCTACGCACACATCCGCTGGTGGGGCACCAGAAGGAGCCGCATAAAACCCTGATCATTGTCTTCGGATCGGATCAGGGCATGGCCGGCCGCTTTAACGAAGCGATTGTTGAATTCGTACAGGCCGCTCGCCAGGAAATGAAAATCAGGGATGATCATTTTCTGACCTGGGTTGTCGGTGCCAAAGCCCATGGCCTGATGGAAGATGCAATTGGGGACGTTGGTCAGTTTTTCTCTCTTCCCCCCTCGGTTGAAAGCATCACCCCCAAAGTCCAGCAGATTCTCCTGCATCTTGCTGAAGTGCGCCAAAAACAGGGTGAACTGCGACTGATTTTGTTTCATAACCACCCTGCCGGAGGCTCATCCTACACCCAACAGCGGGTCAATCTGCTGCCGCCTGATCAAAAGTGGCTCACGGATCTTGGGGGCCGGCAATGGGTTGACCGCCAGATCCCTCTCTATACCCTGCCCTGGGAGGAATTGTTCGGCGCATTGATCGGCGAATACCTTTTTGTCGCTTTTTTTCGAGCCTTCGCATCATCCATGGCCGCCGAAAATGCCGCTCGCCTGGCTTCGATGCAGAGGGCCGAGAAAAATATCGAAGAGACCAAGGAAGAACTGACCCGGACCTTCCACACCATGCGGCAGAATATCATCTCGGAAGAACTCTTCGATGTTATTTCCGGATTCGAGGCTTTGACCGGAACAGAAGGGGATTCGGCGTAAATACACTAATTCAATCTATTGATATCATTATGGAAAATCGCAGCAGGAAGGATACAATGAACAATAAGAGTCCCATTATCTCCGCCAGTCAGTTTGATGCGGTCATTTTCGACATGGACGGCGTCGTTACCCAGACCGCCCACGTGCATGCCGCCGCCTGGAAGAAAATGTTCGACAGCTATCTGCAGCAGCGCTCCGAACGCACCGGAGAGCCGTATGAACCCTTCAGCATCGAAAAGGACTACACCCGTTATGTCGACGGGAAACCCCGCTATGACGGGGTGCGCGATTTTCTTAAATCGCGGGGGATCGAACTGCCTGAGGGTGACCCGGAGGACGGCCCCGATGAGGAAACCATCCGCGGCCTGGGCAATCGCAAAAACAGCTTTTTTCAGGAAGTCCTCGAAGAACAGGGGGCAGAACGCTACGAGACCACCGTCGGGTTGATTCACCAGCTCAGGCAGGCGGGAATCAAATCGGCCGTCATCTCGGCCAGCAAAAATGCCCGCAAGGTTCTCAAGGCGGCCAACGTACATGACCTGTTCGACGCTCGAGTGGACGGCCTCGACGCGGAGGAGATGGGTTTGCCCGGCAAGCCGGCACCGGACGTCTTTGTTGCTGCAGCCGAAAAGCTTGGCGCCTCACCCGCTCGTTCAGTGGTGGTTGAAGATGCTCAATCGGGGGTACAGGCCGGACGGGCGGGAGGATTCGGGCTGGTCATCGGCGTCGACCGCGCCAACCAGCGGGAGGAACTGGCCCGCTATGCCGATGTGGTTGTCAAAGACCTGGCGGAAGTGAAAGTGGAAAAGCGCAAACACAATCCTGAAAAAAAAACCGACGATCTCCCCTGCGCCCTCGATCGTTTCAATGACGTGACCTGCCGTCTCAAAAACAGGCAGCCGGCGGTCTTTCTCGACTATGACGGCACCCTCACTCCCATCGTGGAACGCCCGGAAGATGCGGTCATCACCGATGAGATGCGCCAGACGGTGCAGGATCTCGCCGATTACTGCACCGTCGCCATCGTCAGCGGACGCGACCGCCGCGACGTGGAGCAGCTCGCAGGCGTCAAGCGGATTCACTATGCAGGCAGCCATGGTTTCGACATCGCCGATCCGGAGGGCCGAACCATGGAAAACCGCCAGGGAGAAGCCTTTCTGCCTGCTCTGGATCAGGCGGAAAAGGCGCTCCATGAGCACCTCGACCACATTGAAGGCGCCCAGGTGGAACGCAAGAAATTCGCCATCGCCGTTCATTTCCGGCGCGTGCCTGAATCACGGCATGCAGAGGTCGAACAGGCTGTGGACGAGGTGCTGGCGCAGAGCAGTAGGCTGCGTAAAACCGGCGGCAAGATGATCCATGAGCTGCGCCCCGACATCGACTGGGATAAGGGGCGTGCGCTGCGCTGGCTGCTCGAAAAGCTCAATCTCGACCGCCGTGACGTGCTGCCGATCTATATCGGCGACGACCTCACCGATGAAGACGCTCTGCGCGAGATCGAGCAACAGGGGATCGGCATCCTGGTGCGGGACGGGGAAACGCGCCCCACCCATGCCCGCTACGCTTTGGAAGACACCGCCGAAGTGCGCATCTTCCTGCGCGAGCTCCATGATTTTCTCGAAGAACGCAACGAAGAGGATGAAGAATAATGAACAGCTGGTCGCTGATCTACGAAGACTTCGATCCTGAACAGGAGAAGCTGCGAGAAGCGCTCTGCACCCTGGGCAACGGTTATTTCTGCACCCGGGGAGCCGCGCCGGAGTCACAGGACGACGGTGTACATTACCCCGGCACCTACCTGGCCGGCGGCTACAACCGGCTCAAAACCGACATTGCCGGCCGCACCATTGAAAACGAAGACCTGGTCAACCTGCCCAACTGGCTGCCACTCTCCTTTCGTCCGGACGGCGGCGATTGGCTGGATCTGGACCGGGTCGAGATCCTCGATTTCCGCCAGCAGCTTCATCTCAGAATCGGAGTGCTACGCCGCAAGATCCGCTTCAGAGATCCTGAGGGGCGCATCACCTTTTTCGAACAACGCCGCTTCGTCCACATGGGACATCGCCATCTGGCGGCCATGGAAACCACACTGCGACCGGAAAACTGGTCCGGAACCCTGGAAATCCGCAGCGCCCTGGACGGGCGCGTCATCAACAACAATGTCCGCCGCTATCGCGACCTGGCCAGCCGGCATCTTCAAGCGATGGAAACAGAGCAGATCAACCAGGAAACGATCTATCTCAAATCGTGCACCCGCCAATCGAGGATCGAGATCGCCCTGGCCGCACGAACCCGCTGCGAAGCCGGCGGCGAAGAGCAGAAACAGGCACGCCACCTGGAACGAACCGACGACTATATCAGCCAGCAGATCCGACTCGACGTAAAACAGGGACAGCAGATCCGGATCGAGAAGACGGTGAGCCTGTTCACCTCGCGCGATGAAGCGATTTCAGAATGCGGACTCGATGCCCGCAAGGCCATTTCGCGCGCACCGGGATTCAATAAACTTCTTGAGGAACATACCTTGCACTGGCAGCACCTCTGGCATCGCTACGGCATGGATCTCGAAGAGGATGACGGCGAAAGAGGCGCCCGCAACAAGATGATCCTGCGGCTGCACATTTTCCATCTGTTGCAGACCGTCAGCATGCAGACCATCAAGCTCGATGTCGGTGTTCCGTCCCGCGGATGGCACGGCGAAGCCTATCGAGGCCATATTTTCTGGGACGAGCTGTTTATATTTCCCCTGCTTAACCTGCGCACCCCGGAAATTACACGAACCCTGCTCAACTACCGCTACAGGCGGCTCAACGAGGCTCGTTTTGCCGCACAGGCGGCGGGGTACGCCGGCGCCATGTATCCGTGGCAAAGCGGGAGCGATGGCCGCGAAGAGAGCCAGAAGGTTCATCTCAATCCGAAATCGGGCAACTGGATCCCTGACAATTCCCGGTTGCAGAGACACGTCAACGCTGCCATCGCCTGGAACGCCTGGCAGTATTACCAGGCCACAGGAGATCTGGAATTTCTCTGCTTTTACGGAGCCGAGATGATCCTCGAGATCGCCCGCTTCTGGGCCAGCCTCGCCACCTGGAGTGAAGAGCATCAACGCTATGAAATACTCGGCGTCATGGGGCCCGACGAATATCATGACGCGTACCCCGACAGTGATCGCCCCGGCCTTAACAACAATGCCTACACTAACGTGATGGCCGTGTGGGTCTTTATCTGCGCCCTTAAAGTGCTCGACACCCTGCCTCCCGATCGGCACCGGGAATTGACCGAAGGTCTCGATCTACAGGATGAAGAAATCGAAAAATGGGATCATATCAGCCGCAGAATGCGGCTGGTTTTTCACGACGACGGCATTATCAGCCAGTTTGAAGGATACGACCAGCTCGAGGAATTCGACTGGCAGAGCTATCAGGAGAAATACGGCAGGGTCATGCGTCTAGATCGAATTCTCGAGGCGGAAAACGACACGCCCAATCGCTATAAATGCTCCAAGCAGGGCGATGTCCTGATGCTGTTCTATCTCTTCTCCGCCGACGAGCTGGGCGAGATTTTCGATCGACTCGGTTATCCCTTTGAATATAAGACTATTCCCAAAAATATTGAATATTACCTGCAGCGCACTTCTCACGGCTCGACGCTCAGTCAGGTCGTGCATTCCTGGGTTCTCACCCGATCGGACCGCGCCGAAAGCTGGGAACTCTACACCATGGCCCTGCGTTCGGACATCGACGACATCCAGGGCGGCACCACCCCCGAAGGCATTCACCTTGGCGCCATGGCCGGCACCGTCGATCTGATCCAGCGTGCCTACACCGGGATTGAAACTCGTGGAGAAGTGCTGCGGCTCAACCCCTGCCTGCCGAAGGAGATCAAAAGCCTGTGCCTGAGATTGCGCTACCGTGGGCACTCCGTCGACCTGTCGATCACACGCGATAAAATGACGCTGCACTGCCACGAATGCCGTGTCGAACCGATCAAGGTCGCTTATTGTGAGGATGAAAGACGACTCTGCGGTGGAGAAACAATTGAATTCGACCTGATGAAGGCGGACTGCAGTTAATGGGGGCGGCTTCAGCTCTACCCACGCTGCACCGTTTTTGCCTTCACTCTTCGATGCGGGCTCCAGCATCCCGCATCTTTTCAATCGCTTCTCTTCCGCCTTCAGCCGTCACCGGACGCGTTGCCGCTTGAATCAGGTGCATCTCGAAACCTTCCCGCCGGCCATCGAGCACAGTGGCCTGAACACAGACGTCCTGCGCCAACCCCCCGACGAAGATGCGCGTTATCTTGTTTTTATGCAGCCATTCGCCCAGGCCGGTCTGGTCGAATGCGGAATTCTGATCCTGATCAAAGCGCGTCCCCTTGGTCACAACCACGGCCTCGTCAGGCATAACGAGCGCCGGATGAAACCGTGCGCCCTCGGTGTCCTGCACACAATGCGGCGGCCAGGGTCCACCGTTTTGCTCGAAGCTGATATGATTTTTCGGATGCCAGTCCCGTGAGAAATATAGCCCGATCCCGGCATCCCGCGCCGCACGGATCCAGGCATTGAGCACCGGCACGATCTCATCTCCCCCTTCAATGGGCAAAGCCCCACCAGGACAGAAATCGTTCTGAACATCCACCACCAGCAAAAGATCACCACGCTCAAACTTCACAGACCCAATATCCATACAACCTCCGCACACCTCACACATCACACCGCACACCGCACACCGCACACCGCACAC
>OBLN01000682.1_pt1 | contig 12086 bp, 10 predicted proteins | sample 1519301 | NCBI WGS metagenome assembly OBLN01 (sample SAMEA2452533, study PRJEB22499) | sediment metagenome | reverse complement strand
TCCTTCCTTGCGGTAGCGGACCAAACCAGCGGTTCGCAGCAGCCGAAGTTGATGCGAAACCGCCGACAGAGTTGAATCCAGAAGCGCCGCAAGGTCGCAAACGCACATTTCGGTTGCCGCAAGCGCCTGCAGCAGACGTAGCCGCGTCGGGTCGCCAAGCAGCTTATAGAAGCCTGCCTGATCCGCCACCTCCTCCGGGGACTGCATCGTCACTCGGGCCTTTTCCAGCCGATCCTCGTGAATGGCTGTGACTTGACAAACGTCTCGGTTCATGGCAATCCTTTAAGTTAATTGAACAGTCTCTCAAGTGTCTTGATCATGCATCGAACACCTTTCAATTGTCAAGGGGACGAACCGAAACATGATTCCTGCACAACGCTGTCCTTCGACCAGGTTTTCCCTTCCCGCGCTGGGGTTGATTTTGTCCTGTATCCTGCTGGCCATAATCCTCGGCCTGGTTACCTGGCGCAACCTGGACCGGGAAGAGCGCCTGATGGAAAATTTCCTGAGCAAGGAGGGACAAACCCTCATACGAGCAATTGAAGCAGGCGCGAGGACCACCATGATGATGGGGTCCCAAAATACCAATCTGAAGACTCTGGTCAGGGAAACGGCGCAAGAGGAAACTATCGCCTATATCCTCGTCGTCGATGAACATCGCCAGATCAATGCCGTCGCTGGCAGTCTCCCCGACTCGATTCAGAATTTTCCGGTTGCTCAGGCAATTTCTGGTGAAACTCCCATAACCCGTCTGACCCGGTTTGCATCGGATAAAGCGGTCTTCGAGGTGGCCAGAGAGTACAATCCGGTCGCCGGAAGCGCTTCTGACAGCCGGATGAGAGGGCGCTGGCAGCAATGGTGCGCCATGGAAGGCATGGGAGATGGAGACACCTGCCGGCAGGCGATCTTTGTCGGACTCTACACTCGGGAGTTCGAGGCCGCCCGCAGGGAAGACGTCAAGCAGAGCCTGATCATGGGCGGTGTTTTGCTGCTGTTCGGCGCAGGTGGCTTCTATTTTCTGTTTCTGTCCCAAGAGTCGCGCGTCGCTCAGCGCACGCTGGAAAACATGGAAATCTTCACCCGCAACGTCATTGAGAGCATGCCGGCAGGCCTGATTACTCTGGACGAACAGGGCCGCATCACCTCCCTGAACGAAAAAGCCCGGGAGATTTTCGGCAGGCCGCAGGAAAAGTTTGAGGGCAAAACTCTGGACACCTTGGCTGGGGAGGGGCAGTGCAATATCGGTTCCCTGATTAGTGAAGACCGAGAATTCACTGACAAGCCGATGGAGTGCCGGGTATTGAGGGGGGAGAGCATCCCGGTGACGGTGAGTGCCTCGCGCCTACGCGATCGGGAAGGCGCTCCCCTCGGCAGGGTTCTGATCGTTCGAGACATGCGCGAAATCCGCGCCATGGAAGAGGCGCTGGAGCGCTCGCGGCGAATGGCGGCTCTGGGGCGAATGGCGGCCGGAATCGCCCATGAAATTCGTAATCCATTGGGAACTCTGCGCGGCTTCGCGCAGTTTTTCCGCCGCCTCACCGACGAGGATGCCGCCGCTCGCGAATACGCCGATCTCATGGTTGGGGAAGTTGACCGGCTTAATCGCACGGTCTCGGCGCTGCTGCAGTTTTCCAGACCCCGTGAGCCGGAGTACACTTCTGTCGATTTAGGCGAGCTTCTGAAACGGACCGCCCGCCTGATGGAGGAGGATGTGACGGCTCACGGGGTCGTCTTAAAAGTTGATCATCCCGTTGAGCCCGTGGCCTTTTCGGCCGATCCCGATCTGCTGACCCAGGTGCTGATCAACCTGCTGCAGAACGGATTTGTCACCACGCAGGAAGGAGGCGAAATCCTGCTGGGAGGCACCCAAGAGAACCAGGACATCCGCCTGTGGGTTCAGGATTTCGGCAGAGGGATGACGGCCGAGGAGCGCGAGCGGATGTTCGATCCCTTTTATACGACCCGTAAGGAAGGGACCGGGCTCGGCCTGGCTGTGGTGCAGCAGATCATCGAGCAGCACCGTGGACGAATCGAAGTGGAAAGCGCCCCCGGAGAGGGAACCCGGGTCGAGGTGATTCTGCCTTCTGGAGAGGATGATGACAAAGCGTAATCATACGATTCTTGTCGTGGACGACGACACCGCTCACCGTACCATGCTCAAAGTGCATCTGAACACCGAAGGGTACGAGGTGGTCGAGTCGGACGATGGTGATGTGGCCGTGTACCTGGTCAAGGAGCGCGAGGTCGATCTGGTGCTTCTCGATCTCAAGATGCAACGGGTGGGAGGACTCGAGGCGCTGCAGGCGATCCAGGAGATCAATTCTGCCCTGCCAGTGATCATCCTGACCGCCTTTTCATCGGTGGAATCTGCCGTCGAGGCGATGAAAAAGGGCGCCTTCGATTACCTGACCAAGCCCGTGGATGTCGAAGAGCTTGTGTTCACTGTGACTCGCGCCCTCGATTTCGACCGCCTGCAGCGCGAGAATGACGCGCTCAGAGAGCGCCTCGGCGAGAAGTTCGACTTCGGACAGATCATCGGCTCCAGCCGCCCCATGCGGGATCTTTACGAGACCCTGGCTTTGGTCGCCCCGTCAGATGCCACCGTACTCATCACCGGCGAATCGGGAACCGGCAAAGAGTTGATCGCCAACGCCGTCCACCAGAACAGCCCCCGCGCGGGTGGTCCTTTCATCAAAGTCAACTGTGCCGCTCTGCATGAGAACCTGCTGGAGAGCGAGCTGTTCGGCCACGAGAAGGGAGCCTTCACCGGCGCTGGTGAACGGCGCCAGGGGCGTTTTGAATTGGCGGACAAAGGAACACTCTTCCTCGACGAGATCGGCGACATGAGCGCCACCACCCAGGCCAAGATTCTGCGGGTACTGCAGGAAGGAGAGTTCGAACGGTTGGGAGGTACTAAAACCCTCAAAGTCGATGTCCGCGTCGTGGCTGCCACCCACAAAAATCTGGATAAAATGGTCGAGGAGGGCACCTTCCGCCAGGATCTCTTCTTCCGCCTGAGCGTAGTGCCGCTGCACCTGCCCGCCCTGCGCGAGCGCCCTGAGGATATCCCCCTGTTGGCCGAGCATTTCCTCAAGCATTACAGCACCAAGAATCGCAAGGACATTCGCTCTTTCCAGAGCGAAGCCCTGGAGGCGCTGCTCACCTTTGATTGGCACGGCAATATTCGAGAACTGGAAAACGCCATCGAAAGAGCCGTGATCCTCTGCCCCGGTGAGCAGATTACCCTGCGCGAACTCCCGCCGGCAATTCGCCAGGCGGCCGAAACCAAGGAACGCCCACTCGTCCCTCGTCCCGGCATGACCCTCAAGGAAATGGAGAAAGAGATGATTCTCTCCACCCTCAGGAAGGTGGATGGCAACCGCACCCGCGCCGCACGGATCCTCGGGGTGTCCCGTCAGACTCTGCAGAACAAATTGAAAGACTACGATCCCTAGGCGACCTGTCGTCCCAAGCTCGGACCAAAATGCTGGACAACACTAGAATGAATACTATCCTAAGTGGATGGATCGAGGTTGGCCTGCAGAGAGAAGCCAGAGGATTGCAGGGAGGGGTGAATTATCCGAACGCGTTGAGGGACCTATCATTTTCAACGACAGGAGGGAACTGATGAGTGAAGACAGGGCGTTTCGCGGTAACTGGTACACGCACCCGGTCATGCGTAATGCGCTGATCGCCGCAGCATTGACTGCAGTCGCATTCGGCGCAGGCCATTTTAGCCTGATCCCCCGGCCGGTGGAAATCGGCATCTATCTGGTTGCAATCGCGCTGGGCGGCTGGCACTGGGCTTGGGAAGGGGTTGAGGATCTATTCCGGGAAAAGCGGGTAGGGATTGAAATTCTCATGCTTTTTGCGACGGTCGGCTCGGCTGTGCTCGGCATGTGGGATGAAGCCGCCGCCCTGGTGGTCCTTTACGGCGTGGCAGAGGCCTTGGAGGAATATGCCTACGCCCGCACCCGCGCCGCCATCAGTAAACTTCTCGATCTAGCTCCCAAGGAAGCCCGCCTATTAGTGGATGGGGAGGAGAGTATGGTCCCGGCCACGAAGCTGCAGAAAGACGATCTCTTCCTGGTCAAGCCCGGCGAATCTCTGGCCACCGACGGCGTGGTGGAGAATGGCCGCTCAAGCGTCAACGAGGCGGCTGTAACGGGAGAATCGGTGCCGGTAGAGAAGAAAGAGGGCATGAAGGTCTTCGCCGGAACCCTGAACCAGTCCGGCGCCCTGACGATTCGTGCAACCGCCACCAGCGAGGACAATACCCTGGCTCAGATGATCCATCTGGTGGAAGAGGCCCAGGAGCAAAAAGGCAAGGCCCAGCTCTTTATCGACCGCTTCGGTCGGATCTACACACCAGCAGTCTTGGTGACGGCAGGCCTGCTGCTTGCGGTTGCAATGATATATGGCGCTTCGGCTTCCTCTTGGGGTACACGGGCGGTAGTGCTTCTGGTGGCTGCTGCCCCTTGCGCCTTGGTCATGTCGACCCCGGTAACCATCGCTGCCGGCATCGGCCGGGCAGGAAGGAGCGGCGTGCTCATCAAGGGGGGGATCCACCTGGAAAACCTCGGCAAGGTTCGTGCGGTCGCGTTCGACAAGACCGGCACCCTGACCCGCGGTGAACCAGTCGTCACCGACGTGATTCCTCTCGACGGCGATGCGTCCGAGATTTTGCGGCTGGCTTACGCTGTCGAACAGTTCTCCGAACACCCACTGGCCCAGGCGGTCATCCGCAAGGCTCAGGAGGAAGGCGGGCACAGGGCTGAGGCGGAGGATTTCAAGGCGCTGGAAGGTTACGGTGCCACCGCCAACGTAGCGGGGGAGAATGTTTTCGTGGGCAAACCAGGACTGCTGCGCAAGCTTGATCTTGCCCCATCAGAGTTGCCCGAGATCGAGCGGCTGCAACAGGAGGGCAAGACCATCATTCTGGTTGGCGCGGGGGAGTCGGTGCGGGGAGTAATCGGCATTCGGGACGAGGTCCGTCCCGAGGCCAGAAAAGTCGTCGTCCGGCTGCACCAGATGGGGATCAAGACCGTAATGCTCACAGGTGATAATAAAGAAACAGCCATGACCATCGCCGAAGAACTCGGCCTAGACGATGTGCGGGCCGACTTGACTCCCAAAGACAAGTTGCAGGCCGTCGTCGAACTAGAAAGAGAGTTTGGGACCTTGGTCATGGTAGGTGATGGTATCAACGATGCCCCAGCTCTGGCCAGGGCCACGGTGGGGACCGCCATGGGGACGGCTGGAACGGACGCAGCCATCGAGGCGGCCGATGTCGCCCTGATGGCCGACGATTTGGAAAAGCTGGTCTACGCCCTGGAGCTGGGACAGAGGGTCCGGCGCATCAACACTCAGAACATCGTCTTCTCCCTTCTGGTGTTGGTCGTTTTGGTTCCATCGGCGCTGCTCGGAGTCATGGGCGTGGCACTAGCGGTCTTTTTTCACGAGGGCTCGGAACTGCTGGCCGTGGCAAACGGCATGCGCGCCGCCCGCAGTTGAGGCGACAGGCGGAAACACCGGGCTTTTTCCTTGCAGCCGCGGTTTCATTCACTCAGTTCTTTTTTCATGCGCTCGAATTCCTCGCGGTCGATCTCACCGGCTGCGTAGCGGTGCTTGAGGACCGCCAAGGGCGAGGGGTTTTGCTGCTGATTTTTTATACGGAAGATCAGCCGAAAAAACCAGACGACCATCAAAATAATCAGCAGCCAGAAAACCAGGTTGACAATCATGCCCCAGGGTCCGTGAAAAGAGCTACCGGGACCACACAGCCAGCTCTCGTTCCAAGATCTCATCATGGTTCAGATTCCCTTTTCTTTACTCCCAAGCCAGGACGGCGGGCAAGTTTGCGTTCTGCCTTCACAATCTGTCAATCACCTGTTGCAGCTTACTTCTTATCTGGGTTGCGATTTCGGCCAAGTCAGCATTACGGACTGCCTGCATCGAGGCAACGGGATCGACCGCCGCCACCTCGACCCGCCCGTCCTCATACTCCTGGACAATCAGGTTGCAGGGGAGCATGGTCCCGATATACGCTTCCTTTTGCAGCGCCCGAAAGGCGAAGGTCGGATTGCAGGCACCCAAAATACGATATTTCCTGAAATCAACATCAAGCTTCTTCTTCAGCGTTGCTTGGACATCAATCTCGGTCAGGATACCAAACCCTTCTTTCGCCAGTTCTTCTGAAATGCGGCTTATCGCTTGATCGAAAGATGCGTCAACTGTTTTTCTGAAAAAATAACTCATCATATTTATCCCCTTTCTAGCTTTAGGTTGCTGTGAAATGCTCTGAGTCTTTATCATCCGGACATTTCCCCACAGTATAGTATCTCCTGCTCAAATCGCCACCCTCCAAAAGATCGCCAAAAACAGCAACCTCGCCCCGCAAATTCTCGATGTTCCCGCCAGACCCTGCAGAACAAATTAAATAACTCCAGATCTTAAAACCAAAAAGATACTGCCAAATTTTTTGACAACCACACCCTTAATCCTCCTGTCGTCCTGCCCAACATCTTTCCACCCTTCCCAACAACGAACCGTTTAATTTATCTAAATTCGGACACTTATATGCGAAGCTTGAACTTGGCACTGCCCTTGCGATGTTGAAGGTCATAAACCTAAACGCAAAGGAGGCTATTATGAAAAAAACGTTTCTTATCCTGCTGCTTCTCGGAGCGGCCCTCTTCCTCTCTGGCTGCGGCCACTATTGGGGTTCCTGTGATGGACACAATCACAGTCATTACAACGACTATGGTTATCGAGGACATTGAGGGGGCTGGCTATGTATTGTGCACCGGGATGGAGTGGTCACTGGTTGGGGGGAGGCTGGTTATGGCCGGCATTGGCAATTCTGCTTTTTGTGGGGATTGTCCTCTGGTTGATTCCGCGCAGGGGGCCAGCAAAACATCTGTACTCGCTGCACTGCCCCGCTTGTGGGGGAAGCATAAGCGAGGTCTATCTGAGATGTCCCCATTGCGGTGAAACTCTTAAACGAAACTGTCCGTCCTGTAGCCGGGTGGTGGATGACACCTGGATATGCTGCCCCTTCTGTAAACAGACCCTCAACAATTCAGGGTGCGAAACTGCCTCGACCTGAACGCCAAGCCTTTCCGAAAGGAGAAACAATATGAAAACCAGAAAAAATTTTCCGCGCAATTTGAGAACGACGGTTTGTATCTGCGTCCTTGCCCTTGCCACCCCAGCTTTTGCCTGGATGGGCAATGGGTGGAACGACAGACCGAATTACAGCCAGGGGACTGTGAACGCCTCGAGCTTGAACGCCGACCAGCAGGATGAGATCAACACGATCCAAAAAAAATACGGATCCAGGCTCAATGACTTTCAGCAGAAACTCGATGCCAAATCATCCGAGCTGGCAGAAGCACGCGCCAATGGCAACACTACCGTGGCTCGGTTGAACGCCCTGGAAAGAGACCTCTTCCAGCTTGAGCGCCAATACTGGGCCCTACTCGACCAAGCCAACGCCGAGACGACCGCTATTGCCGGCAAAACGCGAGTCCACTACTTTAGCTGCAGCTACACGGGATGCAATCATCGCCAGCACATAGGTTCAATCGAAATGAGCCGTCGCCACAGAAATTGCTGTTGGTAACTTCTTTTTAAAAGGAGATGGAAAAAATCTGCGAAAAACCTCGTTTTTCGTCTTTCTGGCCTTTTTTCTCTCTATCTTTGCCATACATCCCGCTCTCGCTGAGTGGATGGGGGGGAGAATGAGTCAAGGAATTATGTGTGGAGGGATGTGCCGGATGGTGAATGCAACGCCGCATCCGGTCCATCCGGCAGGACTGCCTGAACTTTCATACCCCTGCACACAGGTTTTAAAAAACAAGTGAACATAGTGCCACGTCCTGGTTTCGCTCCAGCAGCACACATCGCAGGGCTGGCCTCGTATTGTCGGCCGCATGCACCGGCGCATGCAGATGATGGCGGGGGGAGGCATGATGATGCGCTCCGATATTCAGCCTCTGACCCTATTTGTGAGACAGCAGGGGGTTAAAACCTACAAACATTACAATTGGAGAAATTGCCCGCACGAAATGTGCGGGCAATAACAAGAGACATACGGTAGAGGCATATAGAGGCTATCAGCTTCGATGGACGAATTTTTCGCAGGCCGAGTCCTCACTACCTGGTGCATGGTACCGGAATCGAACGACCGAGCCCTTTGGGGGAACAGATTCGAGTTTGCTCAAGAAAGATCCATCCATCCGCCCCCGCCGTGCCGAACTCAGCCCCGGCACCGTTATCTGTTTCTGTTCAACCACCGTCCCGTCAGGAGCAATCACGTCCACATCGACGTGGCCGGGCAGGTGAATTCGGTAATATCGACGAACTTCCCCGGAGAGAAGAAACTGGTCACCCGAGGCACGGACATCAGCCCGAGAAACCGTCGCTACAGGCGTGGGAGCGATTTCCACCACCCACTGGGGGGCCGCTTTTGCCGGTCCCATTGTGCCAGTACATCCGACAAGCGCGCTAAAAATCATCATGATGGGTATTAAAGATCTTTTCATGTTTACCTCCTTGAGAGTAGGGTTCAAATTCCGAATTTTCCACGTTCCCCGGTACTGATGCGCACAGCCTGCTCGACGCCGCCCACATAGATCTTGCCATCACCTTTTAAGCCGGTGTGGGCTGCTTTCTCGATGGCTTCAACTACTTCCTCGACCAACTCGTCTCGGCAGATGATCTCCACCTTGACCCCAGGGCGGAAGTCGATCTGCTCGCTCCCCCTGGCATTACCCCAGCCGACGCCGTAGCCGCAGCTTTCGATGACACTCATACCGGTGAGCCCCTCGATCTTGCGCAGGGCGCGGATCACCTCGTCCAGTTTGTGCTTTTTGATGTAGGCTTTGACTTCCTTCACAATTACACCTCTCTTTCGACTTTGACGGCGAACCACTTGTAAAGTGCGGGAATGACCAGCAGGGTGAGGATGGTGGAGGTCACCAGACCACCGACCACCACAGTGGCCAGAGGTCGCTGCACTTCGCTACCGGTGCCGCTGGAAACGAGCAAGGGAATCAGCCCCAGGGCGGTGGTGATGGCGGTCATCAACACAGGCCGAAGGCGTAGGCAGGCCCCCTTGACTGATGCCTCATCCATCGGCACCCCGTCGCGCAGCAGTTGATTGAGATAGGTCACCAGCACCATGCCGTTCTCCAGAGCGATACCGAACAGGGCGATGAATCCTACCGAGGATGGAACCGAGAGGTTCTGGCCGGTGAGCCACAAGGCCACCACACCGCCGACGAGGGCCAGGGGGATGTTGAGCAGGATAAGAAAAGTATTTTTCAGAGAGTTGAAGTTCATGAATAGCAGCAGCAGGATGATCAGTAGGGTGACCGGAACCACCAGGGAAAGACGCTTGTTCGCCTCCTGCTGCAATTCGAACTGGCCGCCCCAAGAGACGAGATACCCGGGCGGCATCTGCACCTTCTCAGCGATGGCCTGCTGGCCGGCCTCGACAAAGGAGCCGATATCCCGGCCGCGCACGTTCGTCTGTACGGTGATGAAACGCTGATTGTTTTCTCGAGTGATCTGGCGCGGCCCGACGAACTCTTCGATAGTGGCAAGCTGATCAAGGGGCACATTAGCCCCACCGGGCGCGGCGATCAGGACCTGGCGGATGGCTTCGGCATCGTCGCGGGCATCCTCTGCGAATCGGACGAAGATGTCGAAGCGTCGAATTTCTTCGAAGATCTGCCCCGCAGTTTCTCCACCGATCGCCGTGTGGATGACGTTCTGTACGTCCTCGACATTTATCCCGTAACGAGCGATAGCCTGCCGGTCGATGCGGATGCGCAACTGGGGGGTGCCTGTCACCTGGTCCTTTTGCACGTCCGAGGCCCCGGAAATTTCGCGGATCACCGCTTCGATTTCGGCCGCTTTTTCCTTGAGCACCTCCATCTCAGAGCCGAAGATCTTGATCGCCAGCTCCGCCTTGGTGCCGGTTAGAAGCTCATCGACAGCCGCCGCGATCGGCTGGGTGAAGTTGAACTGGGCGCCTGGAAAGTCCTCGAAGGCGTGGCTCATCTTCTCGTAAAGCTCCTCGGGCGTTTCGGCGCTGGTCCACTGATCCTGCGGCTTCAGGGCGACAAAGGCCTCTGCGCTGTTAACAGGGTCGGCGTGCGCGCCGACCTCGCCGCGTCCGACGCGGGTGACGATCCGCTCGACCTCCGGGAACCGGGCGATCATCCGGCGTTCGAAGCGCAGCATGGTATCCCGCGATTCTTCTAGAGAGATGGAGGGGGCCATGGTGGCCCGCACTAGCAGGTCCCCCTCATCCTGACGGGGAACGAATTCTGAACCGAGACGGGGGAAGATGAGCACACCGGCTAGAAGCATCACCATCGCCAGTCCCAACGCCAAAGATCGGTGATTTACGAACAGGCGCACCGCCGGCCGGTATGGAAGGAGGAGCCAGCGCACGACCCAGGCCTCCTTGGGTCCTTCGCCGGAAGCCACGGATTTGGGTCGGCGCATCAGAAGATGCGAGGCGACCGGTGCCAGCAGCAGAGCGTAGAGCAATGAGCCAAGCATGCCGAGCGACACCGTGTAGGCCAGGGGTTTGAAGGTTTTCCCCTCGACTCCCTGTAAAGTGAACAAGGGAAGAAAGACGATGATGATAATGAAAATGGCGAAGATGATGGGGCGCCCCACCTCGGCGCAGGCCCGGGCGATGATCGCCATTCGCGACTCCTGCGGGTCGGCCTCGCGCAGCATGCGATCGACGTTCTCCACCATGACGATGGTTCCGTCGACCATCATGCCGATCGCGATAGCCAGCCCTCCCAGAGACATGAGGTTGGCGCTGATGCCAAAAACCTTCATCAGGATGAAGGCGAAGAAAATGGAAAAAGGAATCGCTAAAGCCACCACCAGGCTGGCACGGAGGCCGCCCATGAAGAACAGCAGGACGCCGGCAACCAACAACACCCCGAAAATGAGGGCATCGATGACCGTTTTTACCGATTTGGCCACCAGAGTCGCTTGGTCATAGTATGGGATAACCTTCACCCCCTCGGGGAGGACTTGATTGATCTCCGCCAGCTTCTCCTTGACGTCGCCGATGACCTTGGAGGTATTGGTGCCGATGAGCTTGAGCACCATGCCGACTACCACCTCCCCCTTGCCGTTCATAGTGGCAAGGCCCCGGCGAATCTCGCCGCCGATGGCAACATCGGCCACTTGATCGAGATAGACTGGCGTGCCGTCCTGTACCTTAAGTACGATGCGCTCCAGGTCGGAAATCTGTTCGGCCAGGCCTACGGAACGTACGATATACTCTTCTGCATTCTTGGTCAGGAACTGGGCACCGACATTGCTGTTATTGGCCTTGATCGTTTCGACGATCTCGCCGATGGTGAGGTCATAGCGCTGTAGACCGGCAGGACGCACTCGCACCTGGAACTGTTTGACTTCCCCGCCCAAGGAGAGCACTTCCGTGACGCCGGGGACGGTTTGCAGGTTGAACTTGATCAGCCAGTCCTGGATCTCGCGCATCTCCTCGGGGCTGCGTTTGCCGGTTTCATCCTCGAGAACATAGAAAAGGATTTGCCCCAGACCGGTGGCGATCGGCCCCATTTCCGGTTCACCAAACCCCTCGGGGATTTGCTCGCGGGCAAGCTGCAGTCGCTCGCCGACAAGCTGACGTGCGAAGTAAACGTCGGTGCCGTCTTCGAAATAGACATTGATGACCGACAGGCCGAAGTTCGAAACTGATCGGATCTCCTTGAGGTTGGGCAGACCGTTCATGGCCGTTTCCACCGGGTAGGTGACGTATTTTTCCACCTCCTCCGGCGCCAGCCCCTCGGTTTCGGTGAAAACCTGCACTAGGGCGGGGGTAACGTCGGGAAAGGCATCGACAGGCAACCTCTGATAGCTGAACCAGCCGGCAATCAGCACGAGCACGCCGAGCACGCTCATCAGCAGCCGACTGCGCAGCACAAATCGAATTATTTTTTCCATAGAAATATCTATCTCCGTAGGGGCCCACGGAGTGAGCCCATTTCTGTTATCGGTGAATCAATAGAGCGCAGGCAATGCGCCCC
>OBLN01000681.1_pt1 | contig 12109 bp, 5 predicted proteins | sample 1519301 | NCBI WGS metagenome assembly OBLN01 (sample SAMEA2452533, study PRJEB22499) | sediment metagenome | reverse complement strand
GTCGTCCCCGGAATCGGCCTGCGGCTCCCCTGAGGCGGCATCTTCTGTCACAACACCCCCTTCCGCCCCGTCAGCCTCAGGCTCGACGGCCTCCGTCGGGGCAGTCTCCTCGGCCTTGATGACAGATGCTGGCACTGTCTCAGTTACAGCGGCCTCTTCAGCCTCTCCAGCAACCTCAACCTCGTCGGCCTCTGCAGGAGCTGTCTCCTCGGCAGCAACCTCCTCGGCCTCGCTGCTCTGCGCTGGCACAGTCTCGGTCACAGCGGCCTCTTCGGCCTCGACGCTGGGCTTGGGTGAGGGGCTTTTTGCTGCGCCACCATCCGTTTTCCCTGCAGCCGCGGCCTCGGCAGCGGCCGCTTCGGCCTTTGCCTTCGCCGTCATATAGCTGAAGCTGTCGATGCTGGTGACAAAGCCGCTGCCCTGCTCTTCCCGGGCGTAAATCGCCGGGAAGAGTTGCGCCAGTTTGGCGATACTTTTGTCGATCCAGTTGCTGTGGATACCCGTATGGAGCAGCTCGATATTTTTCTTGTGAATATCGATCGCCTTCTCCTCGAACGGGAATATCTGATCCTCGAGGGCGAGTTCATACTGCTCCATCTCCAGCGCAGAGAGATTGGTCGGCCGTTCGGACTTCATCAGCGCACGACTGAAGTGATAGTAAATCTCGGCAATGTAGTAGGTGGCCGCCGCAGTGACATCCGCCACCCCATATTCCACCAGTTTCGAGTAGCCCTTGACCGCCGCCTGCATGTAATCCTTCTTACGCAGCATATTCTCTTGCAGCGGCGCTACAAGCTGCACTGAGAGGAAGCGCTGGTAGAGGGGCTCGGTTAGCACCAGTGCGGCCTGTGCAGCCAGGTACTGAGTGCGATCGGTACGCTCGGCACCGCCCGCCCTGTCAGCGGAAACCATCGTCTCCAGGGTTGCCAGGTAGCCCTTGTTGTCGCCCAGCGTCTGATAAACCTCGGCCATCTTGTTGTAGGTTTCCATCGCCTCCTCAAGAGGCTTGGGGAAGTACTCCACGTAGCGGCGGTAAACGGCGAGCTCCTTTTGTGCGTCGCCCGCCTCCTTGTAGAGCTCGGCGGCGATCACCAGCGCACCGCGTCGCACATCGTCATCCTGCGACTCTCGTTCAATACGCTCGTACTCGGCCGCGGCCATGGCGATCTTGCCATCCGCGCGATAGACGAAGGCGATCTTCTTCGTCACCTCAGGCTGCAGCTCATGCTGCGGATAGTCACGACGGAATGCGGTGAGCACCTCGGCCGCACGGCCCCAGTCCTCGAGCTGAATGAGCGCGGTAGCGCCATCAAATTCTGCTGTCGGCCTTATCTCCGAGTTCGGTGCCAAGCGACCGACACGCAGGAAGTGCTCCGCCGCAGTACGGTAGTCTTCGAGCAGGTTGGCCTGCTCGCCCTGCTTGTAGATCGAGGCGGCCAGGTTGTTGGTGATAGCTTCACGCTCTTTATCATCGGGCTCGGACAGGCTCAGGACGTTGACGTAACCGGCTTCCGCATCCGCGAACAGCTTCAAGTCGAATGACGCGTGCCCCACCACCAGCCAGGCGGCGCGCAACAGCTCCTTCTCCGCCGTGGGGTAGTTGTCGATGAGCTTGTGCGCGGTCTTGATAGCCAGCTCGTAATTGTTCATCTCATACAGATCATCCGCCGCAGCCCCCAGCACGATGGTGACCTTTTCATGCTCCGGATAGGTGTCGGCAAACTTCAACGAGCTGCGGATGATGCGCTGCTTGACCGGGTCTTTTTGCCCCTGCGGAACCACCTTCAGCTGCTCGCGGTAGGCATAGACCGCCGCATAGCCGGCCTCGGAGGACTTTTCGTGCCGCGGGTAGTTGTAGGCGGTACTCTCGTAGGCCACGGCCGCATCGCCGTAGTCCTTGTTTTCAAGCATCAGGTCAGCCATTTGATAGTGAATGGCCGGCGTCTCTTCCTCCTGCGGGAAGGAGCTGAGGTAGTTGCGGTACCACAACAGCGCCTCGGCGTAGTTTTCACCCTTCTCCTTTTCGAAACGCTTGTCCTGATAGAGCGCGTGATAGTGGTTGGCCAGGTCCTTGAGGTTGGCCTTGAGGTCACTGATCACATCCGGGCGCTCGCTCACCTCAAAGTAACGCCAGTAATCCGAATCCAGGGCGTAAGTCTTGGCGTACTCCTTTTTCGACTCCACCACCAGGCGACCGAAACCGCCTTTCATGTAGATATCAATCACCCGCATCTGGAAGCTCGGTGAGACTTCTGCATAGGGATAGAGACCGACATACGCCTTGTAGGAGGCCGCCGCATCATTGTATCGACGCTTGGTCAGATAGAACTCGCCCAGCTGGCTGTACACCTTGTCTTCATAGTTGCGCGAACCGTAGCTGGAGAAGTACTCGGTGACCGAGTCGGGGCCGCCCAGATTGGAGAAACTCAGGCTGACCACACGGAAGGTGTCCTCCATACGCTTGCTTTCGGTTTTGTCGTGCTCCTGATTAAAGTCGTAACCAATCGACACCTTGTAGTCGAGCAGGGCGATGTAGCGATGCAGCGCCTCTTCATAGAGGTCCTGCTTGTAGAACGACCAGCCCAGCTTGTACAGCGCCAACTCGTAATAGGAGGAGCTGGGGCCCATCGCCACAATCGACTGATAGGCATCTTCGGAATCGAGGTATTTTTTGCGGGTGAAGAAATATTCGGCGCGGCGAAACTGAACCTCGTCCATATAGCGCGAGTTCGGATAGGCCTTGATGAAGCGGTTCATGACCTCCATTGCTTTCTCTGTCTCGCCGAGCTCTTCATAGGCCCGCGACATTTGATAAAGCACCTGGTCATTTCGCTCGTAGAGCGGATACTCCTGCAGCAGTTTGGTGTACAACTCGATGGCCTGACGGGCATTGGCATTGTCCAGGTCGTCCCCGCCCTGTGGACTCGGAACGCTAAAGCCCTCCTCGCCGGAACCCTGCACCGCCTCGCCTCTGGCGACACGTGCCTCGAAATCCTTTTCCGACTCATCGCTCATCCCGCTGATGGCAGCACTGCCAGCGGTGCCCGAGGCGGTCGTGTTGCCGCCGGCGAGCGGTGCCGAGGTGGCTGGCTTGTCGAGGCTACGGCTTTGCGTGTTGCCGGCGGTGCGGGTAGCGGGGGCATCCGCAATGTAGCCATACTCTTTCTCGATACTGAGGTCGGCGATACGACGGATCGCCTCCGGGGTCATGGCGGACTCCGGTGTCTCCTCGAGGAAACGGCGATAGCTCATCATCGCCTTCTCCAGACCGTCAGTCACCTCCACGTCCTTGAGTTCGAGGTTGACGTCTTGCAACTCGGCCAGTGTCCCCTGCTTGTTACTGAATGAACAGGCAGACAGGAGCAGCGACGCTGCGACAATGGTGAGGCGGGGGTAGCTCATTATTCAGCCGTCTCCGAGGATTCTTGCTCTGCGGCATTGTCAGTTGTCGCGGCATCGGCATTGTCAGATGCAGGTGCATCGTCTTGTTCCGCGGACGCCTCCTCTGCCGACGGCTCGGCCTGGGCCTGCTCATTGTCTGGGCTCTCCAACTCCTGCGACGCCGGCTCCTGGCGCGGCTTTTCCGTGGTGGCACGGTCATAGCTCTCAGCCATGGCGAAGCGTGCCTTGACCTGTGACTGTTCGAGGGACTCGCGTCGCGAAGCAAGCTGATTGACCGCTAGTGTCTCCAGCATGTGACCCTGACGCGCCATCAATACCTTGACCTGCTCCATCGCCTTGGTGGTCTTGATGCGCAGGTGGCGGATCTGCTCGTCATAGCCCTGATAGCTCTGCGTGGCGGCCTGGCGTGTACGCACGAAGGAGGTATAGATGGAGCGAAGACGCTCGATGTCCTTATCCAGGTCATCCAGATGCTCAAAGGCCTCGGTCAGACGCTCGTCGTATTCGGTGACAATATTCCAGTGCAGGAAGCCCTTGAGGCGGCTGATGCGGTGACCGGTGGTGGTATTCACATCTGTCGCGCTGGGGCCGAGGCGCTTTTCCAGCGCAGCGATCTCCGCGCGGGCAATTCGCTCATCGGCGGTGGCAAGAAAATCGGGGCGGGGGGAGACCAGCATGTTCTTCAGGCGCCCGGCGATCTTGTCCCGCTGCTCAAAGCGCAGGCTGATCCTCGAGTCGAGTTTGCGGAACTGCTCATCAATCGACGGCAGCAGGGGCTCATAATAGGCCCGGCGCAGGGCGATGATCTCCTCGTATGCGTCGTAGTAGTCCTTCCACGAGTCGAGCTTTTTCCTCAGCTCTTCAAGGTCGAGATAATTCTGCAGGGATGACTGGAAATCATGGGAGGCCATCAGATCCATCAGGTAATAGGTTTCCGGTGTCTCGGGCAGGTCGCGCAGCCTGATCACCCAGTTTTTGTCTTTTTTGATCTCTTCGCGTACCAGCGCCTCGAGGAACTTCCCCTCCTTGATACTCTTGATCGAGGCATCCAGCTTGTCCAGTTCGTTGCCGATGGTCTCCAGTGCATTGCCGTACATGATGGCGGCTTTGCCGTACATGCCGAGCTTGCCGTAGGCATAGGGCACGCCGATAAGGGCTTCCTGCACGGAAGGGTCTGTGACATTACGCTCAATCAGCATACTCCACGGCACCAGCGCCTTGCGGTAGTCCTCCTGCTTGACACTGGTCCAGCCAAGCCCCAGCAGCGCCCTGTTGGAGAACGGCCCCTCCAGGCGTACGCGTGCGAAGTATTGCTGCGCAGAGGCGATCTTGCCCTCATCCATAAAGCGGCTGGCCAGCGCCAGGTTGGACTTGTCCCTAATCGCCAGCACTGCCGGATCGTCGCCGTCTGATAGGCCAGCTTTGTCCAGCCAGTCTGCGCCCTGCGCCTCCTTCTGCTGGGCGAAGAGTGAAACACCCAGGTTGTAAGCGGCGAAACCGGTATAGCGCTTGTCACCATCGAGGGAGGCGAAGAGCTTTTGCGCCTCGGAAAATTTGCCGTTGGCCATATAGATCTGGCCCTTGAGGAAAGCCACGTCGGCGATGAGAAAGTCGGCGACCTTGCCCTCAATACGCTCAATAGTGTGCAGGGCGTTGATATGCTGCTGCTTTTGGAAGTAGATGCGTGCCAGGCGGTAGATCGCCTCGTTGCGCACCTCCGGTGCAACATTGCCCTCTATCACCGCGTTGATGGCCCGTCCCGCACGCTGATGCATGCGGTAGTACAATTCGAAGTCGCCTACCGAGAACTCTGCTTCGTTGATGTGGAAGTTAAGACTGTCCAGCTCCGGCTCATCGACGCCGTAGTACTGTTTGAGCTCGGTATCCAGGCGTGCGATGGCATCAAAGTACTCACCCTGGTTGGCGTAGAACAACGCCTCGCCAAAGTGCGGGTCTTTGAGTTCGATGGAACCGGATTCACTGGCTGATGCTAGCGGTGCGGCCAGCAGCAGCAGGGCCGAGCAGAGGAATTTGCCGCGCATGGATTACCAGTCTTTGAATTCAATGCTTTTGCTGCCGCTGCCGGGACCCGCCAGGCTGATCTCTACCAGTCCGGGCCCAACACCTTTATCGAATTGATAACTCTCGACTTTGCTGTAATCGTTGCCGGTGGAGGTCTTGCCGGCATAGCCCACCTTGATTTCATGGCTGCCGCTACGGATATTGCCGGTGTAGATACGTTGCATGCCGCCCGCGTGCAGCGCCTCAAGCTCCTTGAAGGAGTAGATGTGATGCGCCACGGCCTTGCCGTCCATCTCGATCTCCACCGAATCAAGGCGGAAGTCCTCATCCCCTTTCAGGGAGATAAAGAGCGAGACCTGGGTGTTGGAGGGGTAGAGCAGCTTCTCCTCGAGCAGGTTGAGTTCTGTCGATATCGCAAGCACATCCTTCTTGATGTCCTGAACCTGCTCATCCAGACCCTTGATCTGCTCCCGGGTTATCTCTTGCGCGGATGCGAGGCTGAAATAACCGGCAAACGCGATGAACAGCAGTGTGGTGGCAAAACGAGACATGGCAAACCTGTCGCTAATTAAAGAATCCGGGGGCAATCTAACCATGAACCGCCCATTTAAACCTTCGATTTGTGCACATTTTACACACCATATTCGCCACAATTCAGACACTTTTCACACAAATCGCTGTCTTGGTGAGTAAATGTGACATATGTCACAAATCCAGATACTCCACGCCGGTCGAGGTGCCGACATCAATGCTGCGAACAGCACTGACCGGCCCCTGATGGTGCGCCCACACTGCGCGGCAGTCGCGGCACTTCCCATGGCCTATTTAGCGGCTATCCTCAGTATGAGGGGCAACAGCCCCTTCGGGGCAGCGCGATAGCATACACGAGGCGAGGGAATGGACAATAGAAAATTAAAGGTTTTCAGAATCTTACGCTTTTTCTCTGTCACCAGCCTCATCAGCATTGTTATCGCGGCGCTGCTGCTGACATGGCTCTACCGCCAGGTGTCGATCGGCGGCATCATCGCCTCCGGCGAGCACAGCAACCTGATGCTGTCACAGAGCCTGCTCAATGCCGTCCAGCCGGAGCTCTCCGCCTACCTTGCCGACGAGATGCTGCACCACAGCCAGCCACTGCCCGATTTCATGCAGCAGGAGATCCGGCGGCTGATGGCGGACACCAGCGTGGAGCAGGTCACCATTATCGACGATGAGGGGATCATCGTTTTCTCCACCGAACAGAGCCGTATGGGCAGCCCCTTACCGGATAATGCCAGCTTCAGTCTCGCCAATACGGGAGAGGTGGTGAGCCGGCTGGACCAGGAGCATGGCATCACCCCGTTCATGCCGGCAAACGGACGGGCCTCACGGATCAACAGCTACATCCCCATCCGCGCCCCCCAGCAGCGCACCATTGAGGGGGTGTTCGCGGTGGAGACCGATGTCAGGCCGCTGATGGCGGAGATCGAACAGACCAAGTTTCAGGTCTTTTTCGCCAGCATCGGCATCATGCTGCTGCTCTACCTGGTGCTGCTGGGTATCGTGCGCCATGCCGAGCGCATCATCGGGCGGCAGAACACCATGCTGCGGGAACGTTCACAGGCGCTCGAAATGCTCTCGGCGCAACTCATCACGGTACAGGAGCGGGAGAAGAAACGACTCGCCGAGGAGCTGCACGAGGGGGTGGCGCAAACCCTGAGTAGTGTGAAATTCCGCCTGGAGCATGCACGGGGGCTGCTGAAGGAGCGCGTGGCGGGCAGCGAGTCATCGCTGGAGCAGCTGGTGCCGCTGGTGCAGGAGGCCATCAGGGAGGTGCGCACACTGGCGATGACGATCCGCCCCCCCAGCCTCGATGAGATCGGTGCCATCGGCACCATGAAGTGGTACTGCAGCGAGCTCACCGCCGCCTATCCACAACTGGAACTGGTACGAGAGATCTCGTTGCAGGAGGCGGAGATCCCCCAGCCCCTCAAGGTCGTGCTCTACCGCTCACTGCAACAGCTGCTGCCTCCCTTGGCAGAGGCCGAAGAGACGGTGCAGGCCACCGTGCGGCTCGGCAAGAGTGCCGAAGCGATCTGGCTTGAAGTGATCGACGATCTGCCGCGGGAGCGGCCCGATGGCGGCATGCAGCAGGCGACAATGCGTGAGTTCATCGCCCTGTCAGGCGGGGAGCTGAGTGTCAGCGCGCCCAACGCGCGTGGCGGGGCCACGGTGCACATCGCCTGGCCGCTGTAGGATCACCGTCCGCTACACGCCGTACTGCTGCAGCAGGGCGCGCAGCCGCTCCTCATCCCATACCTCCAGCCCCAGCTGCTCGGCCTTGGCGAGCTTGGAACCCGCTGCCTCGCCGGCGACGACCACACTGGTCTTTTTCGACACGCTGCCGCTGACCTTGGCACCCAGTGCCTGCAGTTTGGCCTTGGCCTCATCGCGGGACATCATCTCCAGCGCGCCGGTGAGGACGAAGGTCTGGCCGAGCAGCGGTTGCTCTTCGGCCTGCAGCACCTCGACATCGGGCCAGTGCACACCGACGGCGAGGAGCTTGTCGATCACCTCACGGTTGTGCGACTGGCGGAAGAAGGTGTGGATATGGTGGGCGACGATGGGACCGACATCCTCCACCTCGAGCAGCTGCGCCTCATCGGCCTGCTCGATCAGCTCCAGCGTGCCGAAATGGTTGGCCAGGGTGCGCGCGGTGCTCTCCCCCACCTCACGGATCCCCAGGGCGTAGAGAAAACGCTCCAACGTGGTGGCGCGGCTTTTCTCCAGCGCCGCCACCAGGTTGGCGGCCGATTTTTCTCCCATGCGCTCAAGCCCCGCCAGCTGCTCGCGGCTGAGGGCAAACAGGTCGGCCACATCCTGCACCAGTCCGGCATCGACCAGCTGCTCCACCAGTTTATCGCCCAGGCCGTCGATATCCATCGCCTTGCGCGAGGCAAAGTGCTTGATCGCATTCTTGCGCTGCGCCGAGCAGAACAGTCCGCCGCTGCAACGCGGCACCGCCTCGCCCTCCTCCTGCACCACCTCCGAGTCACACACCGGACAATGGCTCGGGGTATCGATGGAGCGGGTATCAGCAGGCCGTTTCGAAGCCACCACCCCCACCACTTCGGGGATCACATCGCCGGCGCGACGCACGATCACCGTATCGCCGATGCGCACATCCTTGCGCGCGATCTCATCCGGGTTGTGCAGCGTGGCGTTACTCACCATCACACCGCCAACGTGCACCGGTTCGAGGCGCGCCACCGGGGTCAGCGCGCCGGTACGCCCCACCTGCCACTCCACATCATTGAGCAGGGTCATCTCCTCCTGGGCAGGGAACTTGTGTGCGGTGGCCCAGCGCGGGGCGCGGGAGACAAAGCCCAGCTCCTGCTGCTGTGCCAGGCTGTCGACCTTGTAGACCACCCCATCGATCTCGTAGGGCAGGCTGTCACGGCGGGCGGCGATGTCGTTGTAGTAGTCGAGACAGCCCTGCATGCCCTTGACCACGCGGATCTCGGGGCAGACGCGCAGCCCCCACTCCTTGAGCTGCTCCAGGATGGCGCTGTGATTGGCGGGCAACTCGGCCCCCTCCACCACGCCGACACCGTAGCAGTAGAGGGTCAGCGGTCGTTCGGCGGTGATCCGCGAATCGAGCTGGCGCAGCGAGCCGGCGGCGGCGTTGCGCGGATTGGCAAAGCTCTTCAGTCCCCGCTCGCGCTGGCGCTGGTTGAGCTTCTCGAAACCGGCTTTGTCGATGTAGACCTCGCCGCGCACCTCCAGCACCTCGGGGTAGTCTTCACCATAGAGCCGCAGCGGCACCGCGTCGATGGTGCGTACGTTCTGCGTCACATCCTCGCCGGTGGCGCCATCGCCGCGGGTGGCGGCACGTACCAACACGCCGCCCTCGTAGCGGATGCTGATCGCCAGGCCATCGAGCTTGGGCTCGACGCAGTAGACCACCTCATCAATGCCCAGGCCCTCGCGTACACGGCGGTCAAAATCGCTCAACTCCTGCTCGGAGAAGACGTTGCCCAGCGAGAGCATGGGGATGGCGTGTTTGACCTCGTCGAAGCCACTCAGGGGCGCCGCGCCGACACGCTGGGTGGGCGAGTCGGGGGTGACCAGCCCGGGATACTCCTGCTCGAGCTGCTGCAGCTCACGGAATAAGCGGTCGTACTCGGCGTCCGGGATCTCCGGCTCATCCAGCGCGTAGTAGCGGTAGTTGTGATAGGCGATCTGATGGCGCAGCTGCTCTGCGCGACGGGCGATATCGTCTGGAATCATCTGGCTTATGCGCTCAAAAAAGGTTCAAAAGTAGGCAGGGGTTCAGCGCCGCGCAGGATAGGCCGCAACCCGCTGCTCCAGTTGCGCCAGCCCCTGCTCAGCCAGCGGCTGGCGCTGGCCGTCGCACAGCGTGGCATTGAGCTGGGCGGCGATTTGACGTGACCGTTGCAGCAGCAGCTTCAGCGCCTCAGGCCCCGCCATCTCTGCCGGCAGTTGCATGAATAGCGCGATGCCCGGTGTCTCCAGCTGCGCCATCTCACTGAGTTCAAACCGCCCCGGCTCGAGGATGTTGGCCACACTGAACAGCGGTGTGCGATGCCCGTCGGGGATGAAGTGAAAGATCTCCATATCGCCGTGGGCCAACCCTGCCTCCTGCAATGTCTTGAGCAGGCGGGTGCCGCGCAGGGCGGTCCCTTCGGCCGCCATCAGGGTGAGCACGATCACCTCTTCGGCTAGCGGCGCCTGCCGCTTGTCCGGCTCTTCCAGCGGCGCTGATGCGGGATGATGCGGGCGCAACGCCGGCATCTCTTCTGAGTTCGGCGGCTCCTCCCGGCCCGCCAGCCCCTTCAGCTCATCAAGTTGTGCCTCGTCGAGCACATCACGCCGCTGCGCAGTGAACGCCCTGCCCACCCACTCTTCGGTGTCGGAGCTGGCGCGGTTGTCGTCACTGAAATCCTCGTCGGAGACGGCCTGTTCGTTATAGCCGTCGATTTCGTACCAGTCCGCAGGGGGCGGCGGCACCCGACGACGGCGCATGCGCTCGAACAGATAGATGCCGAGCACCAGCAATACGCCGAGGACTAGCAGTATGATGCGCAGTTCAGCCACGAGCCGGCACCGTTACACCGCGGCCAGCTCCACCGCCTCGTCCACATCAACCGCAACGATGCGCGAGACGCCGGGCTCGTGCATGGTCACGCCGGTGAGGGTGGTGGCCAGCTCCATGGTGGTCTTGTTGTGGGTAATGAAGATGAACTGCACCTGCTCAGACATCTCCTTGACCAGCTTGCAGAAGCGGCCGACATTGGCCTCGTCGAGCGGCGCATCCACCTCGTCGAGCATGCAGAACGGCGAGGGGTTGAGCTCGAAGATCGAGAACACCAGCGCCACCGCGGTGAGCGCTTTCTCCCCGCCGGAGAGCAGGTGGATGGTGCTGTTGCGTTTGCCCGGCGGGCGGGCCATGACGGTCACCCCGGTGTCGAGCAGGTCATCGCCGGTCAGCTCCAGGTAGGCGTGACCGCCGCCGAACAGGCGCGGGAACTTGTCCTGCAGACCCTTGTTGACCAGGTCAAAGGTCTCCTTGAAGCGGGTACGGGTCTCGCGATCGATCTTGCGGATCGCATTCTCCAACGTCTCCAGCGACTCCATCAGGTCGTCGTTCTGCGCATCGAGATACTTCTTGCGCTCGGACTGCTGCTCGTACTCGTCGATCGCCGCCAGGTTGATGGGGCCGAGGCGCTGGATGCGCTGGGTCACGGTATCCAGCTGGCTCTCCCACTGGGAGAGGTCGGCCTGTTCCGGCAGCTGCTGCAGCAGCGTATCGATCTCGAAACCGGCCTCAGCCACCCGCTCCTGCAGGGTCTGGCGGCGCACCTTCAGCTCCTGCCAGGCCATGCGCTGCTGCTCCAGGCCGTTGCGGATATTCTGTGCCTCCTGCTCGGCCTTGTGGCGTTCGTTCTCCAGCTCACGCATGGCATGCTCGATGTCGCCCACCTCGCGCCGTGCCTCGGTAAGGCGAGCCTCCACCTCCATGCGCTTCTGCAGTAACTCCTCCATCTCGGCGACCTTGAGCTGGATCGGCTCATCGCCCTCGGCCAGCGCCATCTTCAGCTCTTCGCGCCGCTCGGCCAGCTGGCCGAGCTGCTGATTCATCCGCTCCAATCCCTGCTTGGTGCTCTCCAGCTCGGTGCGCACGGTCTGCAGCCTCACGGTCAGCTCCTGTGCCGCATCGCGATCCTCACGCGCCTGCTGCCGGCTCTGTTCCAGCGTATCGCGCAACACATCGCGCCGGGCGGCCAGCTCCTCGCGCTGCTGCGCCAACTCCTCCATGCGCTCCAGCGCACGGTGCAGGGTGCTGCGGGCGCCCTCCATCTGCTGCTCAGCCTCCAGCAGTTGCTGGCGGATCTCCTCGGCCTCGCTGTGCAGCCGCTCACGTCGTGAGGCAATCTGTTCCTGGCGCGCCTGCTTGGCGCTGAGCTGAGACTTTTGTTCGGTATGACGGCGGTTGGCCTCGTTGAGGTCCGCCTGAATGTTCTCGCGCTCCTCCTCCAGCTCCTTCTGGCGCTGGCGCCCCTGCTCCATGCGCTGCTGCAGGGTCTCCACCTGCTGCTCCAGCATGGCGATGGACTCGCTCAGTTCCTTGAGTGAACGCCCTGCCCACCCACTCTTCGGTGTCGGAGCTGGCGCGGTTGTCGTC
>OBLN01000679.1_pt1 | contig 12114 bp, 13 predicted proteins | sample 1519301 | NCBI WGS metagenome assembly OBLN01 (sample SAMEA2452533, study PRJEB22499) | sediment metagenome | reverse complement strand
ACTGTACAAACAAGCGGAGTCCACTGGGATACGAACGTTCGGTTTCTGTCAGATCATCAGGTCTTGGAACCCCGGACAGGAAAAACCACGTGCCAAATATTCCCGTCAGAAAGATCGCGACCTGCCCATACCTAACGCTCCTCAGGTTGAACTCGAGCAGATTTTCAAGGGAGATCAAAGCAATAGAAAGTCCTGCAAACAACACAGCAACATAAAGGGCGGATAGTAACAATCTCAAAAACAGGCTTTTGTTGTACGCCCAGAATTCATGCACCTTACCACCACTTACGAAAGGCGAGAACGAGACCAACAGATGGCCGGCGAGGAACCATAGCAAGTATCGGTAGAAGGCTTCTGAACCGGATGGTTCAAATTCCTCAGGAAGAAACAAGTAGTAAATACCCAGCAAAATAACTATAGTAAATCGGGCACCCCATAATTTTGCCCCACCCCACTTATATCTTTCACCCGCGGTGGTAATCGCTGTAAATATGGAGATGGCCAAAGCCGATACCCAAATGAAATTCACGATCGCAGGATGCCCCATATTTTGATCGACCAGCCATAAAAAGGCAGCGGTTCCCATTATGGCAAAGGTTAGAACGACCGGAAACCTTCGGCTTGTTTCTATAGCTTGCTTCGAAAGGTTTTCTAAAGATGGCAATTTTATCATAATACCCTCACTAATGATGGTTCAACCCGGTTAATTCAACTCACTTTGTTCAGCAGAGTCACGATCGGGATATACTTCCCGTTCCACTTCGTTACCAAGGCTGTCATACTCGATCCAGATCCCTGACTGCCTGCCATTCACATATTCACCCCTTACTTTCAATTGTCCATTTGGGTACCACTCTTTCACCGAACCATGCAAACCGACCCCCGCCTTGAAGGAAAGATACCGGAGTAAATTCCCATCTCCATCATACAACAAACTCGCTGTATCCCGGCTAACGGTATACCGCTCAAGTTCACCCTCGCGGTCGAAGTAGCTGTGCATGGTATCACTTCGTATCTCTTTTATATCCTGCGATCCCGAATAGTAGAAATAGACCTCTTTATCGTTGGCGGCTGCCACTAACGATCCACCCGAGCTCCACAGCGACATGGTTTTATCCCTGAAATTACGATCCATGGCCAGAACACGATTGGGATGCCAGTATCTTAACCGAAAGATCTTCCCATCCTCAAACTCACCCTGAATATTATACCTGTCACGATGAAACGTTCTGATATATCCGGTATAGGGATCGCCGGACCTTTTATGCACCAGAGTCAAACTTGAATCTATGATCCGGTAATATCGGTACCCATTCATTGAGGTTTTTCTGATATAATCCCGGGGTGAAACCGGATTTCCTGATGGATCCCTGAATTCAAGATTATGGTAGCCATCCAGAAAATAATGCTCGCGCCGGTTTGATTCTTCCGAACAGGAAGTGGTCAGAACCAGAAAACACAATGCAAGGATCGTCCGGCTAAAATGAGTCATTCTTCGTTATTGTATTCAATGGAATTGCCCAGCAGATATCCATAAGGTTTGAGATCCGGGATCTGATCAAATATCACTTTCAGGATCCCGATAAGGGGCACAAACAAGATCATTCCGGAAATGCCCCATAGCTGACCACCTACGATCAATGCTACCATAGCCACAAAAGGGTTGATGGACACTTTGGAGCCTACAATTTTAGGGGTGATGAAATTACCCTCCAGAAACTGCACCGTCCCAAATACAGCGATAACCAGCAAAGGAGTGATCAGTGAATCCGTTAACAGCAGGGCAAACAGTAAAGGCGGCAAGGCCCCGATTATGATCCCGATATATGGAATGATAGCCAGCAGTGAGGCAAAGACCCCAAAGAACAGGGCGTGCTCCAGGCCAATGATAAAGAGTCCGGTAGTATTCAGCATGGCCAGAATTCCGATCACGGTTAACATCCCCACCAGGTAATTTTGTGTGACTTCCTGAATACGATCCAGCAGGCTGTCCACATGCGTATAATCACCCTTCTTAGCGGCAAATAACTTCTGAAAGAAGGTCTTATACATCTCCTGATAGTACAGCATGAAAAAAATGAAAATAGGCAGTAATCCAAGAACGGTGAACATATTGGTGGTGGCACTCACTACCGAACTCACCACATTTCCACTTTGATCGATCAGGTTATTAACCCCCTGCTCCAGGTACTTACTTTGTTCCTCCTGAGAGATCCCAACCTGTTCTTCCAGAAACCCAATAGCTTGTGAACTGACCGTCTTCAATTTCTCTGAAACTTCCGGCACCCGTTCCGCAAACTGCGTGAACTGAACCGAGATCAGGGACAAAACTCCCGCCAATACCACGATGACGACCACCATACTGAGAATGATGCTGAAGGCTTTACCAAGCTTCCATTTCTCAAACAACCTGACGAGGGGATTTAACACCATCGCCAGAAAAGCTGAAAAAGCCAGAGGCATCAATATAAATTTGGCCGTGGTAAGTACGATAACAAACAGGCTCAACCCGATCAGGATCATCGTGGTTTTAAACCAAAAGGGATGTTTTTTCTGGCCTGAGGTTGGGTGATGTATGAAATTTTTAGACATTTGGTTTTCTACTACTTTTAACGGCTGAATTAAAAATGTTAAAGCTAATATAACTTTTAAATACTTTTTGATTATAAGGATGAAAATCCTGACTCTTTGGCAATCATCACGCCCCAATACATAGAACCATGAATAAACCACTTTTTAAGCATTTTTGCCTTACGGCTCTTACGGCCATTTTGTTATGCACTGCCGGATATGGACAGTCTTACGAATGGAACACATCTAAAGAAGCGGAGGAAAAACCCTTGTTCTCCACTCATTTTAGTGTAGATGAATTTGCTTCGCGACAAGCCAAAGTATTCGATGCCATCGGTGAAAAGGCTATTGCTGTGTTACAGGGTGCCCCTAGTGCTGCCGGATATCTTCCCTTCTGGCAGAATAATGAATTTTATTACTTGTCGGGGATCTCCTCACCTCATGCTTACCTCATCCTTCATGGACCTACGAAATCCACACTTTTATATTTAAAACAACGGGATGAACGGAGGGAATACGGGGAAGGAAAAGTATTATCGGCTGAAGATGCCAAACTGATCTACGATCATGCAGCTATTGATGAAGTTTACTATCAGAGTGACTTTGAGGATGCGATCACCCGGTTTCTCAGTTCTGATGATATTGAAACGGTATACACTCCCTTTTCACCTTACGAAGGGATTGCCGGAACAAGGAGCATGTTGAGCCGGGCCATTCGGGACATGGAAAGCGATACCTTTACCGATCAGAAAGCCCGGCATGAATTATTCGTTTCTAAACTGCAAGAAATCTCTGCCGATAACGAAGTACGCAATCTGGATCCGATCATTGATGAACTTCGGAAGATCAAATCTGAAAAAGAAATGGAACTGATCAAACGATCCACAGATCTGCAGGCAGCGGCTATCATGGAATCCATGAGATCCACTGAAGCCGGCGTCAAACCCTACGAACTTGAAGCGGTTTCCAAATACATCTACATAAAAAATAATATTCAGGATGATGCCTACTACCCGCTCATCCATTTTGGTCCTGATGCTTACATGAATCACTATCATGAGAGTGTTCGTCCGGCTAGAGATGGGGACATGATCCTTATGGATTACGGAGCCTATGTGGACTATTACTCCAGTGACCTGGGACGCATGTGGCCGGTCAATGGCACTTTCAATCCGGTTCAAAAGGAACTCTATACCTTCTATCTGAACTTTTACGAAGCCATTCTATACAACATCAAGATCGGGCTGACCCCACAGGAAGTTATGAAAAATGCCCTGGTCGAGATAGACCAAATACTTGCAGCTACTGATTTTTCAAAACCTGTTTACCGAAAAGCAGCAGAGGAATTTGTTCAGTCTTATCATGAGAGAGCTAAGAGCTCGTCTATGAGCCTTGGTCACGGTGTGGGCATGTCGGTTCATGATGTTGGGGATTATTCGGTGCCCATTGAACCCGGCATGGTTTTCGTGATCGAACCTCAGTTCAGGGTTCCTGAAGAACGTATTTACATCCGCCTTGAAGACATGATCTTTGTAACGGAAAATGGAGTGGAGATCTACAGTGATTTTCTTCCCCGTGATATCGAAAGTATAGAAAAGATTATGCGCGAACCCGGTTTGCTTCAGCAATATCCGGCAGATATTCAGAACTCATTTTAATTCAACACTTATTTATTCATCATGCATATAGATCATATTGGCATTGCCGTCAAAGACATCAAATCAGCTACTGAAACCTATAGTAAGATCCTGAACAGTTCCCCAACCAAAACGGAAGTGGTTGAAAGTGAAAAGGTGGAAACCGTCTTCTTTCAAACCGGGGAGTCAAAGGTCGAATTACTCGGTCCTACCGAAGAGGATTCCGTGATCGCAAAATATGTGGCTAAGAAGGGGGAAGGTTTACATCACGTGGCCTTTGAAGTGGAAGATATCCATGCAGAATTGGATCGACTCAGAAAAGAAGGGTTCACCGTGCTGAATGAACAGCCCAAGGATGGCGCCGATAACAAACTGGTGGCATTTGTGCATCCTAAAGACAACAACGGCGTTTTGGTGGAGCTGTGCCAGAGTAAGAGATAAGATCTGAACTAGAATTAAAAAGAAAAGCCATCACTTACACAGTGATTTGCTCCTCCATTTTGGATCACATTATGTATCACACTGGCGTAACAAATAATCGGTTAATTACTATCAAAGGCATAAATTCGAGAAAATATTAAAATAAAAAAGCTCCCAAAACGGCCATAAAAGCCATTTGGAAGCTCTTAAATGTCGGGGCGACTGGATTTGAACCAGCGACCTCTCGACCCCCAGCCGAGCGCTCTACCTAGCTGAGCCACGCCCCGATCATTAGATGTCAAAGATACGCTGATTTGAGGCGGGCATCAATCTAATATTTTGAACTTTCTTTAATTAAAAATGAAATAATGCCAACTCCACAACACCTACTTTTCAACTGTAACAAATGCCTACCTCGGAACTTTATGTTTAGGTTCAGGTTAAAATGATCAGACACACATAAGTCCGAAGCAGTATGTACATCATAGATAACAAACGACAGATCGAGCGTATCAACAGCATGGTTCCACTCCGTAAGAACCTGGAAACGTTTGAAGTGTATTATCACGATCCGACTACCGGAGAAATGTGGAAGAGCTTTTTCCCAAAGGGATATCAGGAACACAAGGGACCCAAACTGCTCCGGCCCGAACCACTCCCAAAAAGCCTGGATTTGCAGCTTGAGATCTGCCTGAACGGAAATGATGAAACGGATGCCATCGGCCTTGGCATTGAATGTTCCGTAAAGCCTGAACAATGGCCTCAGATACTTGAACTGCTCGATAAAAACCGCAGTAATTATTTAAGATCCCATCTCAATACCTTCATTCATCATCTTGGTGTATTGGATCCCCTCAATACTCTGAAAGCTATAGAACAAATGCCCGAGGATGCCGGACTTTCAAAGGATGAACTCCACCGACTGAAAAAGCAGGCCCGGATGATCAAGATCAAGAGATTCCTGAGACTCTGACTCCTGTTTTGTGGCCGTTTTCTAATCTTTGCCTTTCTCCTGAGGAATAGCCTCAATTTCTAATAAGTGTAAAAACCCCATCTGAATGCCTTATTTGACACTTTTTACCCCTGAAGAGGATCGGCACGTCTTCGTTCAAAACATTAAAATTTTTTAATATTAGAAACTTTTAATAAATTACGGGTGAGTTAAAACAGGAGGCTCAATGAAAACTTTAATTCTCTCCATACTTACTTTTTTAGCAGCCGGACTTACCTTTCAGGCCAATGCCCAGGTAACAGCGGTTATGCAAGCACGGGTTGAAGTTATTAGCGGTGCAGGTTTTACTGCCCTGAATGAACAGCTTATCGACTTTACTTCTGTTAATGCTTTTGAAGATTTTGAAGCCGGTACCTTTACTCTTGTCACCACCCCGGGTTCTGAAATAAATGTTCGCCTCGAAAACAAAGATCAGGTTGTTAACGAGCAAGGCGAGATCCTGGACTTTGATACTTTACAAGCCGAACAGGTTATTTCTCCTAACGGTGAACATGATATTTCCATCAATGGTAAAGTTAGCGATCTTCAGCAGTTGAACGGCCACTATCAGGGTGCTATCACCGCCGTTGTTGAATATTATTAAACGTGGCAGTCATTCGATTTGTCCCTTCGCTCTCTCAATAGCCACCCTTTACATCCTGAATTAGGTAATTAAAACCACGTTATTTGTTGGAGGCTCTGATCAGGAAGAACTTCCAGTAGCTGTAGCTCCATTCTTGTTCTGACTCAACTTTTAAGCCTACCCTTTCCACCATTTTTTTAGCCTCACTTGCCGAACGGGTATTGATAATTTCAGGGACACTAAGTTTGATAAGTCTGTTTACCACCCTGAAAAGACCCGACCGGTTCCAGTCCAAAAGATAGAATTGCCCTCCGGGTTTTAAGACTCTCTGGACCTGCTCCAAAGCTCTTTCCTGTCCGGCGTAATTGTGAAAGGCATTCATTGATACCACCACATCAAATGAATTGGGCTCAAAACTTAACTCTTCGGCATAATCACAATGAAAGTTAATCGACTCTATCCCGCTGAATCTGTCTCTCGCCAGCTTTAGCATACCTGCAGAAACGTCATTCAATGTCATAGACCTGAACCCAAATCCGGCTTCTTTAAGATGCTCCGCAAATAACCCGGTTCCGGCACTTACATCAAGGATCTTATCTTCCGGAGTACATTCAAACTCAGCCAATAGTTTTGAGTGCGTATGATCGAGGTATTTCTTCCATTTGATCTCATACTTCCGGGCACCCCTTGAATAAGCGTCTGTGGTATTCTTATCACTCAATGTTTGACCGGCAGCATTAATTGAACTTCTCCCGCCTTACCAAACTGAAGCGTTAAGGCCACGGAATCACCCTCAGCCAACTCTTTTTCCAGCTGGATGAACATCACATGTAGCCCGCCTTGTTTAAACATCAGGGTTTCTCCGGGTTGAACCGCGATAGCCTTCTTCTCTCTCATCCCCATCATGCCATCTTCGGTTTCGTAGGTTTCGTGAACCTGAGTCAGTGCCGCAATTCCACTACCCACCGCAAGTAGAGTATCGGGCTCAGACAATGAGTTGGTGTAAGTAAAATAGGCCGCTGTTGTGCCCCCACTTGCAGCCGGACGCACCCGCTGTTCGGCCACAACTTCATCGGAGTCAGCGGATTTTTTTTCTTCAGAATTGCAGGCTGTTGCCAACAGTCCCAATCCCAAGATCACTAAAACTAAAACGGAATTTCTCATCGTACTTTATTTAGGTCTTCAACCACAATGGAAGGTATCACTTTTTGACTGCCGCCATATTCAAAGATCACTCGCGACTCCTTATCCAGCACCATGATCTTATCGGAGTGATTGATAAAATATAGCTCACGCCCATCTTCAGTTTCCGTGGTCATGGAAACCTGACTTCGGACCCGGGCACTGTCCATCAGGGCAAACACCTGCGTGGAGTCACCGGTTAAAAAGGTAAACCCTTCATCCACTCCGAACGATCTCGCATAATTCTTTAATGTGGAGGGCGTATCCCTCACCGGATCAAAAGTGGCGGCCACAAATTCTACATCCTCCGGATAATTCAGATCCTGCTGGATCTTTTTAAGGTTCTGGGTGATCAACGAGCAAATATCCGGACAGTTGGTATAGATGAAACCCATAACCACATATTTCCCTTGAAGGTCGTCAGGAAAAGTTACAGCGGCACTGTCCTGATCAAGAAGTTGAAATTCTGCATCCCCCATGTCATCAATAACGTCAGGGTTATTACCGCATGCGAATACAAAAAATGGTAGTATAAGAAGTAAAAGTTTTTTCATGATTTGAATGTAAGGAACTTCAGGAATAACTTTGAAATTATGACAACAAGTATAAATCATTTAATCATTCAGTATGAAAAACCAATTCAGAGTTTTAGCTGCATTACTTATAACCGTTTTAGTCTTTGTTGGATTCGCCTGCCAACCCCAGTCATCTGAAGAGCCTTCAGTCAGTGAACCGGCTCATTCCGATTCTGACGAAAATTATGCTGAAACCGTCCCATTGATCTATCACATGTCTTTTATTCAGCGCTACAGTACTAAACTGTACCTGGCCGGCATGGAAGAAAACTGGGGACTTGCAGATATCTATGCCCACGAACTGGAAGAGCTATCTGAGGTGATAAGCGAAGGCAATATGATGGATGACGGTATTGACATCAGCAATCTTATGAGTACCATGTTCCCGCCGCAGCTCGAACAGGTTGGGGAAGCGATCGACAATCAGGACCTGAGCCAGTTCAGGCAGAACTACGAAAATATGATCCAAACCTGTAATCAGTGTCATCAGGCCGCCGATTATGGACTTGTGAAGATCACCATTCCTGAAGGAAACCCATTCAATCAGGATTTCTCAGCTCCGGCAGAGTAGAATAGAATATTTTTAGTGGTGATGCTCATGTTGATGAACAACCTGATGATCTTGAGCACTGCACGGCTCAAATTCAAACTCAAGGGTGCTGTGGGTGATGTGATACTCATCATGCAGCACTTTTTTAATGGCTGATTTAATTTCTTCCATCAAATGCAGGTCTTCTTTTTGTATCACAATGTGGCTTTCTAACAGGGTGCTTTCTTCATCCAGCCTCCACACATGCACGTGGTGAACATCACACACTTTATCGACACTCTGCATGGAAATTGTTAATTCTGTGATATCGATATTATCCGGTTTGGCTTCCATCAGTATCTCAATGGCTTCCCTCAGCATGTGATAGCTGTGCCATAAAATGTATGAACCGATCAGGAGAGTGAGAATGGCATCCACCACGTACCAGTTATATTTAATGATCAACCATCCCCCAATGATCACCCCAACGGATGAGATCGCATCGGCCAGAATGTGAATAAATGCGGCCCTCATATTCAGGTCGTCCTTGGAATTCTTCCACAAAAGGGCGGCTGTTATCAGATTGGCAGCCAGGCCGATCATAGCTACCCAAAACATGGTAAGCCCATCAATGGTCTCAGGTACGAAAAACCTCTCTATCCCCTCCTTGATGAGAAACAGAGCCACGATCACCAAAGTGATCAGATTCACGAAAGCACCAATGATCTCCGCTCTTTTGTAACCAAAGGTCTTTGAGGATGTGGCTCCCTTCTTTGCAATTTTTTTGGTCACTAAAGTGGTCACCAGCGACATGGAATCATTGAAATTATGAACCGCATCCGACAGCAGGGAGAGACTATTCGAAATAAGCCCCCCGATCACCTGTGCCAGGGTGATCCCAAGGTTCAAAAAGATGGAAACCCATAGCTTCCAGATGGAGGAGTCGTCTATTTTAGGATGGTGATGGTGGTGGTGATTATGTCCCATTATGATGGTCTATGGACTATATTTTTATACTATTCGAGTTAAATGCGCCGGGAGAATTTTCAAATAAATCAGACAACGTGCTTTTCACATTTGCACTACATGTTGCCGAATTATGATCTAACCCAGATACCAAATGCCGAAGCTGCCTAAAAGTGTGATCACAAATAATATGTATGCTTGTTTTACGGGCTTGTCAGGCAAATAATTATACAGCGGATTTTCTGTAAAGAACTCTTCCAGCTGTTCCCGCCGGTTTTTTTCATGTTCGTCCAGGTCATCCTCTTTTTTGACAAGAACTTCAGCGTCGCCTCCAACTTCTTCAAGACTTTCGTTTAAAAAACCGGCAATGGTGTATTGGTCCACCTTGCCAAGGTTGCTGAGGATCAGATAGGCCGGTGTGCCAACCATAAAGATCGCGATGCTGACCACTGTTTGATCCCAAACGGTAAGGTCCACAAACAAACTTAATGACATGCTGACGAATGCAGCCAAACCCATGATGCTCAATAGTGCACTCAGTATGAGTCTTAATTTCCAGTTTTGTATGCCTTCCAGCAGTATTTCAGATCCCTTCATAAACTTCCGATCAAAATATTAGACATGAATATGTGCAACACTGCATTAGTTATCAAGATTTTTGTGATGCCATTCTTCCAGTAGTAATTGCATCAACGAACGGGCGGCTGACCTCGAAATTTCATTCAGCCTGTCTGTTTCAAGACGATCGTCCACCTCATATGTTACAGCATCTATTCCAAAGGCATGATAAAACCAGTTTTTAGCAATAGGTGAACTTGTATCGAATTCCTCAACCGTAAACTCCACATCAGCGTTTTTCTCTTTGATCAATGGGATCCATTTCTGAGTGATGTTATCCGGCATGGTCTTTACTTCCTCATTGATGGGGTAGAACAGGTTTTCGTTTGTGGAGTGAAAATCGATCGCATAAAACATGATCCGTCGGTCGTGTTCTTTCATCCATGAAAGTGCATCCCTGACCACCCTCGTTTCGGGCTGATTGAAATTCTCCCAGTCCCGGTTGAGGTCAATTCCCCCGGCATTATGCCTCCAGTGTCCCAGATCAACTCCATCCGGATTGATCATCGGGAAAGCTTTGACCACAAAGGTATTTCTGAATTGTTCAGCCAACTCGGTATCTGATGTCAACTCCTCCAGAAAACTCAGGGAAGCCAGATATCCGGTCACTTCAGGTGGGTGTTGCCTTCCTACTATCGCAAGCACCGGTGCTTTTTGATCGGGAGCAACCTCCGTGATCTCAAGTTCCATGATCTCTCTTCCTTTTTTAGAAAGCCCCGCACGTTTATGTTTCACAAAATCGTGACCGACAATGTTACGGGACTCAAGATCTTCCATCAGATCTGATGTGGTCTGCAATGGCTGTGCCGAAACATAAAGCGGTGCCTCGCTTAGATCCAGCTCAATAACTGCCGTGCCATCGGTTGAATCATATTCGAATGCCAACTCTTCGTAATCACTGAGCGTTACAGACCCCGAACTATCAGGCCTATGTAATTTAGGAACATATCGATGTGTGGCATCCTGATAATTAATCTTTATTTTAGCTGACCTGAGTGTGTCGCTCCATATTTTAAAGGCATACCACGGACTGTTATTGATAGGTGCATTTTCAGGACGAATATACACCTCAAAGAGTGAATCATGTTTGGCATAAAAATCATTGAGACGCGCCCCATCGAACATATTTGAGACCCATACGGTGGGTTCACCTGTTCCGATCACACGTTTATACTGAGGGGTGAGCTCTTTATCTGTGGTATCCGTCACATCAGGCGGATCGTAAGAGAAACCGGAAAACTCTTCGGTACTTTTACAGGATGTTAGTAAAATTAGCAGTGAAGCCAGCAGTAGTACAAATCTCATGAAAATAAAGACTTTTAGACTTTTACATTATTTCCTTAAAATCAAATCTTGGGTACCAAGATAGCAAACATTAGGTTATACTTATTATTCAAATAACGGTTTCTGATCCCTGAATTTAAACATGCATAGAGCTACTCATATTTTAATTTTGTCGGCAGGGTTTCTGTTTTTAGCACTGGGTACCGCTTTCGCTCAATCACAGGATGAGGAGCCGGTTCAACCACGGGTATGGAGCGTGAGTTTTGAGGGTAACACCACCTATGAAGACCTTGTATTGCGCAACAATATTCTGAATGAACCACCCGGCTGGTTCAAAAAACTGGCTTTCTGGAAAAACCCGGGCATGAGACTCAACGAAAATGAAGTCCGTAGGGATGTTATTAGAATTGAGCGATTCTATCAGCGAAGAGGGTTCAATGACGTTCAGGTGGCCTATGAGATCCGAACGCTGAACAAAGAGTGGAAAAAGGCCCTTCTATTTACGATCACGGAAAACAAACCCATTCGAATTGATAAGGTGAACTTCAGTATCACCTCACAAAAAGAAGCGGACCGTGAACTGATCCTGAATAACGATGATTTCGGGAAACTGACCGATCGACTGCCATATCGTAAAGGTGAACGCTACGAAACCGTTAACGAAACGGACGTAAAAGCGAACCTTACCGGTGCCCTTAATGATCTTGGGTTTCCCTATGCCGAAAGTTCGGTTCAGGCCCAAATTGACAGTGTCAAAA
>OBLN01000678.1_pt1 | contig 12117 bp, 13 predicted proteins | sample 1519301 | NCBI WGS metagenome assembly OBLN01 (sample SAMEA2452533, study PRJEB22499) | sediment metagenome | reverse complement strand
GGCTGTTTCGGCCATAGCTGCGAGGCTGGTAGGGTCTGCTCTCGATTACAGCAGGTTTGCTATGCTTCAGTCGCGGGATTCCGTAAAAAGTTGCCTCTTCATCAAGCTGTACGGGCCCTCTGCGATTGAAGACGGCACTAATTCTGATGTCTCTCTCTAAATGCCTAGCCTCTCGATAAGGGTGACTTTCGATTAACGGCACCATGGGCGGCTGAGAGCGCTCCATCTCCTCAATTGCAGCCTGCTCATCAATCAGCTCTTGCTCGATTTCTGCCGCGCTTTTGGCGATCTCCTGCTGCAGTAGCTCTTCGCTCGCGAGGATTTTTTCTATTTCCCTCCTTCGCTTTGGCGGGACGGCAGCTATTGGTCTTTCTGTGATGGGCGGCTCTTGATGCTGGTCTTCTTGATCAGGGGCAAGAAGGCATGTAGAAGACCCATTCATGATTCTACAAATGTGAGCCTGCAGAATTGATGCACCTGTGGGGCTCCTATAACCCTTTTCGGTGAGCTTTTTAGCTGCTCCACTTTGACCAAAACTTTTGACATAAGAGTTAACGAGCTTTTGAGTATCTTCCAGAGTCATTTTTTGCATAGATTTGTAATTAAACGCTTAGCATAAATGCCTTTCTGCATATAGCAACGCTATAAGCTGCTATAGCTTGTTTGTATTTTCTGGAAAATTTTTCAAAAAAATTTGGGGAGGGGTCTATATGAGGATAGATATGCCAATTTTTATAAATATCATCAGAATACCTGTAAATATATGATAAAAATATAGATGTTATAATATGAGTATTTATATAGTATTGTCTATTTTCTGAGGATGTATGTAGGATTTTTGTACTCCTCAGGACTCCCCACCCCACCCAACACTTATCTTGCTAAAAAACCCCTCCCGGTGCTGGTATTTCGATTCGTGTCGTCTGCTGCTGTCGAATATACCGGCTGGCGATCTATTTTGCCGCCCTGGTCACTACGTGCAAGTCGCATTCTACGAGGTGCGTGAACTACATCGCTTATAAGGCAGGATATTTTTATAAATATCTATCTAGCCCACTCATCATAGGTGTACGCGATGGGAAATAGGTTTGTAAGAATCGCTATCAGTGACCGAAGGGGACCAGTATCAAGCGGTTGATCAAGTTCAATTCTGCTTGATCCTATATACTATGTAATAGGGACTTTGCCAAAAGGACTTTTTGGAGCAGTTGAACTATGGTCTGCGAGTTCTATTTTCTGGTGCGTGCAACCTGCAGAGTTCGGGGCCCGATTGCGATCAGATAGAAAAATGTGGCTGCCGATAGTGAATGGGGCCCTGGGATGGAGAGGATGGAAATTATGCTGAGGGAGGAAGGGCTCCAGCCGTGCATAAAATACTGTTTTAATAGATTGAATATTACTAAAATATTTTTAATGATCCGCCCGATAAATATCGTTTAGGACAGCTTATATGCAACTTTCATGGTACTTGCATGATTTGACGTCGCCTGCATGTGTTTAATTTTGTAGAAAATGACTTAATTTTAGCACGTTATAGCAGAAAAACAGTTCGTTTGCTACTGTTTATTTTTATGAATAATCATTGGCTCCTCAAATTTTGCTGCTATGGAGTTGCTGCTCTTTTGCCGTTGAGAAGAAGTCACAACGTCTACTGCTATGCTTTCACACTCCATTTTTAGAAATGCCCTAAAATCGGCTCTGCTGCTATGCTTTCACACGTTCACAAACCCTTTTTTGGCTTTGTGAATGATCAATCGCATTGCGGCTCTCTCTATATATCTATCTTTCACACTTTCACACTGAAAGAAGAAATGCATAGGAATTTTTTGCCGTCAAACCTATCATAGTTCTCTCTGGTAATCACCGCAAAAAATAGATAATTTTTTTATTTACCCGTTTCCGGGCAAAAGTGTGAATTATGCCATTTTTTAGAAAAAAGCCATCGCTGCATATCTATTTAACTTTCACACCGGAAAAATGGGGTTTGTGAAAGTTGCTCTTTTTTTGGAAAAAATAAGCCTACTAATATCGATTATTTCATTCACACAACTTTCACACTTCTGGCTTTAGAAATACCAGGTCTTTAGCGCCAACGGAGATATAATCAACTACCTTATAATCATCAGGCAGCCAATAGATGAATTCACGAGACTCGCTATAAATCTCAGAACCACCTTCAAGGACCATCCTTATGTTTTCCTTGTTATTGCTAAATTGCATTTCGGGAACCTTTTCTAAGAGACCGCTTCCTCTTTCCCCACCGCCTTTGTGTTTTCTACCATGTATGTAGTTGGTTAGAGTGGGAGCTGGTATGCCCGTCAACTTCTGAAGTACTCCTCTCTGTATGACTCTGATGGGTTGATTATTCTTTGAGCTGAGGAGGCCCTGGTCTTTTACGGTCTTCAATATCAAGACTTCTTTCTCAGTGAGCTTTTCCCGACTATGGCCTTGCACAGCTTCGTAAATTTCCTTAGCTTCGTAAAAATCCGCTTCAGTTGCCACAAGGTTAAAGCCGCTAAAGCCCGCACCTGCTTCTATTTGTTCCCGGCGGGTATAATGCCAACAGGCGCAAGAACAAATGATATCAAGAAAAATAGCCATAGCCCGTGTCTCTCCTCGGATAACTATCCTGTCTGCAAATGGAATGAGAACCTCCCAAAGATGACTTGCCATGTCTTTAACAATAGCGCGGCAAACAGCTATCTCTTCAACGTTTGCCCTTGCCTGAGGCTTCATAAACTTGCTAGCCATGAAGCCCTTTATCTGTTCTATGCGTTCGGGGCTGGAGAGCACCGGCACGGCTAGAGTTCTATCTCGAACCTGGTCTTCAGCATCTGCACGAACAGAACTCATTATGAATGCAGTGCGGGGCTTGATCTTTTCAAGAACGGTCTTCCGTCCGTTCTTTGTGTCGTTCACTACTAAAAGCTCTGCTCCACTCTGAAATTCTGTTGTAGCCTTCTTAAACAGATTGCCTAACTCATCCGTCCAAACAGTATCGTCTACATTAACCGTTGCTCCCTCACCGGCAAGATCAGCAGCATAGTAAAGAGCACGAGGCGAAATATCGGCATTAACTACCAAATTTTTGGGTTCACGTTCGCAGTAACATTTTGCGGCGTCGCTCTTCCCAGCAGCGGATGAGCCGGTGAGGTGAATATGTATTCCTTTAGTATTGACACAACATTGGGCACCTCTTTGTATAAAGAGGATTTTGCCAACTGGCAAGTCTCCCGTATGCGATCTATTCCAACTCTCTACACAATAGCTAAAACCCTTGTCGGCGGCTATGATCCTATCGGCTTGGTCTTTTATCCGAGGGAGGTCTTCAAGAAGGATTTCAGATGCAGGCTCCTCTACGATTGCCGTCTTCTCCAGCAAAAAGGCTTCGAAGTCTTTTTTGGATATGTCCAAAATCTTTGCCAATTTCCGGGCAAGTCGAGCAAATTCTAGGGGCTCTTCCTTCCGGAGCGCGGCAAGATAGAGAATAGTATCGGCTGTTTGACTTCGGACGGTTATCACTTCGCCGTCTTCCCCAAAATCTTTGACATCCTCATCCTTCAATAGCCAGGCTGCGGCCTTTTGGGGATCGCCAGATACATCGAAATCATAGACCCGGTCGAACTCGGGGATAGGATCGACTCCTCTCCAGCGCGCCACTTCGGGATCATCTAAATGCCAGGCTATTCCGATCTGTGCTAGCTCTTCATCTGTCTTTTCCGGAGGGAAGGGAGGATATGCCAGTTGACGAACCCTTTTTGCTAGCTCTAAATGAAGATAAGCGGTCTCCTTAGCTAAATCGTCGCCTCGGAAATAATCTTTGACCTCTTCAGATGCATCTTTTTCTAATAGCTGAAAAAGAGCTTCAAGCGCTATTTGAGGATAGGTGTCTGCATGCTCACAAAGCTTCTCCAGCTTTTCGTTAGAAATATCCTGCTGCCAGGCTGCTCTTTTTGCCTCGATTTCTATTTCCGCCGTCTCTTCCTGCCTGCAAAACCCTGGTTGAAATTCGCCTGATCCTATCCGGAGGATACTTTCAAGATCCCATCGATCTGTGAATTTCACAGATCTCTTTTCGAGTAGAGGATCATAGCTTAAACGAGGGCTGCCATCGTCTTTATTTCTGAGATACATCAAAGGCGGCTCATCTTCTCCGCCAATCTCAATTTCACAGAGACCGCGATGGAATAGCTCACGCTCCTTAACTTCTTGATCTGATTCAAATTTCTCCAAAATGGACAGCAAATCGCTGTCGGAAGCTTTATGTACTTTTGCTGCATCTCTAATCATCGTTAACCCATCCAAACGAAGGCCGGACGTTTTGAGGAGAGCGTCCGGAACTTCAAATTCTATCTCCGGTTCCTTATGGTCTTTCTTTGAGTTCCATCTTTGGCTGTTTTGCTGCTGGCAAACATAGCACGTGCCCTCTCTGAGGGTTGAGGCGTGAATTCCCCGTTTTTCCACAGATTAAAACCGTGATGAAACATTTGGGCTGCAAGGTAGCTTATCGATAGTCCTTGCTCGCGCCCATAACTGCCAAGAGCTTCAAGCTCATGAACAGTTGGATAGAAATGAACACCTGGCGGGCGATGTCTTTTCTTTTTTTCTGTCATGGTATTCCATAGGCATACTACTTATATAAGCCTTCTGCTCATTATTCCCCCATAAGTAATCTTTAAGACGCTATAGCTTAGGTAATGAGGCATATAGAGGCATTTCAACCAAGTTTATTTGAGAGCCCGACAATTATATTTACCATCAAAATCTATATTTCGTCTGAATGCCAGAATTCGCGAGAAATGTTTTAGCGATCAGACCCATTGGCCCAATTTGCCCGCTTCTTAATGAGGGGCAAGAGCTGCCAGCAGGCCTTAGCGACGAGCAGCGCCTTTGCCTCACGCAAGGCCGTTTGGCAAAAGATTTTGGCATGTCAATCAAGCTCGTTAAACTTCCCTAATGCTGAGGTAATCCATTTGGAAAAATCTAAAGAAAATATTTTCGTTCTTCTCCTGCCAGACGAAGAAGAATTCAATATTTTGGATAGTGACAAGAAATCTTTTGCTCAGCTAGTTGGTATTGCTCCTTAAATTTTCCTATCGGAGGCAGCTCTCCCCGCTTCCTCAACTCTGCAATAAGATTTAATACGTGGTGAGTTTGCCATCTAACCGTTCGGCAAGGCCGTTTATACCCCATTCTGTCAAGTTCGCTGGCTATTTTCCTGGCAGGAAGGCCTTCAAGCTTCAATCTCTTAACATCTAAAAGTATATTTTCAAGATCATTATGGTCTAAGATCGACATTTACGGCACCAACTGAGGATATTGAGCGCAAAATATATAAATTATAACGCTGTACTTCAGAATGAATTCCTTCGTGAGAAGGGGATAAACCCCTTCTCTCCAAAATCGATAGGGGGACGTTTTTAGATTTCCGTCCCCGCACCTCTATTCAAAATTTTAACTTTGACTCTGATCAATCATCTCTTGTAGCGTTCGTTGCAAAACTGTAGGATCGATCGTTTTTCTCAATGCGTAGGAACCTGGCGGCCTATCCCCCAATTTGCCATAATTTCCAAGGACAGGCATTTCTAGACTTTTACCGTCAGCTGTCGGTCTTACATAAATCACGTCGCCTAGTAGCGGTTTGAAACCGGAAACCTGTTTGACCAATTCGTCATAAAGTTCCGGAGTAGCAAAGGCATAATCTCCAGCAGTTACATAAGGTTTCATCATTGATCCTGTCCCTGAGTCTTCTCCTTCTGTGCTTACATCTAAATTTACCTGCCAGCCCTGACAAGAATAATCAAGAACTACCTTTGAAATCCTGCCAGATACAACCGCCATGATTGCTGTTGATCCAAACTGACATTCATCAGTATCCATCACCGGCCCGATTGGAACCTTCCACTGTACCTTTTGAAAAATTCTTGGGCAAATACCTATGGCATCAACCTCAGCCTTATCATCATCTCCTCGATAAAAATCAATAAGGTTCTTTGCTAGCTCTTCGACCTGAGATTGTTTTGGCAGGTAATGTACGTCAACTTCTGCAGCATGGATTGTACCATGTCTTTGTATAGAATCTACGTTCTCATGCAGATAACCAATTACCTTGTGTCTCTCTCTTTCTACAGGGCTAGCTCCTGGTTCGGTTATCCCTGATCCATAGACCACAACAATATTAGCATGACCCATAGCGCTCTTAGCCAATCCCTGCCTGGTCACCAGATGAGTAATATCAATAGCAGCCTCTGTTGACGGAACTACATAGTTAGGCGGGATGAATTGGGCTTTACATTCTTCGTTGACGAAGAATTGCCCTCCTGTACTTCTTTGTACAGCCCTGATAACATCTGCATATTTTACGCCTTTGACTCCTTGAACCTGGTCTTTTATAATCGGTGGATTCCAGAAATCTACATAAACCAGTTCTTCAGGATTGCCGGAAATTTCTTCTTTGTCGTTATCGACAGGTGTTTCCTTAAACTTTTCAAGCCGATTGAGATCATTCCTAGCCTTCATTACATCCTGCATTGCTCTTTGAATAGCAATACTGGCATTCCTCTTCTGTAATGAAGTCTCAGCCTGATCATAGGATTCCTGAGCTTCAGTTAGCCTATTGGATGCATCATCGAATACTCTTTGAGCATTATCTAATGCAGAGTTGATTGCTTTGTTATTTGAAAGACCTGTTCCGCCACATTCAGAGCATACGGCACCATTGACAGTAGAACCAGAACCTCCACAGGTAGAACACTCTGATAGATCCGCTAATGAAGAGTCTATGCAGTCTCCGCTGTCATAAGGACAGATTGTATAGCAGAGATTTCTTTTCTCTATGTCATAAGGGCAACTGACCTGTCTACACAAAGTCCCTTCTTGCTTGTAAGCGCATTCTGTTGATTTACAGCATTTATACTGCTCCTTATACCTGCAGACGTGTTTGCACCTTTGGGGATATTCAGGCCTGGGCATCCCTTCAGGCGGTCTATACCAGCCATCACCATAAACTCCTGTCCCTGGTCTCCAGCCATCAGGCCGGCCTGAATTATTGGGATATTTCCTCTCATATTCAGATTGAGATAAATATTCGTAGTGAGACGGAAATTTAGCTTGTGATCCGCCAGGAGGAATAGGAGGCTTGTAGCCTGGCAACTTCTTTCTTGGAACTTGAAGGACAGGATAGCCTCTAGAAGCTGCTGCTCCTTCGCTTAAGATCGTTATTCCTATGGGAGGGTCCTTGTGCTGAGCGATTACATCTAAGATGATTTCTGCAGGTGGAGTTGCTATGTAGGCAGTGCCTCCTCGTGGCTTAACACCATCAGGCATAACTTCCTCTTCAAGAAATTCATCTGGCGTGCTAGCTTTTATCTTAACAAAATGCTCATCATAGTCAACTTTAGTTATGTAGCCACAAAAAGCATGATAGATCTTTGAATTAGATTCGATCTCAATATCAAGCTCTCCTTCCTGCCTATAATCAGCATCCCCTACGCAAGTATGCCTCTCATTCTCAAGAAGAAGTGTTACGCGCGCGTTAATATTGCCTTCATCTCTCCATTTTCCTGTGAACATGCCGTAAATATTTGCGAGGACAAAATCAGCGTCTGCACCGTCGCCATCGCGAGATATGCGAACAGACTGCATATAACCGCTTACATCTTCTCCTCCAATTTTTAAATAATGCCTGATCATGAATTTATATAGGGCATTTAACTATTAAAATTTGATCTTCTTAATATTTTTATGGACCAGTCCATTCTTATGTAACATTCCTTTTCTTGTTACATAAGAAAGAGCAAAATTAGTTGACCGTCAACTAATACTATTCAGACAAAAATCTTATACTCTCTAAAGAGTATCATAAAGTTAATAATATAATTAAAAATCTTACATTTCTCTTCTCTTCTCATAACTACCTTTACTCAATTCTCATCAACTTTTCAACCAGTTGATGAGATTACAACTAGGTTCTGAGAAGGTTGATTTACCGGGCCATCAGAGCATCCCGATAATAGGAATAGTTGACCGTCAACTATCTCACCTCAGGCCTAAGGCATAGATATCTGATTCGCTTATCAAGCATGCTCTTGCGCAAATAGAACTTGTCTCCATCAATTCGCTTTAGCAATCGCGATAAGACCGATTTATCTATCCCCAATCTGCCGCGAATCTCTGACAAGCTGATCTCATGATTCGGTGCATCAGAGCATAGCTTTTCTATTCGCTCGACCCTCTCCTTTTCCGTATCTGTTGGCTCATCTTTGAGGGAAAGAGGGTGCTCCAGCTTCGCTAATCGCTGTCGATCATAGGCAATATCCAGACAGATCCTGTTGGTATCCTGCTCCTGCAGGCTCTCCAGGGAGGCCATTGTGGAGCGCAGGGAGGCTATCTCCTGATGATCCTGGGCCCTCTCCTCTCGGAGCTGGGATATCTCCTCCTTCAAGGGCTGAATGGCCTGCTCTATGGCTCCTTTGATGAGATTCTGGAGCTGCCCACCGGTGAGAGTGATGAGCTGCTCTGAAGGCGATTCAAAATCAGCTTTGGGTGAAGGCCCAAAGGTATTTATTCTAGCATTGGCTATTTGTGTCATAAGCGAAACTCCTAACTCCTACATCCTGGAGTCTCCAGTCAGGGCTGCAACCCTGACCGGACCAGTTTTTATTACTATTAGTGAAGCTAATTATCGGGATTTATTATTAAACCTATGCCTCTTACCGCCAGAACTTCCACCAATGCTTAGCCTTAACTTCTTCTTGCGAGGGCGGCAAGGATAGCTGCGATATGCTTTGAGTGAGTTGGCTTACATGACCGCGAAGAAAAGATATCTCATCCTCTTTGGCTTTTAGAGCAGATTCAAACTTCGCTATGTCAGATTTGACCTGAATACTCTCTGCATAAGCCTGATTAACTATTTCATCAGCTTGAATAACCTCGTTAGATTTCGATTCTATAACCTTATCCTTCTCTGATAGCTGATTCTCTAATTTCGTTATCTGCCTCTTTAGTTGCATAACCTCAGTTTGACTTTTATTCAGCTCGATTTGGGTGTTATGCAGCTCTAAATTAGCCTGATTACTACCTGTAACATATGATTCGATTGCAGTAGCCACATACTCAGACCTTGATATTCCCTCTTTATGCACCTGATCATCTACTTTATTCAGGATTGAATCAGTAAGAGAGACGGTCACGCGAGGCATGAGTTATGCATAGGTTATGCTATGTATTCAAGCTTTGCATAACTATGTGTGCTAGGGGAGGATTGCAGTAATCTTGCACCCCACCTCCCCTCTAAAATTCCATGTTCTTGAACTCTTCAATCTCTTCCGGTGTCAGGAATTCATGCCACTTAACAGACGTTATTTTAAGCACAGATCTGCCGTCTCTTTCAGCCTTCTCTATCCGGACCCAATTGTCCTTCTCCAATCTTCGGACAGATCCGTATACTTTGCCGCTCGACCACCCCAGCTCTTTCGCCAGCTCATAAACACTAGAGCCTGACTTTTTGTTTATCACCTCATAGAGCTTGTAGTCGGTGTCAGCCCTTTCTCGGGCCCTGGCATCCCTTGCCGCCTGCATGTTGCTCCCTGTTTTTTGCATCATATCCTGCACCTAGCTCCACCGCCCTTTAGTCCACCTTTAGGCCGGCCTTTAGGCCATCCCTTTGATCACCTTCTCCTCCATTGTAGTACTATTTAAAACTATGTAAATCTATGAGATACTATTAAAACATATTATAAACTATCCGAATCAGGCTTAAGATTATAAGGGATATATTTCGTAGTCAAAGAAGCAAGAAAAATTATTTTTCAAGCGTATACTTTAAATATTTTAGAGATAGTCGGAGGGTAGAACGCTGATGCCTTTACTGGAGGTGAAATCATAGAACGATAGCGATCTAACTGATATCCAAAGATTGATTCTTCATAACCTTTGCAGAGCAACTCAGGGTAGTAAGGGAGCTCATGTCCCTAAAGCATATTTTATGGGCAGGCCTGAACTTCAAGGGCGCAAGGCTGGAAAAGCATTACGCGATCTTGTAGCTTTGAACTATGTTCTGCAGCATCCAACTGGCGGCGGGATGACCTATGCACTTGATGAGCGCGGGCTTGAAGTGTGTAGGAAGCTCAGAGAAGAACTGAAGAGACTTTGAAGAGGGCAGGCATCAATCTGCCTGCTCAAATGTAATCCCATGGTCACCAGGGTAAGGCTCCTTGTGCAAGTTTCGTCCAAAGAAGATCTCTTCAGGTATTCCTTCAGGAAATGCATCACATGCTGAAGGCTCATTGAATCTTTCGCTATCTTCATCCTCATCATCGAAGTAATGTTTGCAGTGCATGCAAGGGCTGTAGCCAAAGAACTCTTCTGCAGCCTCTAAGAGATTTCTATCCTGCTCTTTAGTTAGTTTCATATCGCCAGCTCTCCGGCCTTGATCATTCGTGAAATAGTAGCACTGGTAGTTGCTTTTGGATAGCCGATCTTCCGGGCGATCTCAGCTCTATTCCTCTCCCCTTCATTCCACAAGGTCTTGATCTGCTCTAAAGCATCAGGATTCTTAGATAATTGTTTACTCTTTTCGATAGCAGTAGACGCGCCGCAAGGGTGGTTGGATTTTGAGGCTTTTGGGCTATTTTTGTCGCGAATGCATTTAAGGACTTCCTGAGCTTCAGGGCTCAAATTTTCTAATATCATTGAGGATAAAGTGTTTTTAAGGTTATCATGTCGAACAAATGATTCGGCCTTTAGTGCATCATATACATTAATGTCTAGAACGACTCTGCGAACTTCTGGCATATGATTACAAATGTATTTTGGCTATATGAGCATTTGTGCGGAAGGTATTTTAGGGCGGAAATATAAAATGGGGAGTATGGTACTTCTTGAAATCGCGCGAAAGCGAGGGCGGATGAATGATCCTGTCCTCAAATTTCCAACAGCAGTTATAGAGCTGGAGCAGGCTATGGACGAACTGCAGGGACAGATCAAGGGGCTCACAAGGATTGAGATGGGCGAAGACGGCCTACCTATTGTGAGCGGCTTTACAGATGAGCAGGCAGTTGCCAGGCTCCAAAATGAGCTGAATGAGACGCGATCACAAAGAGATGAGCTGCTGGAGATCATCGCGAAAATCGAATCCGTTTTTGAAGAGCATGGCAGGTTGCCCTCTTCTATGGAGACGATCGACGACAGGATCAAAGAAATCGGGCAGATAGGGCGGGATATGCAGACCAGATTAAACGCTCTTGTTATCGATCTAATTGTACACAATCGAGCTATAACTCTCCCTGAAATTTGGTCTCATCCAGATGTAAGGGCACTGGAAGATGGGAGAGCAGAATCGATAAGGTCTGGCGCGATGGAGTTGGAAGAGCTGCAGAAGCTCAAGGTTGCGCTAGAGCCTCATTTGAAAGATGAGAATGGGCTATGCGATCAAGCCTTCTATCCGCATCATCATCAGCCGATTTTGAATGCAGCAAGAATTAGCGAGATGGCTCTATGAAATCTGACGAATATGCATATCTGGCAGACACACTTTCAGGGCGGCGGGCCCGAGATCCTGAATTTGAATCGACAATGAGCGAGGCTATTGATCCGCGAGTTGCTGAGAGGCAGCGCTTGATCGATTCTAAAACACCGGAGCAACGTGAAATTGAGCAGAGACGGTATTCACTGGATACGTATGGGCCGGAGCATATGAAAAGATATGCGCGGCCCATTGTTACCGATAAGCCGCTTGGGAAATTGGCAATTGAGGGCGATCAGATCATATCAGCTCCTCAGGCCCGAGGGCACAATGCTCCTCCACAGCAGCTTAAAGTCCACAGTGAGAAGCCTGAGCCCTGGCAAAATTCAGATGGGAGCCTCCGGTTGCAGAATCATTCAGCCTGTCCGATAAAACAAGTTCTAAAAGTCTATTAGGGCTTAATTCGCCCTAATTTTATAATTTCTAGAATCGATTTTAAAGGCCATTATTTTTCCCGGACGGACAAATCCCTTGTAGAAAGGCTGTTTCGGCCATACTGCCGAGGCTGGTAGGGTCTGCTCTCGATTACAGCAGGTTTGCTATGCTTCGTGCGCGGGATTCCGTAAAAAGTTGCCTCTTCATCAAGCTGTACG